>Ga0256843_1003465_pt1 | contig 10950 bp, 9 predicted proteins | sample AlvinellametaG_FD_191572 | JGI IMG/M metagenome (GOLD analysis project Ga0256843, IMG submission 191572) | Pompeii worm associated microbial communities from hydrothermal vent at the East Pacific Rise, Pacific Ocean - Alvinella | ecosystem: Host-associated > Annelida > Integument > Unclassified ... | reverse complement strand
GCAGAATTGATACTCACTTTATCACACCCGACATTGAGAAGGTTGTAAATATCATCCAACTTACGTATACCTCCGCCTACAGTTAAAGGGATAAAAACTTCTTTGGCTACCTCTTCGACAATATGCACAATCGTATCACGATTTTCATGACTGGCTGTAATGTCTAAAAAAGTGATTTCGTCTGCACCTTCTTCATTGTAACGTTTGGCAACTTCAACAGGATCTCCCGCATCACGAAGTCCTACAAAGTTGACACCTTTGACAACACGTCCATTGTCGACATCTAAACAGGGAATAATTCTTTTTGCAAAATAATCCATTTTACTCTCTTTAAGTTTTTTCATGATGGTAGCACATTGAGGGTAAAAGGAGATTGAGAAGAGAGGAGCAGAGAAGCAAAAGCTTCTCTGCGAAAAGATTATTTGATTTTTGTAAAATAGTGTTGATAATCTAAACTATACGGTACTTTGTCTTCACCGATATAAAGTTGTTTATTATCAATATATACGATATTGCGTTCTTTATCACCGGCAGAAGGAATTTCGTCGTTAGAATAAGTGCCATCAGTTACTCTAAAACCAGTTACCGTATTTTCGATTTCAGTTGCTTTTTTTCCATCAACAGTATCAACATTTTTACCTAAAACGTAATCGTAATAGACATCAATATGTTTTACAATATTATTATCCTTACAACCAATATCATTATATTCGTAAGATGAACGTGTAAAAGAATCTTTTTCAAAAGCAAGAACCGTTTTGAGAGAAGTATTGGCAGGCGTATTCTGACACTGTTTTTCCCATATTCCTTTTAATTTTGACGTAGTAACACCTGCATCATCACCACTACTACCACATCCAATAAATCCTATTGAACAAATAAGGCTGAAGCTAAGTAAGTATTTTGACATTATTTAATCCTTAAATTGTAAATATACATATTATCATAACATAAAAAATTAAATATACTATAAAATACTTATTCAAGATATTTTGGGACTTTACACTATAATTCATTTCCGTTTTTCACAATATCCAACGAATACTTTTGACGAAGTGTCTGCAGTGCTTTTGAAAGTTGTCGAGCAGTTTGATCTTCCTGAATATTTAATAATGATAACGGTATTCGTTTTTGATATAAAAAGTTAGAAAGGTTCATTGATATTTTTTCAATACAACCCATATCAATATCTTTTAATGCATCGTAATACATTTGCTGAAATGTCTCTTTACATAAACGTTCACTAAAAAGTCGATCTACCGTTACACGTTTTTTAATCCGCAAACCTCTGTCACTTTTCATACTTAAATAATAACTGGTAGGATTTTGTCCCTCTTTAAATATCAAAAAGGAGAGGTGTCTGGCAAGAATCATCACCCGTCGTAATACTTCCGTTTTATCACAAATAGGATCAAATGTTCGGCTAATCCCAACAGACTTCTTTTCACGTAACGGTGATATTCCTTCACCATCATCGCCCACAATACGATGATAAAGTTGTATACCCGGTTTTTTCCAACTGTAAAAAAGATCTTTTCGCCTACTGGCTTCTCCCAAGGTAGTGATAAAATGCTTTTGCAACCTTTGTCTATACCCCTTACCAATTCCAGGAAATGTCTCTATCGGTAAATTTTCGATAAAAGAGGGGATTTCACTTTGTTTGACCATATAGACACCGTTTGGTTTGGCAAACTTTGTAGCAAGTTTTGCTATCCATTTCGAAGAAGAGACACCAATAGAGATAGGAAGTCGAAATTTTTCCCATATAAGACGCTTTAAACGCTGTGCATAGGCAAAAACTTCTTCATCCTGTACCCAACCATCAAGATCACCAAAAAACTCGTCTATGCTGAATTGTTCGACTTTTGGAATCTCCTGTTTTAAAAAGTGGTGCAGGGCAAACGAGAGTTCATGATAAAGCAGATAGTTTGGTACCAATATCTCCATATCAGGACAGAGTTGTAATGCCTGTCCCAAAGGCATACCTGTTTTCACCCCCTTGGCTCTGGCTTCGTAACTCGATGTTACGACAATACCTCTCACTTTTTCGCTGCCATCCGGTTGATGATCGACAAAAAAGTTTTTAAATCCCGGCGTTTTACTATGAAAAAAGACAGGATTGACAAAAGCGCCATTGTTGGCATTGTAAAGCTGTATGCCGACTTTCTCTTTTTCAAAGATCTTCAAGTTGCTGCGTCCACCTACTGCAACCGGTTTATTGAGCAAAGATAGATCCAATGTACGATGTGCAGAAACAAAAAAAGTATCCAAGTCCATATGTAGTATCATCTCTATCCTTTTTTGATTTCATGACATTGAATAGATAATGATAACTTTAAAATAGAATATTAGTGGTTTTTATTTCAATCTGAAATATTTTAAAATGAAGAAGAAAAAAGTTTTTTTGCGATGGTAAAGGGATTGTTCATGATAGCAGAGGGGATGGGATTGTCCTCGTCGCTTTGCTCCTGCGGGGTTACACTGCGCTTCACCGAACCCTGTGGCTTCTCATCCCATAGAAAAATAACAAAATAAAAATAAAAAGGTTGTTTGCAGTGGCAGAGGGGATGGGATTCGAACCCACGATAGGTGTGACCCTATACACGCGTTCCAGGCGTGCTCCTTCAACCGCTCGGACACCCCTCTACAAAGAAGAGTAGCATTTTAGCGAATTTTTCTGAAATCTGCAAGTTCATTGGCAAAAAATTCTAAAATTCTTTCTTGCAAGAGTAAAGTTTCTTCATCATCTTTGGCACATTCCAAAAAACGACGTAAACGATCAAGATCGACTTTATCACAAAACCTACGCACTTCTTTGAGTTCATGATCGATCGCCAAAATCAATTCATTTAAATCCAAACCGTTATTTTGAATAATCTTATTCACATACTCTTTGGTAGTTAAGACAAAGACATTGGCTCTTGCTTCATCATCCGGATAAATTTCACGGGCAACTTTTTCCAATAACTTCTCTTCACATTCATCCACTTTTTTATTTGCACCGATTATCGCAGCAAAAAGCTTCGCACGAAACTCCAAAGAACTGTTGTGATAGACAAATACATCACGAAAAAAGGTTAAAAACCATATTTTTAACTTTTTGATCAATCCCATCACACACCTTTGTTGAAATATTTAAGTATTATTGCTGTATAATCCCCATCAGCATTGAGAAAGCAACGGCTTTTTGAGTGCTCCTCTTAAGACCTGTGCAACGCCGGTTCAGGGCAACGCGCCAGGGTGGGAACACAGCAACGCACCCTGTTTCGGCGGGTGCCGCAGGAACCTTGAGAGGAGTCTTTCTACAACTACCTTTTAAAATAATCATCAATCTCCAGCGTCAATTGATAAAAATCGACACCATTGATAACACCTTTTTCTTTGATTTTCTTTTTGATCTGCTCTTTCCCTTTGATTAATTCGTTTGACTTCACACCGTGGTAGATGGATATGGTCGCCTCGATAAAGGCTGCAATACGATCCGCCGCTTTTAAAGCATGTCCGTCGATAGGATTGCAATAATCCTCGTTATAACCGGCAAGTGAATCTACTATTTCAATATGATCGATATAAATCTTGTTCAAAAACTCATCTTTTTTATCATCGTCATAAATACCCAGTAAATAAGAAAACTCATCTTGCATATGCACGGGAATCAACGGTAAGATATCATTTTGAATTTTCTCTATTTCATAAGCACTGATGATATCGTCCAAACCGCTTACCGAATACTTGACAGGAGTAATAATATCTTTGGTCAAAGCTTCCGGAAGATCATGAAAGAGGGCACAGAAGAAATTGTTCTCCAGACGTTTATCACATGCTCCGATATGACGTGAATAAAAGTAACTAAAAATTGCAACTGTCAACATATGCCCCAACACGGAAGTTTCCGGAATTCTTGGTGTTTGCGCCCAACGCTTTTGAAAACGTAATCTACCGCTAAGATCGATAAAACGGGAAAGTTTTTTATTGAGTGCTATCTTTCGCACTCCGATCAACTCATAATAATCTTCTATTTCATCGTCCACGGCACTTTTCACATCTTCGATATCGTTTAAAAACTGGCTTGTCTGATAGATGATGGAAAATTCCCATCTAGTGGAGAGGTAAGATGCAGCTTTGAGTATAAAGCGCTCTTTTTCGTAAAAGCTTTCATCAGTCAAAAACTTTTCAAAACGCTGCAAAAAAGCACCGTTTTCAATAGTGCGTAATTCATCGCTGAGTTGGGAAATCACCCATTCATTCAACTCTTTTTTCTTTTTTTGCAATATTTTACGAAAGACATCGGGACGCATATCGGTCACGACTACACGGCGCAAAAACTCGAAAATACCCGCTTCAATCAAATAGTACATATCGATTTGCTCATCATTTTCGATTTTGGCAAGAAAGTAGGCGATGATAAACTTGTGCGCCTGTTTGTCAAGCTCGACTAAATCCACCATACGGGGATAATCGTTCCAGCGCTGAATGGAAGCGGCGGAAAAGAGCAGCTCGATCAGGCGAGGGGTGATCATTTGGTAATGGTATCGCTATCTATTTCTATCACGGTATGTACGTTACCGCGAGGATTAAAATCTGCTGTCAACTTCATCCATTTTGGTGAAAGTTTACGATGCAATGTATCAAAAATCTCATTGGCACTATCTTCATGACTGATATGGCGACGCATAAAGGAGTTGATATAAAGCTTGATCGCTTTTAACTCCACAACCCACTGATCCGGGATATACTCCAGATAGATCGTCGCAAAATCCGGATACCCGGATCGCGGACAAAGACACATAAACTCAGGCAATGTCACTTTGATCAAATAATTTTTTTCATGTTTATTAGACCATATCTCAAGATCTTTTTCAACATCGAATTCTAAAATCTCTTTTTCACCATATTTCATGAAATCCCCTTAGACATCCAAATGCTTCACATCTTTGGCATGGGTTTGAATATAGTTACGTCTAGGTTCGACTTCATCTCCCATAAAGAGTACAAAAGTATCGCTCGCAGCCTCCGCATCTTCTATGGTGATACGAAGCAAACGTCTGTTATCCGGATCCATCGTCGTTTCCCACAACTGTTCAGGGTTCATTTCACCCAGACCTTTGTAACGCTGGATATAAGCACCTTTTTTCGCACTTTTTTCGATTTGATCCAACATCTCAAGTAACTCTTTGTTACTTTTATCAAGTCCCCACTCTTTGATCTTTTCGTTGATATAGACCGCTTCGGTAAAGAGAGGATTGGAGAATAGATCGTCATTGATTTTGATCTCTTCCAAACCGTCAAAGTTTTGGATATAAAGATGCACTACGTCTTCACTGATCTTTTTATTGAGAATATTGTAATCCAACGAATGCACATACGCTTCGATGTGTTTGTACAATTCTTCACCTTTTAGGGCGATCACATCCGGATTTTCGATTAGATACTGCACTACTTCGATAACATGAAATCGTTTTTCAAGCTCTTTGAGTACACTTCTGTATGCAGAGACCACTTTAAAAAGCTCCAGCATATCTTTTGCACCAAGCTCTTTATCTTCAATCGACTCAATACCGTTTTCAATCAAAAACTCACTCATCGCACGATCATCTTTAAGATAGATCTCTTTTTTCCCTTTTTTGTAACGATACAAAGGCGGTTGCGCAAGATAGACATACCCGTTTTCAATCAACGGTTTTAAAAATCTGAACAAAAATGTCAAAAGAAGAGTCTGAATATGGCTACCATCGACATCCGCATCGGTCATGATGATGATTTTATGATATCTGAGCTTCTCTTCGTTAAACTCATCACCTATACCACATCCAAGTGCCGTGATGATATTGGTGATTTCATCCGATTTTAAAATTTTATCGATACGACTTTTTTCGACATTGAGAATTTTACCTTTGAGTGGCAATATCGCCTGAAAGACACGATCACGTCCCTGCTTGGCAGAACCTCCCGCAGAGTCACCCTCGACCAGATAGAGTTCGGAGATGGAAGCATCTTTACTCTGACAATCAGCCAGTTTTCCGGGAAGAGTTCCCACGCTCATCGTATCTTTACGGCGTGTCAGATCTCTGGCTTTTTTCGCTGCTTCACGACCACGTGCCGCCGCCAACGCTTTGTTCATGATCGCTTTGGCTTCAATAGGGTTCTCTTCAAAATATTTGGTCAAATACTCATTGACCATCTTTTGTACAAGCGGTCGCACATATGAAGATCCCAGTTTCCCTTTGGTTTGTCCTTCAAACTGCGGTTCGGGTACACGTACACTAACCACTGCAATCAATCCCTCTTTGACATCTTCACCGGTGATTTTCGTATCTTTTTCTCTTTGTGAAGCGTTGTTATTGACATATTTGACGATAGCACGTGTCAAACCGGCACGAAATCCCGCTTCATGAGTTCCGCCATCCGGCGTTTTGATGTTATTCACAAATGAATAGAGTTTTTCATGGTAAGAAGTATTGTAAAGCATTGCAATATCAACTTCGATATCTTCCATAGCCTCTTCCATACGAATAGGCTTGGTAATCGCATCGGCTTTGTTCAAATCTAAAACAAACTGCTGCGTACCGCCTTCAAAGTGATACACTTCCTCTTTTCCGATACGGTTATCTTTAAAAGTGATGGTAATGCGAGGGTTGAGGTAAGCAAGTTCTTTAAAACGTTTTGCCAAAATATCGTAACTAAATTCGGTTACTTCAAAGATAGTATCATCAGGCCAAAACTCAACAGTAGTTCCTGTTCTGTTGGTTGTACCGACTTCTTCAAGCGGCATCATAGGGATACCCTTTTCAAATTCCTGATAATATTTTTTCCCGTCACGATTGATTTTTAAAATCAACTTTTTGGAAAGGGCGTTGACAACAGAGACACCCACACCGTGAAGACCACCGGAAACTTTGTAAGTATCTTTATCAAATTTACCACCGGCATGTAACACTGTCAAAACGACAGTTGCTGCTGAAATCTTTTCGGTAGGGTGAATATCTACAGGAATACCACGACCGTTATCGGAGATGATCGCCGAACCTTCCTGCGTGATCTCGACTGTGATTTTATCACAATATCCGGCCATCGCCTCATCGATAGAGTTGTCGACGACTTCATAAATCATATGATGCAAACCACCGATATTGGTATCACCAATATACATTCCCGGGCGTTTTCTAACTGCTTCGAGTCCCTTCAGGACTTTAATATTACTGGCACCGTAATCTTTTTGCATAGTTTTCCTCTTTTGTTATAACATAATCGGCATCACTACCGTAATAAAATTGTTACTTTGTAACGTAAACGGTAAAGTTGCGTCATTATAGCTAAGTTTAAATTCATTTTGCTCAACTTGCCCTAAAAAGTCTAAAATATATCTGCTATTTACCGCCAAAACGATGTTTTCTTCCAATGAAGTGGTAAACGGCATTTCCGTTTTTGCTTCGATATTATCTTCATTTAAACTTTCAAATATAATAGATTCTGCAGTAAAAGTCAACTTTACTTCCTGTGAAATAGTTGCAATCTGTTTGATGTGATCAATCATCTGGTCACGATCTACTACCAATTCCACTTTATACTCTTTTGGAATGATTCTTTGATAGTCGGGATATTTACCGTTGATAAGTTTTGTAAAGAAGATGAAATTTTCCGATTTGATTAAAAGGGTATTTTCATCGTAAAAGATTTCCATTTCATCAAAGAAAAGTTTTTGTATTTCACCAATCGCTTTTTTAGGAATGATAAGTGCTATTTGGTTTTCTATTTTGTTCTCAAGAGTAACAACTGCCAATCTTCTGGTATCCGTAGCGACAAAGTTGATTTTTTCTTCCTGTAAATCGATAAGTGCACCGTTTAGTTCGTATTTTGGATTGTTTGTATCAATGGCCGGGGAAATTTTTTTGATTGAGTGTAAAAATTGTACAGGTTCTATTTCAAAGCGTGCTTTATTGTCTATGGTAGGGAAAGCAGGATACTCTTGTGCATTGAACATTGGTAGTTTAAATTTTGATTTTTCCTGTTCTATATAGAGAAAATCATCTTCTGTTTTCAGTGTGATATCTTCATCTTTTAAAATTTTCACAATATCTAAAAGCTTTTTTCCATTTGCTGTAGCAGTACCCGGTTGTTCTACAGAGATATTTTGTGAAAACATCAATATACCTATTTCAAAGTCAGTAGCTCTTATTTCTAGCTTCTCTTCATAAACAGCAAGTAAAAGATGTGATGTGATAGATGATGCATCTTTTTTTTCCAAGAAACTTTGTGCATTTATGAGTATGTGTTCCAAGACATTTTTATTTACTTTGATAATCATTGCATTCCCCTTATATTATATATTTTTTTTAGAAACAGTAGTAGAGCGAGTGAATAGTGAAAAAAATCTTCAAAGTATGATGTTATCGGTACTTTTATAGGTTGAAGTTTCTTATTTTTATTCACCATGATTCACCTTTGCCGATGTTATCTTACTTTTTAACTCTTCGACTTTGACTTTAAAATCTTCGTCGGTTTGTAATAACTCATTGATTTTTCGCATAGCATGTGAAACGGCTGTATGATCTTTCAATCCGAAAAATTCGGCAAGATCTTTCATCTTATTTTCCGGTGTCAGTGTTTTAGCAAGGTAAATACCGATTCTTCTTGCTTCAACGATGGGTTGTGCACGTTTCTTGGACTTAATATCGGACGGTTTGATATTTAATTCACGTGCGATTACACGAATGATGTCATCGAGTGTGATATTGACGGTACGCTCTTTGATTAAATCTTTCATCACTTCCATCGCAAAATCGATCGTGATTTTCTTGGAAAGGAGGTTTGCATGGGCATTGAGGTAGATAATAGCGCTTTCGATTTCACGGATATTATCTTCCATATGGGCTGCGATGTAGTTGATCACATCGTCGTCAAGATAGATATTGTCAAGTTCACATTTCTTTTTGATGATGGATATTTTGGTCTCGAGTCCAGGTGGTTGTACATCTGCCATCAATCCCCACTCAAACCGTGTCGTCAGACGCTCTTCAAAACCGGCGATTTTTTTAGGCGGCTTGTCGGAAGTGAGAACAATCTGTTTATGCAAACGGTGTAATTCGTTAAAAGTATGAAAAAACTCTTCCTGAGTTTGCTCTTTGTTGCTTAAAAATTGAATATCGTCTATCAATAAAAAATCACATTCACGATATTTTTGTCTGAAACGCTCCATCGTATGGTTTCGAAGGTTATATAAAAAGTCGTTTAGAAACTGTTCACTGGTTGTATAAATGACGCTGGCGCCCTGATTTATCGCATAGTTGCCGATAGCTTGAATCAAATGGGTTTTGCCAAGACCACTACCGCCGTAGATAAAAAGAGGGTTGTATTGTTGTCCGGGGTTCATCGCTGTGGATTTTGCCGCACCGAATGCTAGCTGATTGGATGTCCCTACAACAAAATTTTCAAATGTATATGAAGTGTTTAAGATTGTAGATGCGGTCTTGTTTTTTGCAGGAGCACTTTTTGTCACGGTGTTTTTCACGTCACTTGTGAAAGATTTGTGTTGAATTTCAACGGTAGGTTTTTGTCCTGTGAGCGACTCGTAGATATGTGAAATCTTATCGGCGTATTTAGTTTGTATCCATCTGACAAGCAGTTTGTTAGGTGCCAGAAATACGAGATGATCGGAGGTTGAATTTTTTTCGTCAAAGGAGAGTGAACTGATATATCTTTGGTATTCGGAAGGTGAAATTTCACTCTTTAGGAGGTTTAAAACTTGATCGGCTAGCAAACAGTACCTCCTTTATTCACATGAAAACTCTTGATGTGAATATTTTAGCAAAAATAATTTAAAAAAGTCTACTTTATGCGAAAATATGGTAATTTCCGTCACAGTGAATAAAAAAAAGTATAAAAATGTTCAACCTCTCATGTGAACAAAAAAAAGCACTTTTCTTTAAAACAAATTAAACATGAAAAGCTACTTGTTCACATTGTGAAAAGTTTGTGAATAATTCAAAAAAAATGGATAAAAATATGACTATTTTAGGAATAGACCCCGGTAGTATCAACTGTGGATACGCTATTTTAGAGAAAACTAAAAACAAAACAATACTTTTGGAGGCAGGACTCATCAAAATCAGGGAAAAAAATCTTCAGGATCAGATTATGGAGTTGGTAGAAGGCTTTGATACCGTAATCAAGGGAAAAACGATCGATTCAGTGGCGATTGAAGATATTTTTTATGCTTACAATCCTAAAACGGTGATTAAACTGGCGCAATTTCGAGGGGCTTTAAGTTTAAAGGTTTTACAGGAGATTGGTAACTTTAGTGAATATACACCGCTTCAGGTGAAAAAAGCGGTTACGGGAAACGGGAAAGCAAAAAAGGAACAAGTCGCTTTCATGGTAAAACGAATCTTGGGAATCAAACAGGAGATCAAGCCGCTGGATATTACCGATGCTATTGCGGTTGCATTGACCCATGCACAGCGTATAAAGTAAATATTTTTTTTGTCATGACGATTTAGAGAAAAACAAACTCTAAAAGGAATGGTAGAAAAGATATGAAAAAAATAATTTTGGCTTCGGCATTGTTGGCAACTATGGCACAGGCGGAAATGACATATGAAGGTACATCGGTCGGTGTACAGGCGGCGATTTTCGGACTGGGTGCGACGGTAAAGGGAAAATTGAACGATAATCTGGGAGTACGTGCAAGTTTCGATACATTCAGTGTTGATGACTACGAAGTAGAAGATGATGAGGTAAAGTATAACTTCGATCTTGACTTGAAAGATTTTATGTTACTGGGGGATTATCATCCATGGGAAGGTTCTTTTAAACTCTCTGCGGGAATGATTATAAATAACAGTGTTTTGGACGGAACGATTACACCAAATACAAGAGATGCCGATAAAATTGAATTTGATTTTAATAACAAGCATTATGTATATAGTGTCTCTGAAATCGGAGCGATCGAAA
>Ga0256843_1003464_pt1 | contig 10951 bp, 1 predicted proteins | sample AlvinellametaG_FD_191572 | JGI IMG/M metagenome (GOLD analysis project Ga0256843, IMG submission 191572) | Pompeii worm associated microbial communities from hydrothermal vent at the East Pacific Rise, Pacific Ocean - Alvinella | ecosystem: Host-associated > Annelida > Integument > Unclassified ... | reverse complement strand
CTTAATATTACTCTGTTTTGGAGATATATCTTGGTTATTATATATATTATTTCCTACATCTATATCTGCTTGATTAAAAGCTGACACAGGTCTATCATTAGCAAATGTAACAGTTGTACGAATAGAGATATTTTGGTCAACATATGCTCCTATAGAGGCATTTGATACCTCTGCATTGAATATAGTAGCACCCATAACTTGGTTGTTATAGTCATCAATATCATCAAATTGATCACGCGTAGTCTCATTTAAATCAGGACCAATAGCAAATGCTGTTAAATTACTATCACCTATAGATGATGTTCTACTTGATAGATTTACATCTACTATTCCTGCTAATCCAAAAGGCGAACCTGGTACTGCATTGGTTAATTGTATAATTGGTGCTACACCTGCTGAGTTATTGGCATCACCCTCATCCCAATGTTTACTTAATAATATAGCAGTGTGTGTAGATACCTCTGCTATTGCTTCTTGTTGTAATGCTACAAATCCACTATTAACTGATTGTTGGATTAGCATTGGTGTTGAGAGTAGTACTATACCTATTACAACGATAGCAAAGATAAGTTCTATCATTGCTATACCTTGTCTAAATTTTTTTCTTATCATAATATATTACCAATCCATTCTATTTGTTCTTGTTCTATTTGCTTTTATATCTATAATATTTCCTGCTTTTCCTATTCCAGTCATAGTACCGACAACATCACCTCTCCATCTATTTTTCCAAAAAGGGTTACCATTTCTAGCTGGATTTGAATGGTATTTAAGCCATGGAGATGGGTTTATCGAAACTTCTGTATCAATAGATGTATTATCTGGAATAGTACCACCTGTATAGTTTGTTTGTAAATTTAATCTTCCTTTTGTTCCTTGATTAAAATTTGGAATAATATTTGGTGTAACTGTTACACTATCCTGAGATAATGGATTAATTGTTCCATCGACTGTACTATCATGTAAAATAGATAGATACCATCCCATCTGTGTTCTAAAGTTATTTAATCCATTATTTCCTATCATATCATTACAAAATGTTCTATTATGATTACAAAATATATATACTCCAAGAGGAGTAGAGCTTGATTTTGTAAAGCTATCTGGATAGTTCTCTCTATCTGGAATAACTGCTCCATAGTATAGAACTTTTGATTTATTTAAAATCTGTTCTCCTTTTGGAATAAAATCATTTATCTCATTATCTGCTAAGTTACTACCTGAATTTATGGAACTAACCATAACTTTATTAAATTTGATTTTAACAGGATTTATAGGTTTATTTAAACTTTTTCTTATATTATAAAGTATACTTAAATGGGTTTTACCTTTTTCATTATCCTCAAAATCATCTATTAATAGTGTAGAGTTATTATCTAAAACAGTATCTTCTGATATAGCCAAATATCCATTGTTATTATGTTTTTCTCTTTTCTGTATAGTTACAATATCTCCTTGTGGACTTTGAGATGTTTTAATAGTTTTAATTATTATATTACCAGATGAAGGATTATTGAATAGACCTCTATCAGTTGTGATATTATAATCAAGAGAAAAATCTACTTGATGAGCTAGACAACTCTTAGTAAAGTTTGTAGTAGTTTTACCATTTTTCTCTTTTGCTGTTATATATCCATCTATTAGTATAGCCATACTATCATCTTGATTTAAATCACCCATATATAAAAAGTCATTGTGTGCATTACCATTATTGCTTTTTACATTGAAATTTACATCAAAACTATATGGTTGGAAATATACTCTCATATCATAATAATGATTATATGTAGGGTCAGATGAATGAATATCAAATGTTGTATAGATATTACATCCATATTTTCCATTGTTGTCAGCTTCATTGGCTGATGAATTTAAAATACAATCACCTTTTTTATTATCTACATCTGTCCAATTTTCATCCTTTACTTTTATGAGAAATTTCCCAACATTATCTCTTAAGAGTTCTTTATTTGTATTAATTCCACCAATAAAGTTATAATATTTTAAATCTTTGTCTTTTGTATCATTACACGATGTTTTATTACCATCAAATTTTAAATTGGCATTGACCTCTTGAGATGTACTATTACTTTTATATTGTACATTATAATTAGTATCAACCTCACCTATATCCGAAATAGCTTTTACTTGTAATTCATATCCATATCCTGCGGCTAGAGCTATACCATTAGGGTCATCTTGATTACTTGTTGCAAGATGGTCTCTAATAGTTCCATCATCTGCCCATAACATTAGTTTAAACCCTGCTGGACGAATTGCAAAATTGTCTCTAGCATATGTGTATCTAAGTGAACTATTATTATCAAATACAGAGGTATTATTTGTAAAATCTCCTTGTACTATACTTTGGTTCTGCTCAAGATAAGATATTCTAAATTTAACATCTTTTGAAGCATCAAGTTTAAGTTCATTTTTATCCTCATCTATAATATTAAATCTACTAGCTTTGTGGTCTAAATATTTATAATAAGTATATAATATATTTGAAGTTGTACTATTATTATCCAACAATTCAATCTTCAGAGTTACATTTTCTATTGGAAACTCTTGAAAGTTTGATAAATTTTTATCATAACTCACAATAGCATAATTAAAATCTCGTTGAGCTATTTGAGTATATAATGCCTCTTTTTCTTTTTGTTCATATTGATTTTTTGGAGTTATTTTATTACTATCAACTCTCTCTATATTAAAATTGACATAATCATCATTGATAATAACACCAACACCTCTACTATCTTTAATTGCTAAATTACTAGGGGCATATAAATCAACATAAAACTCCTCATCAGGTTCTATTTTGATATCTCCATATACAGTAGCATTTATTTCATAATCTGTTGTACCTTCTGGAATTTGAATATATCTAGCACTCCCACCGAAATCTCCATCATTTGGATGAGAGTCTATATGTTGTGCTGTTCCCATTGGAGATATAGCATCTACTCCATCTGTATAAGTTACCCAAAAACCAGCATCTGCTGGAGCTGGTTTACTAAATGATATATCAAATGTAAATTCTGTTGAACCACTATCACCTTCAAATCCAACTACTTTACTTTGAATACTAATAGTAGAGGGTTCAGATATATTAGCATCTACACAGTTAGCTCCATCATTATAATATGTCAGCTCATCTGTATCTGACAATTTATACAAATCTCCATTAGAGCTATCTATTTTATAAAAACCACTATTATGCTCTAATAAAAAGACATCACCATCAACATCTGTAAATATAGTATCTATAGCAGATGACAATCCTGTTGGTTTATCTTTGATAACAGTCATAACTCCTGTATTTTTATCTATTTTAATAAATTTATCATTTTTGGTATCATCACTATTATCTATAAGCATAGCATAAAGATATTGGTCACTATCATCTATTGCCATGTCCCAAAATTTTACAGCTTCACTCTGACCTATTAAATTATATCTAAGAGGTAATATCTGAATAACTTTTTTGTGTTCTATATCAATTTTATATAGTTTATCATCAGCACCACCATTATTGGCTACAAAATAGTTACCTTCTCTATCAAATGTTCCTGCGTATAGTTGAGTTGTTAATCCAGCTACCTCTCCTAAGTCAACTACTGTTGCATTTTTATCAATTTTTAATAAATGTGTTTTATATAAAGCGTACATAAAATTATCTTTTGGATTATATCCAAGTGCATTATATCCACCATCATCACTTTTGAAACCATCTCCTATATAATCAAATTTATAAGGCATACTACTCTGATTAATACTATGAAGCCAACTCTCTCCACTATCGCTATTACCTGTTCCTGATTTGGTTCTATTTGATAAATATAGTGTTTCTGAACAGATAAATGGCTCAAATTTTTTATCATAAGGAATTGCTACAGCAACACCTACAAGTCCACCTGTATTACCATTTGCACCATTTCCATAATCATAAAAGCTATTCCAATCATTATCTCCTATTGAAGCATAAAAACTAAGGTCATTTAACTCTGAGTTTATGAAATATGCTTTTGTATTACTTACAATCTCTGCACCACTCAAAGAGGTTTCATTATGACTATCTACAATATCCTCTTCATTACCATTAATGATATTTTTGGCACCTATATTAGGAAATGAAGTTGCATATCTGTTATTATCCCAATAAGCTAGAGAACCATTTGTTGAATTAGTCAAAATATTTAAAACTTCAATTTTTTTTGTATCTTTGTTATATTTATATACTTCTCTTGAATTTATTTCAAAAATTACATTGTCATCATCATCAAAAGATATTGCTGTTGCAATAGGTGTACTGTAAAGTGCTAAGGTACTGCCACAGATGTTTGTATCTATTTTATCATAATCACTATCTTTTGTTAAATCACCTGTATATGGGTCTATAGAGTAGATATAACCATCCAATCCCATTGTAAGATACTCTCCATTGTGATATGCCAAAGAGCGATACTCATCATCTAATTTTTTTAATAGATGAAAATTTTCAATAGTATCATTAGATATATTTACATCAAATATATAAATATTTGTTTTTTTGTCATCATTCCCATCACCTTTAGTCAAAAGCATACCTATGGTTTCATCTGCTGATTTATCATCATTGATAATTGTACCAGTTCCTATAGGCAAAGTAGAAGTTACTCCTGAAGGAGGTAAAACTAATACATAGAAAGTTTCATCTTGTTCTACCTCTTCATCTCCATTAACTGAGACATGAATAGTTGCATTTTTTTCGCCTTCATTAATTGTTATAGTACCTTGAATTTTTTGATAATCAGCTATATTAGAGCTACTGTTTTGTTCATTGCTACTTGTTGTAGTAGTCTGTTCATTAGTTTTTTGATATCTGATATATTGAGTTTTATTATTATTTTTTTGGATAATAATATTTTTGTTATAACTCTTTTGAACTTGATGTTCTGATTTATTAGAACTAATATTACTACTTTTGGAAATAGTGTTACCACCTGTAAAGAAGTTTTTAATTCTATCAAACCAACTAACGGATGAACTATCAGTGTTGGTGTCTCCGTCATCATCGTCATATATTACACCTACTCCAGTTCCTCTATTTATAACAGCATTTTGAGGAGCAGATAGTACAACTGAAAATTGTTTTGTACTCTCTGCAATATCATCTCCTATAATAGTATAGTTTAAATCAGCTCTCATTTTGCCTTGTGGAATATAGACAGAACTAGTAATTCTACTATAATCAGTTCCCTCTATAGCTGTATCATCTTGTGGAGTAGCTTGAACAATTACACCTCCTACTGGTGCTACTTTATCTAGTATAACATCAAATGTCATTATAGTATTACTATCACCTTCTGTTACTGTAACATCAGATATATAAACTTGTGGTAAACTCACATTATCATCATACTCATCTCCAGCTGTTCCATCTTTGGTTGTATAGGTAACAGTAATTCCACCTTTTGGAGCAGGTTCATTTAGTGATATAGTAAAATCAAAATCAGTTGTACCACTATTACCCTCTTTTTTGGTAATATTATTTATAGATAATTTTAAAGTATCTTCACAGACAATAGTTCTCTCTTTGCCATCCCAACTTTTTCCACTTTTTTCATTATTATATATATCTATAATCTCTTCTTGTGTTAATGTTGTATCCCAAAGTTTTACTTCATCAATCTGCCCATTAAAATACCAATCCAAACTCTTGTCTGCATAAAATTTTGCAATTTGGAGAGGATTACTACTAGGTCTAATATCAGCACTAATACTATTTTGATATTTACCATCCACATAAACTCTATTAGTATTATTGGTATCATGTACTAAAACTATATGATGCCACTCTTCAAGAGCTGGTTCTATAGGGGTAGTTAGATATGATGTTCTATTTTGGTCTGTTAACTCATTTCCAAACATAGTCAAAAGACCTTTTCTACTATCAGTATGAATTGTATCAATCTCAATATTCCATCCAGTTCTCTCATCATGGGCTAATGTAGATACAATACCATTCCACTCTCTAAGTTTTTTAGCTTTAAACCATGTTGAAACTGTAAATGCATCATCTTTATTTAATAGTGCATGGTCTGCTATTTCTACAAAGTCTCCCTGATTTGGATCATTTGGGAATACTCCATTAAATAAACCACTTCTTCCAACAATAGCATCATCAACAGTATTTGCATGTCCATAAGAGGTTCCATGTTTGGCATTTTTGCTACTATCTTTTACCTCTCCTACAGTTCCATCCCAATAACACTCATCAAAATGATAATCTGCTATTGGTTGTGGTATTATTGGAGATGTTGGCATAGTAGAAGCTATACCATTACAAGATAAACCTTCTATATCTTTTGTTCCAGATAATTTTCTAACAGGGATATATTTTTTGTTTACTAAATCTATTCTATATACTTTTCTATTAAAAAGGCTATACTCACCATCATCTTCTGTATATAGATATCCATCTTTTGCAAATGCCAATCCTTCAGAATCAAATATCTTTTTTGATTTAAATACAAGTGTAGCAACTCCTGTATGTAAATCAAGCTTATATACTTTTGGTGGATTTACTATTGTTGCATCTTCCGTAGCATACCCTTGTCCTGTTTTTGGGTCTATTGCTAAACTACCTAATCTAACACCACTTACATTTTTAGGATATCCACTAATCTCATTATCCCACTCATCAGCATAAAAAGCATGTAGTTTAATAGTACCAACATTCTCATCTATAGATGTCAAGACATATAAAATCTCTCTTTTAGATATAGGGTCATAATAAAATTCAGCACCCTCAACTTCATTGGCTACTATATTATCTTTTAGTTTTACAACATTAACTGGATTGGATGTATCATTTAAATTTATACTATAAAGAGTACTACTATCTCCATGTCTATCAGGAGAACCATTTTTTAAAGTTTGAAATGCGTATAGAGTATTATTTATACTTCTATATGCTGTTCCTTCTCCCACAAACTCTTTGTCTATATTTACAACTCTCTCTGCTGTATCAGAGTTTAAATACATCTCATAAATTTTTTTACCATTATCTATGAGACCATAACATATTCCATCTCCTGTACTATTTATATCATCAGTAGGTGAAGGAGGCATATCAGCATTGGCACATCTAGCACCATCACCACCTGCTTTTTTAATATCAGTTGTAGAAAAAAGTTCAACACTATATGAACTTTTAGTGCCATCTCCTATATCAATTTTATATATTTTCCCACTAACTCCATAAAAATAAAGATTACCATTTTTGTCAAAAACATAAGTGTGAAATTGAATACTCTCTAAAATATTTTGTTCACCTAAATCAGTAACATTACCATTATTTGAATCAATTTTATAAAGATGAGCATCTGTTTCGCTAATGCCATATAACATATTATCTATAGGATTAAATGCAAAATCTCCAAAGTTTAGTGTAGCATCTGATAAAGTAATATAGTTGTCATATACAGGATGACCTGAATTTAAATTGATTTTATATATTTTGCCATTGTTGTGAGTTTTCAGGTATAAAATACCATCCATAGAAACATCACCAGCATAATAACTATTATCAGGTAGTTGTGGTATATCATAAGATGTTACATTATAATCAGCATCAATTTTAATAACTTTATGAGAATTGATATCATATCCCCATATTAAATTATCTTTGACATTATATCCAGTAGCATTAATTCTATTTTGGATAGCACTTTTTACTAGATTATAATTTCCGTCAGATAGGTCAATAGTATAAGCATCAGTATATGGATAACCATTGAATAAATAAGCATCTGAATTACATATAAATGATTTTGTATTATCTGGTGGTAGATTATCTATATTTCCAAAATTTTTATCTGTTAAATTATTACTAATATCAACATTTAGAGTATTTGTTGTAGTAGATATATAACCATTTGCATCAGCTGTTGTTGTACAATCTTGACTATTGGAAGCATCTTCAATAATCTTATATTCGCCTGGAACAATATCGGTTAATATATATGCACCTGTTGTATTATTAGCTTTGATACTTTTGATAAAAGTATCATTGTTTGTACATAGTTTAATATAACTATCTGCATCTAATCCTTTTTCAGAACTTTCTTTTATTCCATTATTATTTATATCTTTAAATATATATCCAGAGATAGAATATTTAGTTATATCTTCATCTGCAAAATAACTAGCTACACCACCATAAGGGTCTGCTGTATCTGTATGATGAAGAGAGTTCATAGGAGTATTTTTTGGAAAAGAGTTATAATCAACCAAATCCATACTATCATCTACATCACTAGCAAAATAAGCAAATCCATAATATTTTTGACCTGTAGATATTCCCAAGTCATTTAAACTTACAAATGCCATATCCATTTTTTCTGTAGAGTGTCCTGCATATGTAGGCTTGTGTGATTGAGGAGCAATTTTTTCATCTCTATAAAAACCCAGTTCTTGAGTTCCTATTTTAGTACCATCGTCTAAATATATATAGGTATCTCCATAATCTACTTTTCGATTAGAAGCTGCATCTCTATTTTGGTCATGTACTGTTACCAAAGGACCAAAAGAGGATGGGTCTCCATTGCTATCTAGGCTTAGTATTGCAGCGATTTTTATCTCATTGTTTCCTGATTTTTCGGTTACAACATGACCTGCTTTTTCTAAGTCATCTGTAGTAGATGGTGCTATAATTCCATTGGGAGATATAAAGTCAACTCTCTCAATATTTTTAGGAGTATCATAACTATCAAATACATTACTACCATTTTTAAATAAATCCAATGCTCCAATATTGATAATTCGTCCACCCATAACAGCAGCCATATCACAATCTTGTGGGAATGTTGGAGCTAAATCATACTGGTTATCTTTTTTTTCAGCAAAGAGACCACAAGGCTCTCCTGTAGCTTTGGAGTTATCAGACCTCCTAATTTTGATTATAGGGGAGTCAGAGACATAGTTATATCTATGTCCTTGATACTCAAATCCGTCAATAACTATATTTTGACCTTGTCCCCATTTATATCCTACACCATTAATACTATAACCTGAGCTAATAGCATTTTCTCTGTGTGCAAAAATTTTTGATACCTCTCCCTTTGAAAAGCCGAAGCTATAAAATAAAGAGAGAAGTAATAATATTCGGATTGAAAACATACTTTATCCTTAGAATTAAAAAATAATTTAATAATATTATAAGATAATTCTATTTAGATAAAGATTAAATGAATAATCAAACTTAATAATTAAATTAATATTTGATTAAGTTTAAATATGTTACCAAGATATCTTTTTAGCTTCTATCGAAGTTGCTTTTATATCAAGTTCTTTACCCGTAGCTCCAAAACCTGACCAAGTTGCATTTTTATCTCTAAAGGTATTTCTCCAAAATGGAACACCATTTCTAGTTGGGTCTCTATGATATTTTAGCCAAGGACTTAAATCCATATCCACTTGAACTTTTGCTGGAAATGTATTTCCACTATATCCTGTTGTTAATTTTGAAATTTTTCCAGCTCTATCCTCATCAAAGTTTGGTAGTCTATCAGCAGTTGGATTTACGACACCTAGTAGATTATTAACAGTAAATCCAAGTACTTTTCCATCTTTGTTGCTATCATGTAATATAGATGTAAACCATCCTATTTTTGTTTTTTGATTATTTAGTCCATTATCCCCTATCATATCAGTACACCATGTTGTATTGTGGTCACAAAATATTAATGCACTAATTGGTGTTACAGTATATCTATCATACTCATCTGGATAGTTCTCTCTATCTGGCGCTATACTAGAGAAGTATAATTTTTTTGTACTATTTAGACCTCCTATGCCATTAGCTTTTACTATTTTATTATTAATTTTTGCTACTGATGTAGTAATATTAGCATTTAGGTTATCAAATTTAATCTCTACAGGGTTTATCGGTTCACTTAAATTTTTAGTTAAGTTATATAATATATCTATACTACTATTACCCTCATTGATATTTAAAAACCTATCAGCCCCAAGGGTGATATTATCATCTAAATGAGATACACTTGCACTACTGATATTAGGTGTAGTTCCATTATATGTTACTACTCTTTTGAATGTCACCTCAGAACCTTTGGTTGTTAATATTTTATCATATGTTGGTTGATTATTTACTCTATCAGTTGTAATATAATAATCAAGTGACAATACAATATCATCAGCAACACAGCTATATGTAAAATTGCTTAGTGGTTTGCCATTTTTACTTTGGGCTACAATATCTGTATGTATATCTAGTGCCATATCTAAGCTCTGAGATAAATCATTCATATATACAAAATTTTTACTACTATTTGGTATATTTTGCACTTTTGAATTCAAAGCAAAGCTATATGGATAGAATTTCATCTCTATCTCATGATATTTATTCATACTATCTGTAGCTATATCACATCCTGACTTCTCATTTCCATTAGCAGATATGATGCTACTGCCTTGAATACATCCATTACTATCTTTGTCTATATCACTCCATGTTGTATCTCTCATTTGTAGTATATATCTTCCTACATTCTCATGAGATATAAAATCTTGGAGTTCACCATTTATAAAACTATAACTTTTTATATTTACACTATCTGTATCATTACAGTTTGGGCTATCATTAAATTTTAATACTGTATCAATATCATTTGAATAGCCTATTGCAGTAGAGTTATTTGTATCATAAGCAACAGCTTTAGCATATACGCGATAGTTATATCCAGCTACTATATTCAATGGCTTATCTTCACTATAGCTACTATCTCTATATGATACAGTTTTATTATTCTCATCTATATCTTTTATCTCTACTTTATACCCAGCAGGTCTAATTGCGAAATGGTCGCCTACTTCATTTTGTGAGGTTTGTGTATAACCTTGATTTAATAGGGCATTATAGTTATCTATATTGGCATAATTTCCA
>Ga0256843_1003463_pt1 | contig 10952 bp, 12 predicted proteins | sample AlvinellametaG_FD_191572 | JGI IMG/M metagenome (GOLD analysis project Ga0256843, IMG submission 191572) | Pompeii worm associated microbial communities from hydrothermal vent at the East Pacific Rise, Pacific Ocean - Alvinella | ecosystem: Host-associated > Annelida > Integument > Unclassified ... | reverse complement strand
CGAACCAGGAAGTTAAGCCCTACAGCGGTGATGATACTGCATCCTTACGGATGTGGGAAAGTAGCTCCCCGCTACGCTTTACAGTGTTAAATAAAAACTTCAATCATCCAAAAACCAAATTCATGAACTTTAACAATTACATATCATGGGTCTGGCGCTGAATTAAAATATTAATCCTTTTAATTTCTAATCTACTTAAATATACTTTAAATCATACTTTCTTACTCTGAAAGTTTTGTATTCGAAATTTTAAATGATTTATTTTATTATTGTTTTATATTTCTTATTCGTTTGTTTATCTTTTTCATATCTAAAAGATTATTGTCATATGTTGTAAGTGTATATGATATAATGTTTCTTTAAATTAGGAGTAAAAATGACGAATGAGTATGTAAAAGAGCCGAAAACTTTAAAAGATATAGTGGCAGACACGAAAAAAATTGAGTTTGATATGTGTGGTGAAAAAGATGTAGGAGTTTTGTTAAGAGTGCTTGCGGCAAGTAAAAGCGGAGAGTTTTTAGAACTTGGTACCGGTACGGGCTTATCGACTGCTTGGATACTAGATGGAATGGATGAAAATTCGCACTTAATTACGGTTGATAATGACGAAAAATTGCTAGCTATTGCTAAAAAACACCTGGAATATTATAAAAACGTTGAGTTTGTATATGATGACGGAAATGAGTTTTTGGAAAAATTAAAAAAAGAAAATAAGAAATTTGATTTTATTTTTGCGGATACATGGGCCGGAAAATACGAAATGCTGGATGAGACTCTTGATATGTTAAAAGAAAAGGGGTTTTATATTATAGACGACATGCTTCCGCAATCTAATTGGCCCAAAGGGCATGAAAAGAAGGTAGAAAAGCTTATAGAATATCTTCACAGTAGGGAAGATTTGGAGATTGTAAATCTTGGATGGTCTAGCGGCGTCATAGTGTGTGTTAAAAAATAAATTTTTTGTTAAAATTAATAAAAAAAGGCATGGTAATGAAAGAGATTTATGAAAAAATGGGGCTTTTTTATCTTGGTAAAAACGCCGAGGATGATTCGCTAGAGCTTTATAAATCAAAACACTTAACTACTCACGGTATTATTATAGGTATGACGGGGTCTGGGAAAACGGGGCTTGGAGTAGATATAATCGAAGAAGCGGCAATTGATAACATACCGGTAATCGTAATCGACCCAAAAGGAGATATGGGGAATTTAACTCTTGCGTTTCCTGAAATGAAACCGGAGGATTTTAAGCCTTGGATTGATGAGAGCGTAGCTCAGGCTAAAGGAATGAGCGTAGATGAGCTGGCTGAAAAAACCGCTAAAATGTGGAAAGAGGGGATTGAGAGTTTTCATCAGGACCTTGACAGGGTAAAAAGATATGCCGAGGTTGATAAAACCATCTATACTCCTGGAAGTACGGCCGGGGTGAGCGTAAATATTTTGGGAAGTTTTGAAGCGCCAGGCGAGGAAGTAAGGGATGATGTGGATATGTTTGCTTCATTAATCAATTCTTCCGTATCTTCGCTTTTGGCGTTAATCGGGATTGATGCTGACCCGGTTAGTTCCAAAGAGCATCTGCTTTTATCAAATCTCTTTTATTATTTTTGGTCTAAGGGGCAGTCTTTAACGCTTGAAGAGCTTATTGGTTACATTGCCAACCCTCCATTTGAAAAAATCGGGGTTATGCAGCTTAAGACCTTTTATCCTCAAAAAGAGCGCCTAGAACTTGCCATGAAATTCAATAACGTTCTCTCATCTGTCGGATTTTCTACGTGGATAAACGGAGTGCCTCTTGATATTTCAAAAATGCTTTATGACGAAAACGGAAAAGCCAGAATTGCAATTTTTTCCATTGCGCATTTGAGTGATAATGAGAGGATGTTTTTTGTAACGATTCTTTTAAACAGGTTCATAAGCTGGATGAGAAGACAAAGGGGTAGTTCTTCGCTTAAAGCCATGCTTTATATGGATGAGATTTTCGGGTATTTTCCACCAAGCAAAAACCCTCCTAGCAAAGAGCCAATGCTGCTTCTGTTAAAACAGGCAAGGGCGTTTGGGGTTGGGATAGTGTTGTCTACCCAAAATCCGGTGGATATAGACTATAAAGGGCTTTCAAACATAGGTACCTGGTTTGTCGGTAAGCTTCAGACAAAACAGGATATCGAAAAAGTAGTGGACGCTTTGGCGGACGGGGAAGATAAAAAAGAGGTGGCCAAAAAAATCTCAGAACTTAAAGGAAGACATTTTTATCTAAAAAACGTGCATACAGACGACGTGCATGAGTTTTATACAAGATGGGTGCTTTCATACCTCAAAGGCCCTATGACAAAAGACGATATCAGAATGGTGATGAAAGATAAAAAGGAAAAATTAAGCTCAAACGAACCTGAAACACCAAAGGCAAGTGTAAATACTGATACAGATGTGGGAATGAAGCCGGTTGTGAGTAAAAAGATAAAAGAGTATTTTAACGATACAAACATAAACTCAGACGATCCGTTTTATCCGTATATTTACGCAAACGCAAAAGTCAGGTTTTACAACCAAAGAAAAGGGATAGATTTAGAAGATGAGTATGATTATAAGCTTGAGCTTTATGAAGGAATGAGTACGATTGACTGGGAAGAGGCGATAGAAGAGAGACCTGAAAATCTCTCACTTAAATACAAAAGCGGGGCAAAATTCGCAAAGCTTCCTGAAATCGTGGCAAATGCCTCATCGTTAAAAGAATTTGAGAGAAAATTAAAAGATTATCTGTATCACAATAAAAAGCTGGAGCTTTACAGATGTAAAAAGCTTAAAATGGAAAGCGAAATAGGTGAAAGTGAGAGTGATTTTAGAGCGAGGGTTGATGGGGTATTGAAAGAAAAAAAAGAAGCCGAAATCGAAAAGATAGAGAAAAAATACAAAACGAAATTTGAAAGGCTTCAGGATAAACTCCAAAGACTTGAGGTTAAGCTTGAAAAAGAAAAAAGCGACGTAACCGCTAAAACTACGGATTCCATTTTGGATGTAGGGCTTGGGATTTTGGGAGCTTTGTTTGGTAGAAAAAGCTCTGCCGTTACTAAAACCGCAAGTGCTTTAAGAAAAGGTGGAAGAATTCTTAAAGAGAAAAAAGACGTAGAGGCGGTCGAAGCTCAGATTGAGGAAGTAAAAGAGGACATTAAAGCGCTTCATGAAGAGCTAGAAGCTGAAATTGAAAAAATAGAAGAAAAGTATGATCCTAGCAACTATGAAATAGAGCCGTTTGCAATTAAGCCTAGAAGAAGCGATGTTAGTGTAGAAGATATAGCACTGCTTTGGGAGAAATAATCTCCTAAAGCAAGTCGTCTTTGAAGTACTCTTTTGTAATACAGTGGATTGAGCCGTGCTGTTTTATTAAGGTGTTTGCGTTAATAGGAATTATCTCCCTATCCGGGAAAAGTGCGGTAAAGAGGTCGTATACGTATTTGTCTTTTACGTCTTCATATATTGGAAGCAATACGGCGTTGTTAATGATTAAAAAGTTAGCATACGTTGCCGGTAAGCGGTGATTATCCCAGTATTTCGGGCTTGGTAGAGGAATAGGGATAATGTTGTAAGGAGTTTTTTTAAGCTCTTCTTCCATTTTTAAAAGCTCATTATAGTGCACGTCGTTTTTATCGGAGCATTTACAATAAACTATCGTTTTTTCGTCAACAAATCTTGCTAAGGTATCTATGTGAGAGTCGGTATCATCCCCTTCCAAAAAGCCGTGATTTAGCCAGATTACGTTATCTACAAATAATTCTTGTTTTAAAAACTCTTCGATTTCTTCTTTGCTCATTGGATAGTTTCTGTTTGGCTCAAGTAGACACTGTGAGGTAGTAAGAAGGGTTTTGCCGTTTGTATCTATACTTCCGCCTTCAAGGACGAAATTGTAGCTTTTGTAGATGTTAAAGAGCTTTCTTGATATTTGGTTGTCGTAGTTTGCCGGATATTTTAACCCCCATCCGTTGAATTTGAAATCAAGAAGTTTGACTTGGCTGTTGATTTTTACGCTTATTGCGCCAAAGTCTCTTGCCCAAGTGTCGTTGTTTTTTATTTTTTTAAAAATAAAGTTTTTGTGTTTTAGATGTGAAACTGTGTTTTCGTCTTCATAGCAAATAAGCACCTTTTGATACTGGGCTATCGCATAAGCTATTTCGCTAAAAGTATTGATTGCTTCGTTTAGACAACACGCCCAGTCAGTGTTTTTGTGGGGAAAGACTAGTTGGATAAATTCCTGTTTTTCCCATTCGGGGATAAGATAGTTCATAAAAAAGCCTTTAAAGGGATTATAAATCCCTTGGGTCTGCTATTTTTCCTGCGATTGCGCTTGCTGCTGCTACCGCTGAGTTACTTAGGTATACTTCAGAGTTTCTACTACCCATTCTACCTCTGAAGTTTCTGTTTGTAGTGGCTACTGCTCTTTCACCATCACCTAAAATTCCCATATATCCGCCAAGACATGCACCACATGTCGGGTTTGCAACAACCGCACCCGCATCGATTAGGATATCGATGATTCCTTCGTGTTCTGCTTGTTTATAGATTCTTTGAGTTGCCGGAGTGACAATTAGTCTTACTTTTTTGTGTACTTTTTTGCCTTTTAAAATCTCAGCTGCAATTCTAAGATCGCTAAGTGTACCGTTTGTACAGCTTCCGATATATACCTGATGGATTTCGATATCGTCTTTTACTGCCTGGCTAATTGGCTTACCGTTACTTGGCAAGAAAGGATATGCTACAAGAGGTTCTAATTCGTTTACGTCAATTTCGATTACCTGAGAGTAGTGCGCATCAGGGTCTGAATAGTGGATTTTTGGTTCTGCGCGTAAAGGATTGTATTTTTTAACTTCTTCTAAGAATGCTTCAGTTATTTTGTCATAAGCGATAATTCCGTTTTTAGCCCCCGCTTCAATAGCCATGTTACAAAGGCTCATTCTATCATCCATAGGAAGGTTTTCGATAACTTCTCCCGTGAATTCAAGGGCTTTGTATAGCGCTCCATCAACCCCGATTCTTCTGATAAGCTCTAAGATTAAATCTTTTCCGTAAACATGCTCTCCTCTTTCGCCTTTGAATACTACTTTGATGCTCTCAGGAATTTTGAACCAGCTTTTTCCAGTAATCATACAAAAAGCAATATCCGTACTTCCCATACCCGTAGAAAACGCACCAAGCGCTCCGTGCGTACAAGTGTGGCTATCCGCCCCGATTATTACGTCTCCTGGGATTACAAGTCCTTTTTCTGGAAGTAGTCTATGCTCAATTCCCATATCTTTTTCGTCAAAAAAGTTTTTTAAATCATGCTTATATGCAAATTCTCTGTTGATTTTTGCTTGGTTTGCACTTGCTATGTCTTTTGGAGGGATGAAGTGGTCTAGAACTATTGCAAAGTTATCCGGTTTTGCTAGTTTTTTAGCACCGCTTTCTTCAAACGCCCTGATTGAAATAGGAGTAGTAATGTCGTTACCGATAGTCATATCAACGTCACACATAATAATCTCGCCCGGTTTTACCTCACGCCCGATATGCTCTGCGAAAATCTTTTCAGTTATCGTCATAGGCATAAAATATCCTTTTTTGTTGCAATTATATCAAATAAGAGTATTGACCTTGGTCAATGTTAAGTGTAAAATATGGTGTTATGATTAAACAAACAATTCAAAGGAGAAAAAATGAAAATGCTTGGCAAACTTTTGGTAGCGGGGCTACTAAGTGTAGGAATTTTAAGTGCATATAATCCGCTTGATGGTGTAAAAGCTCAAAAACAAGCTGCATTAAAAGTTGTAGGAAATCACTTTGTTGACGTTGCAACTCTTAAAAAGTGGATGAAAGAAGACAAAAATTTTCAAATTGTTGATGTTAGAGAACCGCAAGAGTGGAACGCGGGACAGATTGATTATATTGATACAATTAATCTACCAAGAGGCGTATTGTACGCTGGAGTTAAAAAAGGAATTTTAAAACCTGAAAAAACTTACGTAATGGTGTGTAGAACGGGACACAGAGCGTTACTTGCTGCGGCTACATTAATGAAATGGTATGACTTTAAAAACGTATACGTATTAAAAGGCGGGATTAAAGCATGGATTAAAGACGGTGGAGTGGTAACAAATTCACTTCATTTGGGACCAGTGAAAATTCAGCTTTTAAATAAATAAGGGTTTTTGTATAATTAAGCCAAAAAGGCTTAATAATGGCAAAGATTTTTATCTTTATAGGAGTGGTCTTTATCTTAATAGGCTTACTCCTTTATTTTTTCAAAGACTTTCCTCTGTTTCATTTACCCGGTGATATTGTTATAAAAAAAGAGAATTTCGTTTTTTACTTTCCTATAACTTCTTCGATTATCATAAGCGTGGTGCTAAGCTTTATTTTTTACATAATTTCAAAGATAATGCAATGAGACTATTTATAGCAACGCCAGTAAACGTGCCGGTATTTAAGGCAATAAAGGATGATTTGGCAAAGTATGTTGATGGTAAGTGGGTAGAGGGATGGAATCTGCACTTAACCCATAAGTTTATCGGAGAAGACGACCCTGAAAAATATAAAAAAAACCTAAATATTCCCGATAAAAAACTAAAAATCAAAGGAATAGGTACTTTTGGAGACAGGGTGCTATATCTAAAAGCGGAAATTGATGATGGAATAAATAAGGAGATTAACGAAAAGTTTGGACTTAAAAACGATAAACCCTTTAAGCCTCACGTAACATTATGTAGAATCAAAAACGTAAAAGACAAAAAATTTTGGGATGCGTTAAAAAAATGGGAAAACGTGGAGTTTGAAGTGCCACTTGAAGTGTATCTGTATAAATCGACTCTAACCAAAAAAGGTCCTATTTATGAAAAAATCCACAAATATTAAAGCCGTAGCGCTAAAATACAAAGCCTATGAAGACAATGCCCCAAAAGTCGTGGCAAAAGGAAAAGGGGAAGTTGCCAAAAAGATAATAGACAAGGCAAAAGAGTTTGATATACCTCTTTTTCAAAACGAGGTACTAGCGGAGATGCTTTTGAAAGTGGAAGTAGGAGAGGAAGTGCCTCCTAAGATGTATAACGCCGTGGTTGAGGTGTTTGTATGGCTTTACAACCTCGAAGAAAAGGCTCAAATAAGTAAATAGCTTTAGTGGACTTGGCTTAAGAATTGTGATATAATATATAAAAGTTTTAAGGAGGGGAAAATGGATTTGAAAGAAAGATATAAAATACTGCCAAAAATAGCAAGGCTCTCAATTGCCGAAGAGTTTGAGGGGAAAAAATTAGTAGATAGGGATGAATGGGTTACAAAATATCCGTGGCTTGAAGAAGAGAGAGCCACTTTCGTTACCTTAAAAATGAAAGATAAACCAAGAGGAAGTAATTTAAGGGGATGTATTGGTTCAATCCTGCCTTATCGTCCGTTAATTGATGATGTTGTGGCAAACGCTAAAGCGGCGGCTTTTGATGACCCTAGATTTCCGCCTTTAACCCCAGAAGAGTTTAATAGAGTAAAAATCGAAGTAAGCGTTCTTACAATTCCTGAAAAAGTTGATTATGAAGACATTGCCGATTTAAGAAGCAAAATAAGACCGGGAGTTGATGGAGTTATATTACAGCTAGCAAATCATCAGGCTACTTTTCTTCCTGCGGTATGGGAAGAATTGCCGGTATTTGATCTGTTTTTTGCGCATTTGTGCGTAAAAGCTGGACTTCCTGGGGATTGTTTGAGATTTCATCCGACAATCTACAGATATCAGGCAATTGAGGTAGAAGAGTAGGATTAAAAGACTCTTCTTTTTTGCCGATTTAAAATAAAAAGGCAAAAAATGTTGGTTGACGCTTCTACCTTAAAAAATTTTGACAGGTTTTTGATAAAACTTCAGGAAAAAAAGAAAAAATCAAAAAAAGTATATATTCCAAACGATAAAAAGAAAAATTAAACTTTATAAATTTTTACAATTAAGCTTGATATTATTACCGCCAAAACTAATCTTATTGAAATTAATACCCACATATGTGCTCCAAAAATAACAAAAAGCGCCGTATCTTCTATGACCGAATGGCATATCATTAAAAAAGTACCGATAAACAAAAGCTCTTTTTTGGTGAGTTTGTTTTTTTCTGCTATTAAGATTCCTGCACCATATGTAATGCCAAGAATGAGTCCTGTAATTACCGAAAAAGAGGCGTTTAGTTTTTTGTTTTTGAAAAATTTTTCTTTAATAAAATCCATAACAAAAATAATTACGCTAATTAAAATAATTATTTTTACGGCTAAAATTGTGGCGTTTGTAAGAGAAGCGGTTATCATTTCAAAAAAAGAGTCGTAGTGAGGAAGTGAAACGGATTTGCTAATACTTTTGCCATCAATTGTTATTGGTAAGGCTTTAAAAATTAAAACTGCTAAAATTGCAACGCTTAGTCTTAAGGCGGTGGAGTAGATATAAGATATGCCAAGTTTTTTCATAATAGCATTTTCTACTGGCAAGGCGTGAGCTATTCCTAAAAAAAGACCAAGAATCGTCCACTCATAAGGTGTTAGGTTAAGAGGTGCTCCAAATGCGATTCCTGCGTATATGTTAAAAAGCACGCCTGCCGCTATTGAGAGTGAAACTTCCGGATTTAAGCCCAAGATGGATGTAATTGGTTCAAAAATAAAAGAGATTTTTTGAAGTATTCCAAAGTAGATTAATATATCTGCCAGTAGATAAAAAGGAATAATTAGCTTTAATATTAAAATAGAAGTTTTCAGGGCTGATTTTAATGAATTCAAAATACGCCTTTTTTTAGCGCATTATACAAAAATTATATCTCAACCCTGTTTTTGCCGTTTTGTTTTGCTTTGTAAAGATTTTGGTCGGCTCTTTTTATGGCGTCGTATAAGCTTTTATCGTCTTCTCTTAATTCGCTGATACCAAGGCTGATAGTAAAATTAAGATGCGTTTTACCTAGGTCTATTATGATGTTTTCTACCTCTTTTCTTATTTTTTCTGCTATTTTATAAGTACTTGTAATATTTGAATTAGGTAGAATAAGTACAAACTCTTCTCCGCCGTATCTTATGAAAATATCGTCTTTTCTGATGATTTTTTTGATGGTATTGGCAACGGCGATAAGGACCATATCCCCTACGTCATGTCCGTAGGTGTCGTTTATTTTTTTGAAGTTATCGATATCAAGCATAATAACTCCGACCTGAATGTTTGAAATTCTAAACCTTAAATAAAGCTCTTTTGCCTTTTCTTCCAAAAATCTTCTGTTAAATGTTTCGGTAAGTCCGTCTTTATAGGCTTTGTTTGAGTATTTTTCTACTTTTTGGGTTAGGAGTTTTATATAGGTTTTTATGTCGTTTGCTACGTCGATGAGGTTGTTTTTGAACGTGTCGAGTTCGTCTTTTGGATCGGATTTTGGAGGAATTTTGTCAAATTCCTGTTTTTTGATGTGTTCAAGGATTTTGTTCATTTCGTTTAGTTTGCCAAATAACCATTTAAATAATAAGAAAATAATAATAAACACAATAATAAAACTAATAACTTGAAGGATCATTTTATTAAAGGCTCTGTTTTTTAAGGTTTGAATGTTTTTTGATATGTCGTCTTTTATTACCAAATAAGCCATTGGTTTGTTGAAGAAATCGCGGATTTCTATTTTGGTAAACATTTCGTTGTTTTTAATTTCAAAGCCTGGTTTAAGTTTGATTTTATAAACGTTGCCGATTACTTTCCAACTTCCGTAGTCCGGCAGTTGGTCGTATTTTGAATATTTGCTTGGCAGTAAGGATTCTATAAGTTCTTCGTCATTAAGATAAATGCTTACGTTTTTTACGCCGAGTTGTTGAAACATTTTTTTGAAAATATTAATGTTTATTCCAAAAGAAACACTTCCAAGCAGTTTGTCGTTTTTAGTAATGGGATAGGTGGCTCTTATGCCCGGGTAAAGCCTACATATATAAAAATGAGTGGATGGGGAAAATGAAGTATTGATCCACAAAATATCTGCTCTCGCATTGCTCACGTCAATATTATAAGCTTTTAGGTTTGCAAAGTTTACAAAGCTTATTGCCGGGCGCTTAAAAAAGTGTATTTCTTCAAGAAGTCCTGATTTATGCAAGTTTTTATACAATGGCATGACAAAGTGAATCAGTTTTTCCCTGTTGTTTTTTATATAAGCTTCTTTAACGATGTCAGATGAAGAGATAAACTTTGCAAATGAATCTAAAAAATTTTTTTTGTCGTTTAGAATTAAATTGTATTCTTTAAGTCTTGTATTGTAAACTTGCTGAGCCTTTTCTCGCGTGAGTATTTTGATGCTGTTGTTTATATAATAAACTGATGCCCCTATAACAATTAAAAACATTAAAAAAATTGCCGTATAAATTTTTGCTTTCATTTTTTCCTTTTTAAGCGGAGAAAAGAAAAAGGTAAAATTCGTTAATCGTCAGTTTTCAATATCGCTCCGTTACTTGCGTTTGTAACTAACATTCTGTACTGTTTTAACCATCTCCCGGGAACTTTTTTCTTAACAGGAGAAAATTCCCTTTTTCTTTTCTCGAGTTCTTCTTCAGATATATCGACATTTATTGAGAAATTATCAACATCTATTTCGATAATATCTCCGTCTTTAAGCAGGCCTATCATTCCCCCTTCTGCCGCTTCAGGACTGACATGCCCGATACTTAGGCCTCTTGTTGCACCTGAGAATCTTCCGTCAGTAATTAACGCAACCTTGTCTCCAAGTCCCATTCCCATAATCAGACTAGTAGGCGCTAACATTTCCTGCATTCCGGGCCCGCCTTTTGGCCCTTCGTATCTGATTATTACTACATCGCCCTCTTTTACTTTTCCTGAAGTGATTCCTTCAATCGCTTCTTGTTGAGAATCAAAACAAACGGCACGTCCGCGGAATTTTCTATCACCCGTAATCCCCGCCGTTTTAATAACACACCCTTCTTCTGCAAGGTTC
>Ga0256843_1003460_pt1 | contig 10955 bp, 8 predicted proteins | sample AlvinellametaG_FD_191572 | JGI IMG/M metagenome (GOLD analysis project Ga0256843, IMG submission 191572) | Pompeii worm associated microbial communities from hydrothermal vent at the East Pacific Rise, Pacific Ocean - Alvinella | ecosystem: Host-associated > Annelida > Integument > Unclassified ... | reverse complement strand
GGTTCGGCGAAAATGGCCGTAGGAGGTGATAAATTTAATCAGCTCCTCCAACTTTCGGCGGGGGATATCCCGCTTCATCTTTTTTAAAACGGTCGGGGAGATGTGTTGGAGGGGGAGGTCGAAATAGCTCTCCACAACCGGCGATTCCAAAATCGCTTCCAGCAGGGGAATAGAGGTTGTATTGGGATAGAGATATTGAATCCGGAAGGTTGCCCCTTTAAATCGGTCCAATTCTTTTATCAATTTTATCAACCCCTCCCGCTCCCCCCGATCCCAGAGGTAGCTACTGCTATCTTGGGCTATTAATGAGAAGTCCCGATACCCCTGCTCCGTCAACCTCTCCACCTCCTCCAAAATTTGGGGAATGGGACGGGAGACCAACTTTCCCTTAAAGTTGGGAATGGCACAAAAAGCACACTTCTGATTGCAACCTTCACTCAACTTAATGTAGGCGTGGAACGGGGAGTTGAAGATAACCCGTCCCTCACGACCGATTAAAAAGGTCTTACCGGAGAAGTGGGCCTTTTCTCCCCTCTCCAAAATCTGGTCAATTATTCCAAACTCCCCAACTCCGGCCCAGAAGTCCACCTCCGGTATCTCCTTAATCAACTCCTCCCGATACCGTTCCGAAAGGCACCCCACCACCCCCACTTTTTTTAACTTTCCCTCTTTTTTTAACTCCACCAACTCTAAAATGGTCTCTATCGACTCCTCTTTGGCCGGGTTTATAAAACCGCAAGTATTGACTATTGCTATATCCCCCTCTTCGGGGTCGGAGACCAATCGGTAGCCCGCCTCCTTCAACCGCCACCCCATCACTTCGCTATCCACCTGATTTTTGCTACACCCCAACGAGACTATTGCCACCCTCCCTTTTTCGGCCACTTTTACCCCCTTTTTTGGATATATTTTCAAACAACTTTCGGTAGTCTACCAAAAGGGGGGAGATGAAAAGGTTGTTAAAACTGGTGATAGTCCTTCTATTTCCGATTATCTCCACGGGAGATGCCCATATCTTCACCCTCCACCGGGTCGGACCGGCCGACGGGACTACTACAATTATCCCCCCCAAAAAGTTGATAGCTATCCTCCAATATTGCCGGGAAAATAATTACACAATCGCCACCCTCTCCCAGCTGGTGGAGTGGATAAAGGAGAAGAGGCCAATTAAAAAGGTGGTGGTCTTTACCTTTGACGACGGGTATAAATCGGTCTATACTTCCGCCCTTCCGATTTTTAACTATTTTAACGCTAAATTTGACCTATTGCTCTATGTAGAGGCGATTCAGTACCACTTCCACCCCTATTTAAACTGGGATGAAGTTCGAAAATTGCAGGAGGCGGGGGAGGAGGTGGGGTTTCACTCCTATGCCCACCCCAGTTTCTTACGGCTCACTCCCTCGGAGATGGTAAAAGATTTAAACCGCTCCATTCAGGTAATGGGGAAACACCTTTCCCACTTTTTCTACTTTTTCGCCTACCCCTACGACCTCTCCTCTTGGCGAAGCGACCGGGTGGTCTCCCGCTTCTTTCCGGTAATTTTAAACGGGGGGAGTGTGCCGGTCAACCGGTTTACCCCCCTTACCAGTTTAAGTCGGTATGAGTGTTTCGGAGACTTGAAGCGGTTTAAATGGATTTTGAAGCAGAAATACTTGCCAGTTCGAATAAAAGTAAAAAGGGAGAAAGGATACTGGTTCGTAGATGGGGAGGTCTACGGCGATTTTATCCCAAAGTGGGTTCGAATAAAGATTGTAAAGGGAATTCGGGAGCCCGTTACAATATTCCGTCGAATAATTCCGTTAGTTAACGGAAAGTTTCAGTTAAAGTTCCCATTCCCTCCGTGGGGGCTACTGTTGGATATTCGATATAAAGAGCGGTTTTGGAGAAAGAGGTTATAGAAAGGCTATCCTACTACCCCTTTTATCCAGAGGAGGAGGGCGGAAAAGAGGGGGGCTCCTGCCCAGCCGGCAATAACACCTACTCCCAATAGCCCCCACCCCCGCCAGTTGAGGGCCAGTTGCCGTTTTAATCGAGGTGGAAGCCCCCGATAACTGGCACAGAGGAGGGCCACCCCCCCGGCCGTTGTAGCGAGGGGTAGGGCCGTTACCCCCATTTTCCAGATTAAAAGGAGGGAGAGTAGAATATTTACCCCCACTCCTATTGTCGAATAGAGGGCTACCTCTTTATGGCGATGGCTGCCGTAGAGATAGGAGGTGAAGAGTTTAGCTATCCCGTAGGGGAGTAATCCCAAAATATAAAATTGGAGGAGTTGGGCCGTAATCCAACTGTCGGTTGCCCCAAACTCCCCCCTTTCAAATAGAAGTTTAACTATCGGAAGGGCGGAGTAGAAAGTGAGGGAGGTTGTAAACCCTAAAACCGGTAGGAGGTAGGTGTAGGTGCTTACCAGTAGTTCCTCCCCCTCCCGCTGGCGGCCGGAGTTGAGGAGGCGAGCTATCTTGGGGAAAAAGACGGTGGAGGTGGCAATTACAAAGAGGGCAAATGGGAGTTGGAAAAGCCGGTTGCTGTAATAGAGATAACTTACACTCCCGGCCCCCAAAAAGGTGGCCAGCCAGGTATCTACGAAGGAGGCAATTTGGGCGGTGGAGCTCCCCCAGACCGAATTGAAGAAGTGGGAGTAGAACCGCTTCACCCCTTCCCGGTCCTTTTCGGAAAAGGGGCGACTCCTCCCTTCCCGCAACTTCTCCCATATTCCACTCTTTACTACCCCCCACCAGTGGAGCAGGAGCTGGAGACCACCCCCTACCAATACCCCTATTGAGAGGGCATAGACTGCCGGCAACGGGGGGAGGTGGAAAAGGGCTATTACCCCCAGTGCTCCCAACAGGGCGAGATTTAGCAGAGCGGGGGAAAAAGCGGGAATGCCAAACCGCCCCGCCCGTTGGAGTAGAGCTCCAAAAAATGTGGCGGTAAAAATAAAATCGAGATACCAGAAATTTAAAGCGATTAAAGGAGCGGCCATCTCTCGGAGGTGGGAGGGGTAACCGATTGCCACCAGTTGGGCCACCAGTTGCTGACCGATTGTTACTAGTAAGGAAAGGAGAAAGACCCATTTGAAAAATCTCTGCCAGATGAGGTAGGCTACCCCTCCCCAGTTGGAGACCGATTCGAGGGTGGGTAAGAGAGCTTGGGTAAACGCCCCCTCTGCAAAGACCCGCCGAAAAAGGTTTGGAAGTTTAAATGCGATAAAGAAGAGGTCGGTATAGATGGAGGCCCCCAAAATGGAGGCGGTGGCCATATCCCTCAAAAATCCCAAAACCCGGGAGGAGATAATCCCCCCCATATTTATAAAAATCTTTTTTACCACTTCTACCCTTTGGGGAGGGAGGAGGAATTAATAGCTTCCCTTGTTGACCGCTTGCCCCAAATCCCACATCGGCAAGAAGACCCCGAGAGCGATGAGTAGCACCATTCCCCCGATTAGGGCCATCATTATTGGCTCGATGGCCGCTTGCATATTGTCGATAACGGCATCAAATTTTTCCTCGTAATATTCGGCCGCTTTCCCGAGCATCGTATCCAATTCCCCGGCCTTCTCCCCCGCTTCAATCATCTTTAAGGAGATGAAGTCCAACAGTTCGGTCTCCTCTATCGACTCGGCAAATCCCCGCCCCTGATTGATGGCCCGCTCCACAAACTCTATTTTCTCTTTTAAAATCTCGTTTCCCAAAATTCCCCGAGCAATTTTTATAGAGTCAGTCAACGGAATCCCACTTTTTACTAATGAACTCAATACCATCAAGAACCGCTGAATACTTCCGTATAAGACGATATCTTTTATCAGGTAGGTTTTGAGAATTAAGGCGTCCACTTTCTTTTTATAGTGGAGCGAAGCTTTATACATAAAAGAGTGGGTAACTCCCAATGCCATTAGTCCGAGTGCCACAGCCCACCCGTAATGGCTCAACACATACTCCGCCCCCAACAAAATTTTAGTAGGTAGAGGTAAATCGGCGTGCAGTTCGGCAAATATAGATTTAAACTTGGGGACGACGAATAGGACCAGAAACACAAAGGCAATGGCGATAGAGGCTAAAGTAATCAACGGATACCGAAGGGCCTTTTTCATCCGCTTTCGGTTATTGGCCATCTTTTCATACATATTGGAGAGGCTCTCCAACGCCATTACCAGGTCCCCGGTCTCCTCCCCCAACCGGACCATTGCTACCGAAATCCCTCCTACGTAGGGCTCATACTCCTCGAAAACTTCCGACAGGGTTTTACCGCTATCGATAGCTTCGGCGGCCCGTAAAAACATTTCGGAGACTATCGGGTCTTCGCTATATTTCCCTATCTCTTCCAGCGAGTCTTTTAGGGAAAGTCCCGCTTTCAACATAACGGTCAACTGCCGGAGAGCTGAAATATAGGCAAAGAGGTTAATTTTTCGGCGTAAAACCTTGCTTTTAATTAGCTCTTTCAGATATTTAAGCCGCTCTTCAAACGGGACCGGAATCTCTTCAATTTTTATCAATTTCCCGTGGGGGAAGAGTTTCGGGGCTTCTACTGCCGCGTCCCCTTTATCCTTCCCCTTTATAATCACCTCGTGCCGTTTCCCTTTGTAGAGGAAAGTGGCTTTGAAATATTTTATATCCATCTGCTATCTGCTCCCGTTAAAGTTTGGCAACTCGGTATACCTCTTCCAGCGGGGTGATACCGGCTAGAGCTTTCATCAATCCGTCGAAGAACATCGTCCGGTATCCCTTATTCCGGAGGTAGTTGAGAATTTCCAATTTTTCCTTATTTTTAGCAATCTTGCTCTCCAACACCTCATCGGTTAGGAAAACTTCGGTTATCAAAGTTCGACCTGCGAATCCGGTCATATTGCACTTTTCGCACCCAACCCCCTTGTAAAATTTGGCATCTTTCGGCAGATAGTTTCGAATCGGGTCGAGGTAGATATCGGCCGGTTTATACTGAATCGTACAGTGGGGGCAGTTGGTCTTTACCAACCGTTGAGCTTCCACCCCGATGAGAGAAGAGGCCACCATAAATGGGTCCGCCCCCATATCTATCATCCGGGAGATGGCGGAAACGGCGTCATTGGTATGGAGGGTGGAGAGGACCAAGTGTCCGGTTAACGCCGCTTTAATCGCAATTTCGAGGGTTTCGAGGTCCCGAATCTCCCCAATCATAATGATGTCGGGGTCCTGCCGGAGAATACTCCGGAGGGCCGCCGCAAAGGTCATATCGATTTTGGGGTTAACTTGGACCTGTTGGATTCCGGGGAGCTTATATTCGACCGGGTCCTCAACCGTAATAACCTTTTTGTCCACTCCGACTACCGCATTTAACGAAGCGTAGAGGGTGGTAGATTTACCCGACCCGGTAGGTCCGGTTACCAAAAAGATGCCGTTTGGCATCGACAACGCTTTTTTTACCAGTTTGAGATTCTGCTCACTAATCCCTATCTCATCGATTGAGCGGAGAATATTCCGTTTATCCAGAATCCGGATAACGATACTCTCCCCCCATACCGTCGGAAGACTGGAAAACCGGAAGTCAAACTTATTTCCCCCCAACTCCATTGAAAAAGCCCCGTCCTGGGGTCGCCTCCGCTCGGAGGGGTCCACCGACGCCATTAACTTTAATCGGGAGGAGAGGGCTTTGAAGATATCCTTGTCGAAATCTAAAAATTCGTAGAGGGTCCCGAAAATCCGGAGTCGGACCAGTCCGTAATTCTCCTCCGCTTCGATATGGATATCGCTCGCCTTCCGCTCCACCGCCTTTTCGACGATATATTTGATTAACCTCACTACCGCCGAATCTGTCCCCTCCGGTAGCTCCTCCCCTCCCCGAAGCTCCTTTTTAATATCGGTAATAATATTCTGAATCTTTTCCCGGTCTTCGAGGATTTTGATAACTTTTAAAACATCCTCTTTAAAGGCGAGATATTTTTCTATTTTCCGTTTGGGGTAAAACCGCTTGATATAACTTTCACTCTGCCAGTCAAACGGGTTGACCATCGCCACTTTTACCCGGTCAAACCGGACCTCCACCGGCACCGCCAAAATCTGCTTTAGGATAGAGGAGGGGATTTTGATATCCCGAAATCGAATCCCCTCCAACTTTTCGAGGTAGGGGACCTGGTAGTGGGCACTCAACTCTTTTAAATAATCCTCTTTGGAGAGGTAACCCAGTTCGTAGAGAATTTCGGCAATATTTTTGTTCCGTTGTTGCAGTTTGACCTTTACCGCCTGGGCCAGTTGCTCTAATGTTATCAACTTTTTATCGTAGAGCCGTTTAGCCAGCGCATCCCGTTTTAGATACTCCTCCGCCAGTTTTAACTCTTTTTCAGTTACCGCTACCAATAGAGTTCCTTTCTTATAAAATTCCCATTTTTAAAAATTTCTACTTTTAAATTACCATTGGGGAGGGCGGTAATTTTGTATCGGCCGTCGGCTACTAAAATTGTGGAATTGTCCACCCTTTTGAAATTTCCCTTTACAATCTCTTTAAACGCCTCCCCCAACGGGTCCCCCTTTATTATAGGTAATTTAATATTAGTGAATGTTAAATTATCTTTAATTAGCTGGTAGACCAATTTTTTTATCAAAAAAAGGGTGGCGATGTAGGTAGCGTTACTCCGCCCCTCTGGAGTAGCGTAGAGATTTTTGGCCACATCGAGGGCCGGGACAATATTTCCGATTTTCAGGCAACTATAAGCTACCCACGATAGAAGGGGTTCATTTTTCCCGCGATAGAGGTTGATATACTTCCACCGATTTTTACAGATTTCCCTATACTGCTTCGTTTTGTAGAGGTGGGCCAGCTCCCCTCCCCAACCGATAGTAGCCACCAGTAGGAGAAATTTTAAGAATCTCAAACCACCCCTTTTTGATATAATTTTAACAAAAAGGAGTATTTTAATGGCTTTAAATATCTACTACGATAAGGATTGCGACCTCTCCATCATCCAATCCAAACGGGTTGCAATTATCGGATTCGGGTCCCAAGGCCACGCCCACGCCCTCAATTTGCGGGATAGCGGGGTCGATGTGGTAGTTGGACTCCGCCCCGGCAGTAAATCGTGGAAAAAGGCGGAAAATTACGGATTCGAAGTAAAACCGGTGGAGGAGGCGGTAAAGGGAGCCGATGTGGTAATGATTCTACTCCCCGACGAAATTCAACCCGATGTCTACTATTCCCAAATTGAGCCCAATCTGAAGGAAGGGGCTACTATCGCTTTTGGGCACGGGTTTAATATCCACTTCCAACTGATTAAACCGCGACCCGACCTAAAAGTTATTATGATTGCTCCGAAAGCTCCCGGCCATACCGTCCGGAGCGAGTTTGTAAAGGGAGGCGGTATCCCCGATTTGATTGCGGTCTACCAAGGGGGAGAGGAGGCAAAACAGCTGGCCCTCAGTTATGCCGCCGCAATCGGAGGAGGGCGGACCGGGATTATCGAAACTACTTTTAAAGATGAGACCGAAACCGACCTGTTCGGAGAGCAGGCGGTATTGTGCGGGGGGGTTACCAGTCTGATTAAAGCGGGCTTTGACACCCTGGTAGAGGCCGGTTACGCCCCAGAAATGGCCTATTTCGAATGTCTCCACGAATTGAAATTGATTGTGGACCTCCTCTACGAGGGGGGATTGGCCAATATGCGGTACTCCATTTCCAATACCGCCGAATATGGGGATTACATCAGTGGACCGCGGGTCATCGGGGAGGAGAGCCGGAAGGCGATGAAAGAGATTCTGAAAGAGATTCAGAACGGGAAGTTTGCAAAAGATTTCATTCTGGAGCGGAAAGCGGGATATGTACGGATGAATGCTGAGCGACGGTTGACCGAAGAGAGTCTAATTGAAAAAACCGGAGCAAAACTCCGAAAAATGATGCCGTGGATTACCCAAAACCGGATTGTGGATAAGGAGAAAAATTAATTGGACCGATTATCTACCCATTTACAAACGAACATCGAACGGGCCCGGCAACTGCTGGGCCAGACCCGCTACCTTTTGATTACCGCCGGGGCGGGGATGGGGGTAGATAGCGGACTTCCCGACTTCCGCGGACCGGAGGGGTTTTGGAGGGCTTATCCAGTGGCCCGGCGACTGGGGCTCCGGTTTGAAGAGTTGGCCAACCCCCGCTGGTTTGAAGAGAATCCAAAATTGGCGTGGGGGTTTTACGGCCATCGGTTAAACCTCTACCGCCGGACCACCCCTCACCGCGGGTTTGAGCTCCTACTCCAACTCCCCCACGATAAGTTTGTCTTTACCTCCAATGTGGATGGCCAATTCCAAAAAGCCGGATTTTCAGAGGAGAAAATTGTAGAAATTCACGGCTCCATACACTATCTCCAGTGCACCCTCCCCTGTTGCGACCAGATTTGGGAGAACCGGGAGGAGGTGGAAGTGGACGAAGAGAGGTTGGAGGCCCTCAACCTACCCAGATGTCGGTTTTGCGGTGAGGTTGCCCGCCCCAATATTTTAATGTTTGGAGATTGGAAGTTTATACCAGACCGGGTGGATGCCCAGTTGGAGCGGTTTGAAGAGTGGTTGGGGAGAATTGGGTCGGGAGAGTTGGCAATCATAGAAATAGGAGCTGGAACTGCGGTTCCTACAGTTAGAAATTTGAGCGAGCGGATAGCGAGGCGGTTCAATACTCCTCTAATTAGAATCAATCCGAGGGACTACCATAACTGCGAAATACCGATACCCCTGCCGGCAAAAAAAGGGTTGGAATTGATTATCTCCCCCCTTTTGAAGGAGGGAAAAGGGGAGAGAGGGAAGAATTTTAGGGAAAGGAGCGGTTTATGAAGTTTAAGCTATTCAGTGGGACTGCCAATCCGAAACTGGCGGAGGAGATAGCCAATCATCTGGACCAGAAGTTGAGCAAAATTACTGTTACCCGGTTTAGCGATGGGGAGATAAATGTCCAAATTGGGGAGACCGTCCGGGGAACCGATGTCTTTATAATTCAGCCCACCTGCCCCCCCACTAACGATAACCTGATGGAACTGCTGATTATTACAGACGCGATGAGAAGGGCCAGTGCCAAATCGATTACCGCTATCGTGCCCTACTTCGGGTATGCTCGGCAAGACCGAAAGGCAGCCCCCCGGGTGCCGATTACCGCCAAACTGGTGGCAAATATGATGGAAAAGGCGGGGATCGACCGGGTTGTGACATTGGACCTCCACGCCGGCCAGATTCAAGGGTTTTTCGACATTCCGGTCGACAATCTCTACGGGAGTATTCTATTTTTCAACTATTTTAAAGAGATGAACCTCCAAAATCCGATTATCGCCTCCCCAGACATCGGAGGAGTGGCCCGAGCCCGCTATTTCGCCAATCGATTGGGACTCGATATCGTAATAGTGGATAAACGGCGGGAAAAGGCCAATGTCAGCGAAGTTATGAATATAATCGGGGAGGTGGAGGGGAAAGATGTAATTTTAATTGACGATATGGTCGATACCGCCGGGACTTTGGTCAATGCGGCCAGGGCGTTAAAAGAGAAGGGGGCCAATTCGGTAAGGGCATTTGCTACCCATGGAATTTTGAGTGGCCCCGCTTTCGACCGGTTGAGAAATTCTGAACTGGACCAGTTGATTATCACCGATACAATTCCGCTCCGACAGGAGTGTGAGAAGATTAAAATTTTGAAAAGTGGGTGGCTTTTTGCAGAGGTAATTCGGCGGATTATGCATAACGAAAGTGTAAATCGGCTCTTCCTCTAACTCCCCTCCAAGGGGGGGCTTCTACCCCCTCCCAAACCCGACAATCCGGAATCGGAGGAGATTACGGCAGTTCGATTACAAAGACCGCCCCGTCGTTGGAGTTGTAGTAGTAGAGTTTTCCTCCAAAGTGCTGGGTTATTATGACCCGGCTCATATAGAGGCCGATTCCAGTCCCTTGGGATTGGAATTTGGTAGTGAAATAGGGTTCGAAAATTTTATTCCCTATCTCCTCCGGCACCCCGCCCCCGTTATCCTCAATCTCTATCCGTTTACCGACGATTCTGACCCAAATTTGGGGGTTGGGGACCCTCCGCTCCGTTAAAATATCGACGGCGTTGTTGATTATGTTTAAGATAACTTGGGAAAATTCGCTCCGATACCCCTCAATCTCCTCTTCCCCTTCCACTTGAATAGAGACTTTTACCCCCTTCTGTTTTAACCGCCCCTCCATCAATTTGAGGGAGTCTTTAACTATTTGGGAGGGATAAAACCGCTTCTTTTCTCCATCTTTTCGGAAAAAGTTTATAAAATCGTCGATAGTGTCCGACATGTATTCAATTTGGAGTTGGGCTTGCTCTCGAAACTCTTTAAACCTTTCGGGGGTCAATTTCCCCAACTGGTGGGCTAAGTCGAGATTTTGAATAAGTAGCGAAAGGCGGGTAAGGGGGTGTCGCCACTGATGGGCTATATTTCCCAACATCTCCCCCAACGCCGCTAATTTGCTCTGGTGGAGGAGTAACTGCTCTTTTTCCCTCCTTTTTTCCACCTCCTCTTGCACCCGTTGGTCCAGTTCCCGGTAAAACTCCAGAATGGGGCGGGAGAAGAAGATACCGAGGGGTATCGAAACCAGAGTGGCTATCAAAAGGGCGAAGAAAGCAAATTTTTTAGCGGCTAAATCGCTCTGTTCCAAAAGCTCCTTCCGTTGGAGCAGGAGCAGTTTATACTTTCCCAGAGGGATTAGGTAGATATCGTCGGTAATAAACCCCTCCTTCCCCTTTTTCAGAATCCGCTCTACCAGTTGATAATTGAGAAAATCTTGAATGGAAGGGGCTCGGATAAAGTTGCTAAATAGAATTTTTCCGCGACCATTTATTAAAATGGTGTAGTATTGGCTCTGGGCCTCTTCCAGTAGCTCTTTAAAAACCCCTTTTAGGGAGATAACCCCACGGTTGTGGGCGAGGGGGATAGAGTAGACCGCTCCGATTGTGCCGTTGGAGACCACTATCTTTTTCTCAATCCGGTTTTGGGGTTT
>Ga0256843_1003459_pt1 | contig 10957 bp, 12 predicted proteins | sample AlvinellametaG_FD_191572 | JGI IMG/M metagenome (GOLD analysis project Ga0256843, IMG submission 191572) | Pompeii worm associated microbial communities from hydrothermal vent at the East Pacific Rise, Pacific Ocean - Alvinella | ecosystem: Host-associated > Annelida > Integument > Unclassified ... | reverse complement strand
GCTTTAGATAGTACTGTATCAACATCTTTATCTTCTACTACTAAAATCATACCTACACCCATATTAAAGGCTCTAAACATCTCTGAACGTTCAACATGTTGACCAATAAGCTCAAATATAGGAAGTACTTTTACAGCATCTTCTTTTACTTCAGCCATTAAGTGTTCAGGTAGAACACGAGGTAAGTTTTCTACTATCCCACCACCTGTGATATGTGCCATAGCTACTATCTCGTTTTTAAGTGCTTTAAATGTTTTTACATAGATATTTGTTGGTGTTAAAAGAGTTTCTATAAGTGGTTTTCCTTCAAACTCATCATCAAATTTCATATCCATTTTTTCAAAGAGTACTTTACGTGCCAGTGAAAAACCATTTGAGTGTAAACCAGAAGATGGTAGTGCTATAAGTTTATGTCCAGCTTTAACAAGAGAAACTCTATCCATCTCACTTTTTTCAGCTACACCAACAGCAAAACCAGCTAAATCATAGTCATCTTCACTATACATCCCTGGCATCTCAGCAGTTTCACCACCTATAAGTGCACATTCACTTTGACGACAACCCTCAGCGATACCTGCAACTACATTTGTTGCAACATCAACTTCAAGTTTTCCAGTAGCATAATAATCTAGGAAAAATGATGGTGTACCAAAGTTACATATAAGATCATTTACACACATAGCAACCAAATCTATACCAACAGTATTGTGTATGCCACTATCTATAGCAAGTTTTAGTTTTGTACCAACACCATCTGTTGCAGCAAGCATTACAGGTTCATTAAAACCTTTTGGTAGTTCAAATGCACCTGCAAAAGAGCCTATACCACCTAAAACACCTGGGATTTTTGTACTTTTTACAAGTGGTTTAATATTTTCAACAAAACTGTTACCAGCATCTATATCTACACCAGCATCTTTATAACTAATTTGACTCATTGTTAGACTCCGATTGAGGTAGATCACATTTTCCAGTTATTGTGCAAAGTGGACAAAAATTTGCAATCCCAGCGATAAGAGGAACTACACCTAAGTAGAACCAGGCATTACCCGTAATGATACCAGTTGTAATAAGAGCTAAACCTAAAACTATACGAACAGGTCTACAAATTTTTCTGATTTTATTAAAATCCATTTTAATACCTTTATGTTTTATAAATATTATGTAATTATATCTGTATTAAGTAAAAGTAAGCCAAAAGTGGCTAAAATCTCACTAATAAATAAGGGAAAATATATTATGAAAAACTTTATATACAATGAGATGATGGTTCATGTTGCACTATGTACACATAAAAATCCAGAAAATGTTTTAATCATTAGTGATGATAATGATAAATTTGCAGTAGAAGTAAAAAAACACGATAGTATCGGGTTTGATGTTATAAAAGCTGATAAAGATGCCCTAAGAGCAGTTGATGACTCTAAATATGATGTAATCATATCAGAGCTTCAAAATGATGCAGCTGTGATAGCTCACTATAACAGAGTGCTAAAAGATGATGGTTTACTTGTGATAAATATACCATCTCTTGATGAAGTTCAAGATACTAAAAATATAATGGAGATTGTTGGTAAATATACTAAAATAGTTATGCCGTTTGATATAGGTGAAGCAAAACATGCTTTACTTGCATCAAAAGAGTATCACCCAACAGCAGATATAATACTTCATCGTGCAGATATGCTGGATAATTTAGATTATTATAACTGTGATGTTCACCCTAGTGCATTTGCTATGGGTAATTATATAAGAAAAGAGTACTTAGGTATCATCAAAAACTAATGGCTTTTAAGTATGCTATCGCTTTAACTGGAAGTATCGCCACTGGTAAGAGTACTGTTGCATCTCTTTTGGCGTTAAATGGTATGCGTGTTATAGATGCAGATACTATTTCACATGAGATATTGGATAGTTCTGTAGAATGGGTAAGGGATAACTTTGGAGATGAGTATATCTCTAACGCCAAAGTAAATAGATCAAAACTTGGCGAATTAGTATTTTCCACTCCTGATGCAAAAAAAATTCTTGAGAGTTATCTACATCCAAAGATAAAAGAAGAGATAGAGATTAGAAGTGAAAAACAAGATAGTTTTGAGTTTCCATATCTTATAGATATTCCACTTTTTTTTGAAAATAACAACTATGATATAAAAGATAGTGTTGTTGTTTATACACCTAGTGATATACAACTAGAGCGTTTTATGAAAAGAAATGGTTACTCTAAAGATGAGTCTTTAAAGCGAATAGCTACGCAATACCCTATAGATAAAAAACGTGATATGGCAACTTGGGTGATAGATAACTCTAAAAATCTTACACATTTACAAGATGAAGTGGAGAAATTTGTAGACACTATCAAAAGGATATATAAAAAATGATAATCTCAAAATACAGTGCTAATGGTAATGATTTTGTAATCTTTAGTAGTGATAAAAAAGTGGATAGAAGTGAGTTGGCAAAGGAGCTTTGTCATCGTCAAGATGGTATAGGTGCCGATGGTCTCATAGTTGTCGTTCCACATAATAAGTATGATTTTGAGTGGCAGTTTTATAACTCAGATGGAAGTGAAGCTGATATGTGTGGTAATGGTAGTCGTGCCTGTGCTCACTATGCTTATAACCATAACCTAGCTCCACAAAAGATGAAGTTTTTAACAGGTGCTGGAGTGATAAATGCAGAGGTTACGAACAATACCAAAAAAGATGGAATGGTTTTATCTGAGTTAACACCACCTGAGGTTATAGATGCGGAAATAGTAGAGTTTGATGCTAGTTGGTGGCTTTTAAATACAGGTGTACCACATCTTGTAAAATTTGTAGATGATATATCAACATTTGATATAGATGAAGCAAGTAAAATGAGATATAAATATAATGCAAATGTAAATATATGTTATGTCGATGGGGATAACTTAAGAGTTAGAACTTATGAAAGGGGTGTAGAGGATGAAACTCTAGCTTGTGGAACTGGTATGGCAGCTTGTTTTTATCGTGCATATAAAGAGGAAAAAGTAAAAAACAATATAGAAGTTTATCCAACAAGTGGAGATACTTTATATCTTGGTGTAAATGATAGAACTATAACATTTCAAGGAAAAGTTGTAAATACTTTTAATACAGAGTGGGATATATAGAGTTTTGTATGTGTAGGAGCTGGTTATAAACCAGCTGCCTCAACTATTTTAGCTTGATTGTCTGCGATAAGAGGTTCTATAATCTCATCCATCAATCCACCACTCATAATCTCATTTAACCTATAAAGAGTTAAATTTATACGGTGATCACTGATACGATTTTGTGGATAGTTGTATGTACGGATACGACCACTTCTATCTCCAGTACCTACTTGGGCAGCACGTTCTGCTGCATTTTCAGACTGTTGTTCTTGCATCTGTTGATCATAAAGTCTAGCTTTAAGAACTTTCATCGCTTTTTCACGATTTTTATGTTGAGATTTTTGATCTTGGTTGGTTACTACTATACCAGATGGTAAGTGTGTTATCCTAACAGCAGAGTCTGTAGTATTTACAGATTGACCACCACAACCAGAAGATCTCATAACATCTATCTTTAGATCATTATCATTAATCTCTACTTCAACATCGTCAACTTCAGGCATAACAGCTACTGTTATAGCTGAAGTGTGTACACGACCTTGAGATTCAGTAGATGGAACACGTTGAACACGGTGAGTTCCACCCTCATACTTCAACCTACTATAAACCTGTTCACCCTTGATAAGAGCAGTTACCTCTTTATATCCACCAGCATCAGAAGGTGAAGTAGATATAAGCTCTATCTTCCATCCTTTAAGATCAGCATAGCGAGTATAAGCATCAAAAAGATCTCCAACAAAGATAGCAGCTTCATCACCACCAGCTCCAGCACGAAGCTCAACGATAATATTTCTATCATCATTTGGATCTTTTGGTAATAATAGAAGTTTTATCTCCTCTTCCAGTAATGGTTTTTGAGGTTCTAAATCACGCAGTTCCTCTTTTGCCATCTCACCCATCTCAGCATCACTTAACATCTCTTTTGTATCAGTGATATCTTGTATAAGAGTTTGGTACTCTTTTGCTTTTTCAACTATAGGTAAAAGTGAAGATTGTTCTTTGGAAAGTTCTGTCATCCTTTTGATGTCAGAAGTGATATCAGGTGAACTTAGCAGATCGCTAAGTTCATTATAGCGGTTGATAAACGGAGTAAGTTTATCTGCTAACATAATTTGTTAGCCTTATATAGCGTTAACAGCTCTGTGTAAGCGGCTTACTTTTCTAGCAGCAGTCTCTTTTTTAAGAATACCTTTGCTTACAAATTTGTGTATTTGTTGGTTAGCTACTTTAAGTGCACTTGTTGCTTCTTCTTTGTTTCCTGCATCGATTGCTGCACGAACATCTTTAACTATGTTTTTAAGACGAGTTCTGTAAAAACGGTTACGCTCTGTGCGAACGATAGTTTGACGAATTCTCTTAATTGATGACTTGTGATTTGCCATTTAATTTGTCCTTTTTGGAATTTAAGTGCGCAATAATAGCTTAAAGATAATTAAAATTAAGTTAAAGGGTGGTAAAATACTGCAAATGTGTTTAAATTGTGTGGAGTATTGGAGAAATGATGAAGTTATTTGGTACAGATGGCGTTAGAGGTGAAGCTGGTAGTTTTTTAAGTGCAGAGGTTGCGATGAAAGTTGCAATGGCTGCTGGTATATATCTAAAATCAACAAGTGTTACAAACAGAATACTAGTAGGTAAAGATACACGAAGAAGTGGATATATGATAGAAAATGCCATAGTGAGTGGTCTTACTGCAGTTGGTTATGATGTTATAGAGGTTGGTCCTATGCCAACTCCTGCTATCGCTTTTATCACTGAAAATATGCGCTGTGATGCTGGTATCATGATAAGTGCTTCTCATAACTCTTTTGAGGATAATGGGATAAAACTTTTTGATGGTAGGGGAGATAAATTTCCTACAGAAGTTGAAAAAAAGATAGAAGATATATATTTTGATAATGATAAACTCCAAGAAGCACAAGCAAGAGGAAAGTCTATCGGAAAAGCTAAGAGGATAGATGATGTTATAGGTAGATATATAGTACAGTTAAAAAACTCTTTTCCTGTAGATATGACACTGCAAGGTATGAGAATAGTACTCGATACAGCAAATGGTGCAGCGTATAAAGTTGGTCCTACTGTATTAGAGGAGTTAGGTGCAGAAGTGATAGTGCTACATAACAAACCAGATGGTTTTAATATCAATGAAGGGTGTGGAGCATTACATACTAAAGATGTATGTGACGCAGTTATAAAGTATAGAGCAGATCTTGGTATAGCACTTGATGGTGATGCAGATAGACTTGTTGTAATCGATGAGCTTGGAGAGGTTGTTGATGGTGATCAACTTCTTGGAGCACTTGGTGTACATCTAGATTCTCAAGGTGCATTGAAAGGTAAAGGTATCGTCTCTACAGTGATGAGTAATCAGGGCTTAGATGATTATATGAAAGCAAACTCTTTAAAACTTTATCGCTCAAATGTTGGTGATAAGCATGTTTTAGAAATCATGAAAAAAGAGGGTATTAACTTTGGTGGTGAACAAAGTGGTCATGTTATCATGCACGACTATGCAAAAACAGGTGATGGTTTGGTTAGTGCACTTCAAGTTTTGGCGTTAGTGATAGATAAAAAATCAAAAGCTTCAGAGGTATTGAGACCTTTTCCTTTGTACCCACAAAAACTTGTAAATATACAAGTAAAAGTAAAAAAACCTCTTGATGAGATAAAAGGTTTAGATAAAAAATTAAAAGAGCTCGATGGTTTAAATATCCGTCATCTTATAAGATACTCTGGTACTGAAAACAAATTGAGAGTTTTACTTGAGTGTAAAGATGCAAAAATGATGAACAAAAAAATGGAAGAGATTGTAGAGTTCTTTCAAAAGTCACTAAATGCCTAATATCAACTTTCGTTTACTGGCTATACTATTGTTTAGTTTAGCTGGGGTATTTGTTATAGATCAGAACATAAAGTCTTTATTTGTTGATGGGTTTAGATATTATACAGATTGTATAGACTTGATACTTGTTTACAATAAGGGAGTAGCATTTTCAATGTTTTCCTTTTTAGCTGAATATTTAAAGTATATTCAGCTAGTTATTGTAGCTGGTGTATTTGGATATATACTGTACTTAAAAAAGGTGTGTTATGCTTTCCCTGCAGGATTACTTCTAGGTGGAGCATTTTCAAATATATATGATAGATTTATCCATGAGGGTGTTGTGGATATGGTGTATTGGCACTGTGGATTTAACTTCGCTGTATTTAACTTCGCAGATGTTATGATAGATCTTGCTGTTGTTTGGATACTTGTGTTAAACTTTAAACCAAAATTGTGTAAAAGCTAACTAAAAGCAGTTTTTTGGTATGATTGCCAAAAATAATAGTGATATAGCTATAAAATTAAATATTGACTAAAGGAAATTGATGGAAATCAAAGCAAATAAAATAGACGGTGCAAACGCTGTAATCGAAGCTACAATCCCAATGGATGAGGTAAATGCAAATATAGAAAAGATAGCTAAACAATTAGCAAAAACTGCTAATGTTCAAGGTTTTCGTAAAGGTAAAGTACCTGTTGCAATAGTTAAAAAACAATATGGTGAGAAGCTAGTTCAAGATGCAGAAAGTGAAGCACTTCGTGAGGTTTTAAATAAAGGTTTAAATGATCTAGGTATAGAAAATGAATCATTAATCGGTGAACCAAATATTACAAAATTTGACAAAACAGAAGACAAAATAGATGTTGAAGTAAAAGTTGCAATGCGTCCAGAAGTAAATGTTAAAGAAGCAGCTTCTATGGTTCCAGACTTTAAAAAACCAGAAGTTACTGATAAAGCAGTTGATGCAAGAATAGATGAACTTGCAAAACAACAAGCTCCTTTAGTAGACATAAAACGTAACCGTAAAATGAGAGAGGGTGACACTGCTGTTATCGACTTTGAAGGTTCTATAGATGGTGAACTTTTTGAGGGTGGAACAGGTAAAGATTTTGCATTACAATTAGGTAGTGGTCAGTTTATCCCAGGTTTTGAAGATCAACTTATCGGTGTTAAAAGAGATGAGGAAGTAGTTGTAAAAGTAACTTTCCCAGAAAACTATGGTGCAGAAAATTTAGCTGGTAAAGAAGCAGAGTTTAAAGTAACTGTTAAACAAGTTCAAGAGAAAGAAGATGTAGAGATAAATGATGAATTTGCTAAAAAACTTCTTCCAGGTGATGAGGAAGCAACAGTAGAAAAACTTAAAGAAGAGGTTAAAAAAGCTATAGAACAAGAAGAGTTAGCTAAACTTTACAATGAAGATCTTAAACCAAAACTTTTAGAAACTTTAGTTGAAAAACTTGACTTTGATCTACCAGAATTTGTTGTAGAGCAAGAGATAGATATGGCACTTAACAAAAAAGCTTCTACAATGAGTGAAGATGAGATAAAAGAGCTTCGTGAAGATGCCCAAAAACTTAAAGAGCTTCGTGAAACTTTCCGTGAAGAAGCAGTAAAAAGTGTAAAAGCAACATTTATCATAGATGCATTGGCACAAGATAAAGGTATATCTATACAAGAGCAAGAAGTTATGCAAACTATATACTATGAAGCGATGCAAATGGGTCAAGATCCACAAAAAGCATTTGAACAGTATAAAGATGCAGGATACCTTCCAGCTATACAAATGTCAATGGTAGAAGATAGAGTTCTTACAACTCTTCTTAACGAAAAAGCAGAAGCATAGATTATGAGTTATATACCTTATGTAGTTGAAAAGACAGGGCGTGGCGAACGCTCTTATGATATCTACTCTCGTCTTTTAAAAGATAGGATAGTTATGTTAAGTGGAGAGGTTAATGATGCTGTCGCTTCTACTATAGTTGCACAGTTTTTATTTCTTGAAGCAGAAGATCCTGAAAAAGATATCTATTTCTACATAAACTCTCCTGGTGGAGTTGTTACAGCTGGTATGGCTATATATGATACTATGAACTACATACGCCCAAATGTTGCAACTATATGTATAGGTCAAGCAGCATCTATGGGTGCATTTTTATTGTCATCTGGTGAGAAGGGTAAACGTTATGCTCTTCCACATGCTAGGATAATGATACATCAACCATTAGGTGGTGCTCAGGGTCAAGCTACTGATATAGCTATTCAGGCAGAAGAGATTTTAAGAATGAAAAAAGAGTTAAACTCTATACTTGCAAAAAATAGTGGACAAAGTGTAAAAAAAGTTGAAAAAGATACTGATCGTGATAACTTTATGAGTGCTGCTGAAGCTAAAGAGTATGGAATGATTGACGAAGTTTTAACTAAAAACGATAAAGAGTAAGGAAAGATAATGTCAGGTATATTGAGGGGTAAAAATCGTAAAAATGCGGATAAAGATGAATCAGGTTTTGAGGTGAAAGACAGCATGCCTGCATCAGATTCTCCATTAAATATGGATAGCCCATCAAGTGATGTTGAGATATATGCAAAAGAGGTTTTACACTCTCTTGTATCTGACAACTTACCACCCACTCCAAATAATTTTTCTCTATATTTTGATAGACTTTTAGAAAACAAAAGTGAAAATCTTCGTAAGCAGATACACTCGATGCTTGAACTTGAAGAGAGTAATGATGCTGAAAACACTATAGAGCTTGAACAAAGTTTAAAACAGGGTTTTAGCTCTATAAAAAGTATACTCAATGTAACTGCAAATCTTTATAAAAATATGTCTTTGATGACAAAGATACTTGATAAAAGAAAAAAAGAGCTTTCAGAGCATACAGAGATACAAGAGGCTATAGGTATTATCGGTACACTAGAAAATGATGTAGCAAAATTGAACTCTATACTGAAAACTCAAAGTGCTCAAATGAGAACTATATATGATGATACTGCTAAGATAGTAAAAACTGTAGAAAATGAAACAATTTTTGATAATCAGTTTGGAGTTTATAACAAACGCTATCTTCTTACTAAGATAGAACAAGAGATAGGTCTTATAAAAGAGTTTGGACATAGTAGTTCACTTATCATGATAGAGTTGTCTCAAGATCTTAAGAAAAATATCAAAAATGATAAGGCAGTTGTTCTTATGACAAGAACTATAGCTAGACTTCTACTTAAAACCTCAAGAAGAAGTGATATCGTTGCTCATTATGGTAATGGTATCTTCTCTATGCTTTTAAAACATACAGATTTAGATAGTGCTCAAAAAGCAAGTGATAGACTTTGTGATCTTGTATCTAACTCAAACTTTTTCTTAGCTGATCGTGAGATACAGTTAAAGATATCTATAGGTATAACTTCTATAGATGCTGAAACAAGTGTAGAAGAGATAGTTGTAAGTGCTATAGATGGTATCTTAAAAGCATATGAGGATCCTGATAAGGATTATGCTGTATCTATCAAAAAATAGAGAAGTATTATGAAATTAACAATCGTTGAATACCCTGATAAAAGATTACGTCAAAAATCAAAAGAGGTTAAAAAGTTTGATAAAGATCTTCATGATCTTTTAGACTCAATGTACCCTATAATGATAGATACTAACGGTATAGGTTTAGCTGCTATACAAGTTGCTCACCCTATCCGTGCTCTTATACTCAATATCCCTGATGAGGATGGTGAACAACCAAAAGAGAATCTTTTAGAGATAATAAATCCTGTAATAACACATCAATCTGGTGAAACTGTATATCAAGAGGGTTGTTTAAGTGTTCCAAAATTTTATGAAGATATAAAAAGACATGATAATGTGACTATAAACTATCAAGATAGAGAAGGAAACACTAAGATGCTTGAAGCTGACGGTCTTTTGGCTATAGCTATCCAGCATGAGATAGATCACCTTGAGGGTATACTCTTTATCGATAAACTATCTTATGCAAGACGTAAAAAGTTTGAAAAAGAGTATAAACGTATGCAAAAAGAGAGAAAAACTTCTAAATAATATGTCATTTTGATATATATTTTCACAAAATTTATAAAAATAGCTATCATATATCCAACTAAAATAAGGTTGGAGTATGAAAAAACTACTTTGTGCCACATACGAGGGCTTAGATGCTAAGGTTGTTGATGTTGAGATGACACAAACCAAGGGTTTACCATCTTTTTCTATAGTAGGCTCTGCAAATGCTATAAACTCTTCTGGTTCAGCAGATAGAATAAAGTCGGCATTACTAAGCAATGAGTATAAGTTTCCACCTAAACGAATAACAATAAATCTTGCTCCAAGTGATGATTTTAAAAAATCTGGCTCACAGTTTGATCTTAGCATTGCATTGTTGATTTTACTTGAAAGTGTAGAAAAAGATCTATCCTCGTGGTTTGTATTTGGAGAGCTTGGACTAGATGGCAGAGTGAAGCAAAACAATCAGCTATATCCTCTTTTATTGTCTTTGGCAAATCAAAATCTAGTAAAAAAAGTTGTAGTACCTTTTGAATCATTAGAGAAATTATCTAAAATACCAAACTTAGAGCTATATGGCGTTAAGACTCTTAAAGAGGCATTGGATATGTTTAAAGATGTAGATAAGGCAGTACCAAACATAGAAAAAAAAGGGATAGATTACCCATCATATATGATTAATAAAAAAAGTTATTATTATATGAAAGAATATCCTGAGGATTTTATAGATGTTAAGGGGCAGGAGTTAGCAAAAAGAGTTTCTGTTATAAGTGCATCAGGTATGCATAATATAATCTTTAATGGCTCGCCAGGTAGTGGAAAGAGTATGATATCAAGAAGATTGCAGTATATACTTCCAGCTATGAAAAATGAAGAGATACTAGATGTTGCAAAAATGGAGGCTCTTGATATGAAAGAGCCAACATTTAGTCCAAGACGCCCTTTTGTAAGTTGTCATTGTACATCTACATTGGCCAGTATATTTGGTGGGACTAAGATGGGGGA
>Ga0256843_1003458_pt1 | contig 10957 bp, 12 predicted proteins | sample AlvinellametaG_FD_191572 | JGI IMG/M metagenome (GOLD analysis project Ga0256843, IMG submission 191572) | Pompeii worm associated microbial communities from hydrothermal vent at the East Pacific Rise, Pacific Ocean - Alvinella | ecosystem: Host-associated > Annelida > Integument > Unclassified ... | reverse complement strand
CGTAATAGTAACAGTTTGAGACCAAAAGTTTTTATCATTGGCAGGATTTGGAGTACCATGCGCTTCAAGCCGATGCCCTTCAGAGAGCCGGTCCGCTTCCGATGTCTCTACTGCCTCGACTGCTGCAGGGGCAGGCACGTCTACCTCACGCTGAGGGACGTCGAGCGAATAGCCAAAGCCGGCCACGACCCTCAGGACTTCGTAACGTTCTCGGTTGAGGGGGATAAGATACGCTTCGTTTTAGCGGTTAGGGAGTGGGACTTGGGCTGCGTCTTCCATGACCCGGAGACGGGGAAGTGCAGAATTCACGATGTTAGACCCCTCATCTGCAGGATTTATCCCTTCATGGTCTCTAAGAAACCGCTGGGTGTCGAGGGAGAGAGGCCCTTCACTTACAAAGGCGAAACCCTGTGGCTCTACTACGACGAGAGTTGTCCCGGGATAAACGCCGAGAACCCGGAAACTACGATAACACCTGAAGAGATAGCGGAGCTTGGCCTCGAGTTCGAGAGGGAGTTCGAGAAAACCGACATGGACGGCTTTCCAAAGCTCCTCGACGAGCTCGAAGGCTAAGCTTTTAAGTCCCGCACCGATTGCCCCAACATGGAAGGGCTCAGATACCGCCGCGCCTCCGCATGGGAGTACGACCTCATAATGCGGGAGGCAGAGAAATACGGCGAGTTGAGGCACCACCACTTCGCCGTCGTTGAAGGGAAATTCAGGGACGTCTATGCAGTCAACGAGGTCCTTTGGAGGGAGCTCGAGAGCCTAAAGCTCAAGCCCTACGCCTACGGGACCTTCGTCGGCACGATAAAGGTTGACAATTTGGTCGAGAAGTTCTACCCCAACGTCGAGTTCTTCTACTTCGTTGACGTCAAGAAAAACTACGCCGTGCTGAGTCCAAAGGCTGGCTTCCTCTTTACCACTGGCAAGGACGTCCCGAGGAGCGGCGTGAGAAAATACAGCTGGCAGGGTACGAAGAAGCTCGTAATATATGACGAGAATGGGGTTATCCTCGGCATTGGCAGGATAAACCCAGAAAGCCGGAGGAAGTTTATCCTGAACGTTACCGACATAGGGGAGTTTTTGAGGAGGAAGAGGTAGTAGCAACAACCTACCTTAACCAGTTAAGGTGGGTTGTGCAGTTAAATTTTCGCCGGTTGCAGAGAAAAGACTAAAATATTGACAAACAAAAAGAGCGAATTCATCCCAGCGTCACAACTATGGCGTAGCCGTCGGTAGTTTTGAGGTTCTTTACTGTCACGGTTCCCTTTTTGCTGTTTGGGTTATATTCAAGTTCAACACTAGTATCCTTAGAGACGGCTTCTATGGGTATGGCCACTGCTACAGACCTCTGTTCCTTAGGGGGGCCTCCAACAACGGCGTTGTTTATCGGCCCCTGAAGCTCAATTTCATACCAGAGGTCTGCCTTTAGAAGGGGTATAATCTCACCGGTGTAAGCTGAACTGCTGGGACCTGCACCCCCTCCGTTGACTATAACAAAGAATGCGTATTTGTCTGAAAATGATTTTGTGTCATTGAGCTTTGGATAGTTGTTGATTATCTCGTCTATGGTTATTCCCTTTGCAAGCTCACTGAGTGAGACCTTTCTTGCCACTTCGAAGTTAGAGGGAAGTTTGTCAAGGGGTTCATAGGAGGGCAGTCCTTTCAGTAATTCTTTGTACTCACTTGGAATTGTTTTCACTCCAAATGCTTGGGAGACGAGGTTGTTACCGTAAATTTCCTTGGCTTTAAAGGTGAAACCTTTGCTGGACTTCAACTTTTCGACACGAATCACGTTGTTGGGTTCACTCCAAAAGACCCACAGCTCTTTCTGCGTTATTGAAGCTTTATTGTCCTTTATCTCCAGTCCAACATCGTAGTTTTCAGGTACGATAAGGATCTCGGAGTCATTTTTTGCTATCAAATATGCATTGTGTATTTCGTCATCGGTTATGACCAGAAGAAGAGTTGTACTACCAACTGCGTTGAAACCTGAGATTGCCGTTTCACCCGGAGTTTCTAAGGTCGTATTTGTTCCACTGCTCGTGCAACCGCTTGCAACTACAGCAAGAGTAATCAAAAGAAGGGAAAGGAGAGCTTTCACCCTCATGGATATCCCTCACTTCCCTGTGAATCCCCAAAGTATCCAGGCTATTGGTTCGAGAGTGAACCATAGGACAAGGGCAAGAAGCAGTGCGAAGAGTTGCATCATTATCCCGGAACCGACGTAAGCCTGAGGTGTCATTACTACCACGACGTTTCCACTTCCTCCACTGTGGGGGTCAATGACCTTCCTTGAAACCCTTGCGTAAACTCTTGCCACGATTCCAAAGATTGAAGAGGCTTGACCGGTGTATATGTAGACATCTTTCTTGGTCCAGATAAGAAGGCCTATAAATGCAAGCACGAGGAGTGCTCCTATGCTCGATTCGCGTTTTAGCCATAGGAATAACATCGCGAGGACGTATGTTATCAGCGTTGTCCAGGCGAACTTTGTTGTTTTTTCCTTGATTGGGACATCGTAGTAATGGGCGAGTGATGTTAGCCCTATCATCAATGCCAAAACACTCCCAATGCCAAGAACCACGGCAAGCAATGTGAGTCCAACACCACCTTCGCTGGGGTTCAACACCGCTCCAAGACCAACTATTGCCATTATAACTCCAATATTTCCGAGACCTCCGAGTATACCGGCAAGTCGCCTATCCACAACCAACAAGTTCTCACCTCCTTACGTTCTCACCTCCTTATAAATGTTATGGATAATACACTCGAGTACAGTCGTGTGCCTCTTGGTTTTTGGTTTCAGAGAACATAAACTCGGTTGCAGACTTTTCTAACCCTACGTAACCTTTTTAAGACCTTTTGCGTAGAGCCTAATGGTAACTAAAGGTTACTAAAGGGGGTGACGCTCATGATCAGGAAGGTCAAGACCGGCATTCCCGGCATGGACGAAATCCTTCACGGGGGAATTCCCGAGAGGAACGTCGTCCTGCTCAGCGGTGGGCCGGGAACCGGAAAGACGATATTCAGCCAGCAGTTTATTTGGAACGGTCTTCAGATGGGCGAGCCGGGGATTTACGTTGCCCTCGAGGAGCACCCGGTTCAGGTGAGGCAGAACATGGCCCAGTTCGGCTGGGATGTGAGAAAGTACGAGGAAGAGGGCCTATTCGCGATGGTTGACGCTTTCACCGCTGGAATCGGCAAGAGCAAGGAGTACGAGAAGTACATCGTCCACGACTTAACCGACATCAGGGAGTTCATAGACGTCCTTAGAACGGCCGTAAAGGACCTCGGGGCCAAGCGCGTCGTTATCGACTCGGTTACGACTCTCTACATCAACAAGCCGGCTATGGCGAGGAGCATCGTCATGCAACTCAAGCGCGTCTTAGCTGGTCTCGGGGTTACGAGCATACTCGTGAGCCAGATAAGCGTCGGCGAGCGCGGCTTCGGTGGGCCCGGTGTTGAGCACGGTGTCGACGGCATAATAAGGCTCGATTTGGACGAGATCGACGGCGAGCTCAAGCGCTCGTTGATAGTCTGGAAGATGCGCGGGACGAGCCACTCCATGAGGAGGCACCCGTTCGAGATAACCGACAACGGGATAGTGGTTTACCCGGACAAGGTGCTGAAGAGGAAGGCCATCGTTGAGATTGAGTGAAAACTGAAAGGGGGTGAGAAGTATGGAGGTTCCGCTGAACCCGATTGGAAGGGAGGAGATACACAGGCTCGAGAGCATACTGCTCTTCGCGACTCTCTTCAGGCCCGAGGTCATAGAGCTCATCAAGGACCCGGCAGAGAGGCTCACCTGGGTGGACAGCCTTGCGGTAGCTGCCGGTGCCCTCGCGAGGGAAAAAGCTGGCATGACCGTCAGGGAAATCGCTGAAGAGCTCGGCAGGACTGAGGCCACCATAAGGAAGCACCTCAAGGGCGAGACGAAGGCCGGCCAGCTCGTCAGGGAGACCTACGAGCTCATAAAGCAGGGCAAGCTCGACGAGCTCGTGAGAAACGTTGAAGTCCTCGCCAAGGGCGGCCAGCTCGTTGCCATGGAAGAGTACGAGAAGCTCAAGAAGGAGAAGGAGGAGCTTGAGGCCAGGGTCAAAGAGCTCGAGGAGAAAGTTAAAGCCCTTGAAGAGGAGAACAGGGAGCTCAACGCAAAGCTCGAGAACGTCAGGAAGATCCTTGAAGACACGATAGAGAGGGTAAAAGAGATAGAGAAACTGCTGTGACTTATCCCTTTCCGTTTCCGTTCTTTCTGAGGGCCTCCTCCCAGGTCAGTATCATGTGGGTGAACGTCTCGTCGTCTTCTTCTATCCCGCGCTTTATCTCGGAGACGTGGGCGTACTTGGCCTTCAGCTGCTCCAGGATGTAATCGACGGCCTTCTCCGGGTCGGCGCTGGTGCCACAGGTGTAGACGTCGAGGGCCGCATAGCCTTTCTCCGGCCATGTGTGGATTGAGATGTGACTTTCGGCCACTATGACCATGCCGCTGACGCCCGTGGGGGAGAACTTGAAGAAGTAGCTCGCTTTGATTTCCATCTTCCCGACCTTTGCCGCGTTCAGGAAGATCTCCCTGATTTTGTCAGCGTTACCGAGGATCTCAGGATCGCAACCTGCCGCTTCCACAACGTAGTGAAAACCTATCGTCTCTATCTCCGCCATGGCTCTCACCTGAAGGTTGGGTAGTTCCCTTCCTTTTTAAAGTTAATCCTCAAAGCGGGGAGCTGTGAGCGGTGCTTTCATGGGTTAAACGGTTTATTCCTGCCTTTGTATTTATCAAACCGTGTCCTCCTGTTAGTTTTCTTTCTCTCCTAAAATCTGTCGAATAAATGGAGTTTCTATCGTTCTCCGCTGAGTTTTTGCCGGCAATTTGAACCACTAATTTTAAAACCTGAGCGTTCCTTACTATCGTCAAGTTTTATGAAAACTTCGGACGGGGTGACAGTATGCCAAAGGCTAAGAAAAAGGCCAAGCCGACGGCCGGCGAGGCTGTGAGGGCAAAAAAACGCGAAAAGTTAAGATTCCTCGCTGAGATGGATTATAAAAAGATGATTATGTATCCACTGGCAGTTTTTATAGTGGCCCTGCTTATACTCGCGGTTCACTTCCCCACGCTGGGGATAGACCTCAAGGGTGGAGTTGTGGTAACGGCTTACGGTGTAAACGCGAACCCCGATGAGCTTGCGAAGGAGCTTACGAATCAGCTTGGGGTCCCGATTAGGGTTGAGAGCTTCACGGGCGTAAACGTCAACGGCGTGAGGATATACGCCCCCGTTGGAACAGACCCGCTGAAGATAATCGACATAATGAAGCAGAAGTACCCAAACGCCGAGTACACTCACAGTGAGGTTCAGCCAACGTTCGGAAAAGTGGCCCAGAAGCAGGGTATCCGGGCTATAATCTTCGCCTTCGTGGCCATGGCGGTTGTGGTCTTCCTCTTCTTCAGGAACCTCGTGCCGTCAATGACGATAATTTTCTCCGCTTTCTCCGACATGACAATAGCCGTCGCGATGATGGGAATCTTCGGCATAGAGCTCACGACCGCTACCATCGCGGCCCTTTTGATGCTCATCGGTTACACGGTTGACAGCAACATCCTCCTGACGACGAAACTCCTGAAGAGGAAGGAGGACAGTGTTGAAGCCGCCTACCTCACGGCAGTCTCCACAGGATTCACCATGAGCACAACAACGCTGGGAGCCCTCTTCATGCTCTGGCTTATCTCAACGAGTCAGACTATAGACAACATAGCTGTGGTTCTCATATTCGGTCTCCTCGCGGACTTCATGAACACATGGATACTGAACGCGGGAGTTCTCAAGTGGTACCTCACCAGAAAGGCCTCTAAGGGGGGTAGCTCATGAATAGGAGAACTAAAAAGCTCCTCCGCAACTGGAGGATTATCCTGCTCATCCTGGTGCTCAGCGGCTCTATAATAACCCTGGCGTTCCGTCCCCTCACCTTTGGAATCGACATCGCCGGTGGAGTGGCGCTGGTTGCCCAGACGGAGCATCCGGTTGACGCCCAGACCATGCAGGTAATCACAGAATCCCTTCAGAAGAGGTTGAACACGCTGGGAGTCAAGGAAATAACGATCGAGGCGCAGGGCAACCAGATAGTCCTGATAAAAGTCGCCAACATAAGCAGCGAAGAGCAAGCGAATCAGATCAAGAGCATCATCGAGAGCCAGGGTGTCTTCTACATGGAGTTCAACGGGGTAATATTCGGCACCGGAAAGGATGTCGTCAGGGTCGATCCACCCAACATAAGGCAGCTGGGCCAGCAGGACTATCAGTGGAACGTCCCCTTCACGATAAGCAAGTCCGCCGCCGAAAAGTTTGCAAAGCTCGCCAAGGGCAAGGCGGGCTGGCCGGTGGATATGTTCCTCGATCCGCCTGTTAACTCCCTTCTCGTGGTTCCGCAGAGTGTTTACAGACTCATGAACAGTTCGGAGTTTAATTCACAGGCCCCCCAGGCGACCCCCCTGCTTGAGAGGATAAAGGCGGCGTTCAACATAACCACGGTGGCGTACGCAAACCAGAGCGCGGACGAGCTTGCGAAGCTTGCCCAGGGTAAGGCCGAGGTCGTCCTGGTGGACGTTCCCCAGAAGCTCCAGGCCGAACTGGAGGCCAAGGGGCTCAAGGTCAGGTACGTCTCCAGGATGCAGGGAGAGCCGGATGATGCCTTGGTGAAGAGGGTCCTCGGTCTTTACGGTCCGTACGCCGTTAGCGAGGAGCTTGCCGATGGAATCCCCCGCACAAACGTCCAGATCACAGGTTCTGCCCCGGACAGGATAACCGCGAGTGAAGAGGCCAACAAGATCTACACCGTACTGAAGAGCGGTTCCCTGCCGGTTAAACTTACCGTCGTTGGCATGGAGTTCATATCGCCGCGCCTGGGCGAAGACTTTAAGATTCAGGCGCTGTACGCCGGACTCGCGGCCCTGCTGACGGTGCTGGCGATAATCTACTTCCACTACAGGAACTGGAAGATAGCCATACCCGTTGCATCAACGAGCCTCTTTGAGGTCATAATCATCCTCGGGGTTGCGGCGTTGATAGGCTGGAACCTCGACCTCCCGAGCATCGCGGGTATCGTCGCGGCCATAGGTACTGGCGTTGACCAGCAGGTGGTTATCACCGACGAGCTCCTGAGCGGGGAGAGGTCCACGAGGATAACCCGGCGTTCGAGCGTAATAAAGAGGATGGGAAGGGCGTTCTTCGTCATATTCGCGTCGGCAGCGACCACAATAGCGGCAATGAGCTTCCTGCTCGTGTACTTCGTTGGAACACTCAAGGGATTCGCCTTCACGACGATACTCGGTGTGCTCATTGGAATATTCATAACCAGGCCTGCCTACGCTGAAATAGCCAAATACCTGCTCGGTGAGGACTGATGTTCGTAATAATAATGGGTGCCGGAAGGGTCGGCTACCTCGTCGCCAAGATGCTTGAGAGCGATGGACATGACGTCACCATCGTTGAAAAGGACAAGGAGAGGGCAAAAGAGCTCGCGAACATCATAAACGGCTTGGTTATCGAGGGCGATGCCACCGACCCGAAAACGCTCGAAGAGGCCAACATAAAGCAGGCCGATGCGTTTGCAGCACTCACGGGCAAGGATGACGCGAACCTCCTCGCGTGCATCCTTGCCAAACACCTCAACCCGAAGATCAAGACCTCCCTCAGGATAAGCAACCCGCAGAACAGGCGCATATTCGAGGAGGTTACAGACCTCAAGAAGTACTTTGACTTCGTCATTTCGCCCGAGGAGATAGCCGCTGAGTACATAAGCAGGAACATCGTCACGCCGGGCTTTGACAGGGTTCTGTTCCCCAAGGAGGGAGCCGAGATCGTTAAGTTCCAGATCGACGAGAACAAGGAGATAGCAGGAAAGCTCGTCAGGGACCTTAAACTCCCAAGGGACTCCCTTATAGTTGCCATATACGACGAGAAGGGCAATCTTATCATCCCGTCGGGGGATACGAGGTTGCCTCAGAGGGGACAGATAATAATGTTTGCCAAGAACTCCGCCCTTGATGCCCTCAAAGACCTTGTGGAAAAGACCAAGACTGAAGAAAATGATTCTGAGGACTGATGTCTTTTTCATTCATCTTTCGATGATACCATAAACTATTTAAACTAATTAGGGAAGCCAAAGTTGGCGTGAAGTTCAACTGTTTTCAGGTTCATTGGGGGGCTAATAATGGAGGACGTCATCAAACAAATTGTTGAAGCAGAACGGGAAGCGGAGGAGCGCATTGAACGTGCAAAGGTCGAGGCCAGGGAGCTTGTGGCCAAGGCTAAGGAGGAGGCCAAACTCATCGAGCGGGAGATAATAGAGAACGCCGAAAGGCGTGCCAAGGACATCATAGAAAAAGCAAGGGTCGAGGGCGAAAAAGAAGCCCAGGCTATTCTGAAGGCCGGTGACGAGGAGATCGAGAAGTTAAAGGCCAAGGCCGCCGACAACTTTGAAAACGCAATCGGTGCGGGGATAGAACTCATAAGAGGGGGCTGAAATGTTTCGGCCTGAAGAGATGGTAAAGATCGAGATTATAACGCTGAGCCGTTTCAAGGACTCTCTCCTGACGTATCTCCACGAATCGGGGGCAGTGGAGATCAGGGAGCTCGATGTCAAGCTTGCCCAGAAGGACTCTCCCAATGAGTACTACCGAAAGGCCGCCTCATACAGCATAACGATATCCCGGCTGGCGGATTTCCTCAGGGCCCACAGGAAGTCCACAGGAGGGGGGCTTAAGGAGTTCATATTTCCACCGGAGAGGAAGAGGCGGAAGTACAGGTACGAGGGCATTGAGAAGCTGATAAAGGACGTTGAGGAATTCCTCTCCGTTGTGGAGCCCGAGATAAAGGCCGTCGAAAGTAAAATAACATCCACGCAGACAGAAATCGAAAAAATAAAGGATGAAATAGCCATACTCGAGCTCCTGGCCGCTCTTGATATTGACGTTGAGTACCTCAGGCACAGCGGCATGGTGGAAGTCCTCGTCGGGACGGTTGAAAAGCAGAAGTTCAAGCCGATGGTGGAGGAACTCCGGAAAGCCACGGAAGGCAGGGTGGCGATGGCCTCAAGGGAGATGAAGGACAAGGTGCTCGTGGTCTTCGCGTTCCTCAGGAAGGACTACGAGAAGGCCAACCCGATACTGGCAAAGTACTCGCTCGAGAGGCTTGAGGTTCCCGAAGGCAAGGGGACTCCTAGGGAACTGATCTCGGTCTATGCGGACAAACTTCGGAAGAAGGAAAAGGAGCTCGAAAAGGCCAGGGAAGAGGCCGCCAAGATGGCGGAACTGTACTACGACGACGTTGTCTTTTACCAGGAGCTGATGGAGAACGAGCGCGACAAGGCGACGGTCCTTCCGATGCTCGCGAGGACGAACATGACTTTCGCGCTCACGGGATGGATACCCAGAAAGGACGTTCCGGAGATCCTTGAGGGCATAAAGAAGGTCACCAACGGCAAGGCCTACATAAACGTCAGGGAGCCGAGCAAGGAGGAACTCGACGAGATTCCCATCAAGCTCAAAAACCCCGGCTGGGCGAGACCCTTTGAGATGCTCACGGAGATGTACGGCGTTCCCAAGTACAACGAGATAGACCCGACACCGATAATAGCGTTCACTTACTCGTTCTTCTTTGGCTTCATGCTCACGGACTTCATGTACGGCCTCATCGTCGGCATCGTCGCGGCCCTGCTTGTCAAGGGCCACAAGAAGTTCAACGACGGCACGTACAAGTTCTCGTACACGCTCCTCTGGAGCGCGGTCTTCACGATGGTCATGGGAATCCTCTTCGGCAGCTACTTCGGCAACGCCGGGGACATAGTCCTGCAGTACGTCACCGGAAACCCCCAGGCCCAGTTCCCCCGCATAACAGACCCGCTCAAGGACCCCATGTTCGTCCTGATGCTCGCCCTCGCGATAGGCCTGGCCCACCTCTTCCTCGGCTACTCCATAGGATTCTTCGTAAGGTGGAAGAACGGCGACAGAAAGGGCGCTTTCCTCGAGCAGTTCCCGTGGATGCTGATAATCCTCGCGGTAGTGCTCTTCGCCATGCCGTCAAAAACTCCGGCGGCGGTGATGGGTGCGAAGGCGCTCTTTGGGGTGGGTTTGGTGCTCTTCGCAATAGGCGAGATAGTTGCAAACGGCGGTCTGGCGGCGCTGATGATAATCTCGGACTTCTTCGGCTTCGTGGGAACCTGGCTCAGCTACGCCCGTCTGATGGCACTGGCCCTTGCAACGAGTGGAATAGCCATGGTTGTCAACGTTCTCGCCGCGATGGTCTGGGGAATCAAGATAAGCGTCGTCCCGCTGGGAATAGTCATCGGCCTGATAATATTCGTCGGCGGTCAGCTCTTTTCGACCGCCATAAACGCCCTTGGGGCGTTCGTTCACTCTCTCCGTCTCCAGTACGTGGAGTTTTTCGGAACGTTCTATTCGGGTGAAGGCAAGCCCTTCAACCCGTTCAAATCCAAAAGAGAAGTGTCTGAGCTGGAGTTTGAAGCTTAAGGAGGTGTGGAAGGATGGACCCGATAGTTTACGTATCCCTCGGTGCCGCCCTCGCGGCAGGACTGGCCGGGGCCGCCTCGGCCTTCGGTGTCGGCGTTGCAGGAGCGGCCGCAGCTGGAGTTGTTGCTGAGGACGAGAAGAACTTCAAGAACGCCCTGATACTCGAGGGTCTGCCAATGACCCAGAGTATCTACGGCCTCATTACGCTGTTTCTGATACTGCTCAGCGCCGGAATCATCGGCGGCGGCTTCAAGTTCGCCCAGGCCACCACCGAGAACATCGTCAAGAGCGCCATACTGCTCGGTGCTGGTCTCACCGTTGGTCTCACCGGCCTCTCAGCCATACCGCAGGGTATCATCGCCAGCGCCGGCATCGGTGCCGTTGCCAAGAACCCCAAGACCTTCACCCAGGGAATCATCTTCGCGGCTATGG
>Ga0256843_1003457_pt1 | contig 10959 bp, 11 predicted proteins | sample AlvinellametaG_FD_191572 | JGI IMG/M metagenome (GOLD analysis project Ga0256843, IMG submission 191572) | Pompeii worm associated microbial communities from hydrothermal vent at the East Pacific Rise, Pacific Ocean - Alvinella | ecosystem: Host-associated > Annelida > Integument > Unclassified ... | reverse complement strand
CTCCATGACGACCGGGGAGACGCTTTTCAAATCGGGGTTCAGCTCAATCATGTGCTTCACAACCGCGCTCGCGACCGTGTAGACGCTCAGCGTGTTGGTTAAAGCAATTGGCGTCTCGATGTAGCCGAGCTCGTCAACCTGGACGAATCCTATCGGCTTGGAGAAGCCGTTCATGACGAAAGTAGCAGAAAAGAGCCTTTCTTTGTAGGGGTTTTTCACCGGCGGGAGGAGGGCCGTTACGCCCGTTCTTACATCGTCGCCCTCAATGAGCGTTGCGTGGCCGACCTTAACTCCCAAATCCGCTATCGAGTTCCTCTTCCCGTGCCCGTAAACACCGATCTCGATTCCCAGCTCGGGGGCCTTCATGGTACCACCGTACAACCTTCGGGCTTTGGGTTTAACACCTTTGCCCAATCAACGCTTATAAGGAGGCAAAACCGAGTTGTGAACATGAAGATGAGGGCCTCAAAACTCCTCCTCCTGGTGCCAGTAACGCTCCTCGTGGTCTTCTTTTACGTGCCCCTACTCAGCATACTCCAGACAGGGCTGTGGGATAACGGGCCGACGCTGAAATTCCTGGCCTCTGTTCTTTCGAACCCGTACCACAGAAGGGTCATCGGCTTCACGATAGCCCAGGCCCTTGCTTCAACCGGGTTAACGCTCCTGATAGGCCTTCCCGGGGCGTACATATTCGCCAGATACGATTTTCCCGGTAAGCGGCTTATTAAAGCCATTCTAACGGTCCCATTCGTCATGCCGAGCGTTATGGTCGCCCTCGGGTTCATCCTCCTCTTCGGGAGGGGGGGCTTCGTGTACGACATCATCGGACGCGATCCCGGGATAATCTACTCATGGAAGGGCATTCTCCTGGCACACGCATTCTACAACTTCCCGGTGGTCGTGCGCATGGTGTCCGCCCTATGGCAGCGTGTTAACCCCCACTACGAGGAGATGGCGATGACCCTCGGGGCCCGGGGCTTCACGCTCTTCCGGAAGGTCACGCTACCGCTCATCTCCCCCGCGATCTTCGCCTCCGCGATGCTCACCTTCGTTTTCTGCTTCCTCAGCTTCTCCATACCCCTGATCATCGGGGGCTACCAGTACGCAACGATCGAGGTCGATATATTCACGTCCATCATGACACTCCTCGACTTCAGAACGGGGGCCGCGCTGGCCGTCATTCAGATCTCGCTGAGCCTCGTCTTCATGTACATCTACCTCCGCTCGCTGGACGCCTACTCTATGAGGGAAGAGCAGAGAATCCTGCAGAGACCAAAAAAGCTGAGCATCTCGGATTTCAGGGGTATAAAAGGGGTCCTCATGCTCCTGTACGCGGCCTTCGTTATGCTCTTCATCGTGGCGCCACTTCTCGCTGTGGTCTACGACTCCCTCCACTTCAACGGAGCGTGGAGCCTTGAGAACTACCGCAGAATCTTCTCGGCCGAGTACAACCCCATGTTCGGTGCCACAACCCTCGATGCGATAAGAAACTCCCTGACATTCGGCTTCGCCACTGTGGTCCTCTCACTGACAATCGCGGTGCCCCTCGCATACGCCCTCCACCGCTGGAACTTCAGAGGAAAGCGCATCCTCGACGTGCTCGCCACGCTCCCCCTCGCAAGCTCCGCCATAACCCTCGGCCTTGGCTACATAAAGGTGTTCAGCGGAACTCCGCTCTACTACACCCCCTGGCTCCTGATAGCGGCCTACACGATAATCGCCTATCCCTTCGTTCTCCGCGCGGTATCGACCTCGCTGAAAAAGATAAGACCCAACCTGAGGGAAGCCGCCCTGACCCTCGGCGCCAAGGAGTGGACGGCTTTTGTGAAAGTCGAGCTGCCGCTTGCCCTGGGCGGCCTGATAGTGGGGGCAATATTCGCCTTTGCGATGAGCATAGCGGAGCTTGGGGCAACATACATGCTCGCAAAGCCCGAGTACACCACGATGACGCTCGCTGTCTACAAGTTCCTCGGCGCGAGGCAGTTTGGAAGCGCTTCCGCACTGGCGGTTCTGCTGATGGCGATCTCAACGGCGGGCTTCATCCTGATAGAGAGAACGGGTGAGGAGGTATGGTGAGCGTTGAACTGCGTGGAATAGAGAAGAGGTGGGACGGCTTTCAACTGCGGATAGAACGGCTGGAGATCAGAGATGGAGAATTCATGACGCTCCTTGGCCCGAGCGGATGCGGAAAGACGACCACGCTGAGGATAGTTGCCGGGCTCGAAAAGCCCGACTCGGGCGAGATACTCTTTCAGGGGGAGCGGGTAAACGACATCCCCCCGTACGAGAGGGGCATAGGCATCGTTTTCCAGGACTACGCCCTCTTCCCCCACATGACGGTTTTCAAGAACGTCGCCTTTGGGCTGGAGATGCGTCGGCTTCCGAGAGAGGAAATCGAGAGGAAGGTTAAACACGCCCTTGAGCTCGTGGGGCTTGCAGGGCTCGAAAACCGCTATCCAGAGCAGCTCAGCGGCGGCCAGCAGCAGCGCGTTGCCCTCGCCAGGGCACTCGTTGTCGAACCGGACGTCCTTCTCCTCGACGAACCCCTCAGCAACCTCGACGCGAAGATACGGGAGCGGCTCCGCTCGGAGATAAGAAGGATTCAGAGGGAGCTCGGAATCACGACGATATACGTCACGCACGACCAAGAAGAGGCAATGGCCGTAAGCGACAGGATAGCGGTCATGAACGTTGGCAGGGTCGAACAGGTCGGAAAACCCCTGGAGCTCTACTACCGGCCGAGGACCGAGTTCGTGGCGCGATTTTTAGGAACGAGCAACATTCTGGAATTGGAGGCGAGGGAAGGCGTTGCACGGCTCGGGAAGGTTGTGCTCCACGTGGGGAGGAGCGGAAATGTCAGGGTGTTCTTCCGGCCCGAGAGCGTGAGGATTAAGCCGGGGGACGACGCGGAGGTTGTAAACCACGAGATACTGCCAGGGAGAATCAGGCTGAAGCTGGATATCGACGGCCATACCATCACGGCAGAGAGGCTTCTAAGCGACCTGCCCTTCAGGCCGGAGAACGTGCCGCGCAGAGTGGGGATCGAAATTACCTCGTTCTCCCTCCTCTGATTCTTGACATTTTTCTGTTAAAGAAAGCCTTAAAAAACCAGTTCATAAACATGAACCAGTCAATACATGGAGGTGTCCCCATGGAGTGGTTCGAGAAGTACTTCGAGTTTGATAGGTATAACACCGATATGCGCACCGAGGTTCTGGCGGGCCTTACCACTTTCATGACGATGGCATACATACTCTTCGTGAACCCCGCCATCCTCAGCAACGCCATGGGTAAGGCGGCGTTTGATTCCCTCGTCACCGTAACGGCGCTCGCCGCGGGAATCACAACCATAATAATGGCCCTCTATGCCAAGAAACCCTTCGCACTGGCACCGGGCATGGGCCTCAACGGGTACTTCACCTACAGCGTGGTACTTGGAATGGGTTACAGCTGGAAGGTCGCCCTGGCCGCAGTTTTCGTCGAGGGAATTATATTCATCATCCTCAGCATCACAAAGGTGAGAACGGCAGTTATAAACGCCATCCCGATGAGCCAGAAATACGCCGTTGGGGCAGGGATCGGCCTCTTCCTGACGTTCATCGGGCTTAACGATGTCGGGCTTATAACAGCGGCCGTCAAAAATGGCATCCTCCAGTTCACAGGAATGAACTACGGAATCCTCGCCACAAAAGCCGGAATCCTCTTCTTCTTCGGGCTCTTCCTCACGGGAATCCTCATCTCCATGCGCATAAAGGGCGCCCTCCTGATCTCAATCCTGACCACGAGCATCCTGGGCTGGATCACAGGCGCCGCACCGTGGCCCCACCACCTCTTCTCGACACCAACGATCAGCTACACCTTCATGAAGCTCGACTTCAGGGGTCTCCTCAACGTTGGGGCTATCGGCGTCATATTCGCGTTCCTGATGGTGGACTTCTTTGACACCCTCGGAACGGTGACCGGCCTCAGTGCGAAGGCGGGGTACCTAACTGAAGACGGAAAGATACCGGATTCCGAGAAGATACTCCTCACGGACGCCATAGGAACCACCCTCGGTGCGGTGCTCGGAACCTCCACGGTGACGACATACATAGAAAGCGCCGCAGGAATAGAAGAGGGCGGAAGGACTGGCATGACGGCACTCGTAACAGGACTTCTCTTCTTGGGCATAGGCCTCTTCATAGCACCCCTCGCCGGGGCGATTCCCTCCTTCGCCACCGCACCGGCCCTGGTCATAGTGGGTTACTATATGATAAGCGCGATAAAGAACGTTGACTTCAGCGACGCAACGGAGGCGCTACCGGCCTTCCTGGTGCTCATGTCAATACCCTTCACCTACTCGATATCCATAGGCATCGGGCTGGGATTCATCAGCTACACAGTCCTGAAAATAGCCAGCGGGCGCTGGAAAGAAGTCCATCCGCTGATGTACGTCCTCGCCGCCATCTTCATAGCGTACTTTGCCTATCTCGCAGGGGTGCTTTAATTTCTTTCCCCTTCCAGCTTTTCTTTCAGAAACTGCTTGAGGACGTACGGGCAGTTCTCCTGGATATAGCTCGCAAACTCCTTCATCCTCTGGACCGTGATCTCGTGGACGTAGTGTTCGAACTGGCAGGCATCCTGCTCCGCTATCTCCGGCGGTATTCCGAGGATGTCGATGAAGAACCTGGTGAGAAGGACGTGCTTTGAGTACGTTTTCTCCGCTATCTCCCTGCCCCCATCGGTTAAAAGGATTCTATCGTACTTTTCATATTCAATCAGACCTTTCTCGGCAAGTTTCTTCAGCGCATCAACGACACTGGGGGGCTTGACGTTCATCATTCTCGCTATGTCCTTGACCCTTATCACGCCCTTGTTCTTGTGAAGGATGTACATTGCCTCGAGATACTCCTCCTCCCTCTTACTAACATCCAAAGCCCTCACCCGATTAGGCTACCCAAAAAGATTTAAGTAGTTTTCGCAAAATTAGGAAGAATCAGTGGCACTCCAAAGCAAGTACCACTAAAAGCATGCCGTTCAAAACAAGCCCTAAAAACAGTTTGAATCATTCCGCCATCCGTTAAGGAGGTTCGAACGACAGTGAGAACGGCGCTGAAGCTTTTGGGAAAAGGGCCCAGTGAAACAGTTTCAACTTATTTTTGGCGTCCTTTGGACGCCTTATTGGGGTGAAACCCTCCAAGACTGCAATTGTAGGATAAACCCATGACAAAACTTCTTGTTTTAACGAGCACGAACTATAACCCTCGCCTCTGGAGCAGTTAAACACCTTTTGATCAAACTTTTCGCCAGCAAGCTTTGCTTGCGCAAAGCTTGACCAAAGAACCTATTCTCATCAAAAAGAGCAAGAAATAAGGCGTGCACTAATTCAATTTCACCTTTAAAAGAGGGTTCATCTTGAAAACAAGCGTTTCTCAAGTAGTTTCAATTTAATTATCGGCGCCCGAAGGGCGCCCTTTCAGAGGGAACACTCACTAATGAGCAATTGAATGAGAAACCCGTTTTAGAACTTGTCATCTTCAAAAGAGCACTAACTTTTCCGCCAGCGCTTGCGCAAGCAAGGGCTGAATGGCGGGCCGGGCGGGATTCGAACCCGCGACCTTCGGCTCCGGAGGCCGACGCTCTGTCCAGGCTAAGCCACCGGCCCACACCCCATAACTAATGCCGGGCAGACTTTAAAAATCTAACCGGCGAACCACCACAAAAACTTTTTATCCTCCAAAAAGAAGTAGATAGAGAGGGTGATACTATGGAACCCCATGAGTTCAAACTTACGGAGGAGGGTATACGTGCTGTTCTTCCCCCCCTTGAGGCCGAGATAATGGAGGAGATGTGGAAGATTAAGGTCGCCACGGCCGGCCAGCTCTACGAGATTCTCAGGGAGAGGCACCCCGAGATAAGGCGTTCTACTGTGAGCATTCTCATGAACAGACTCTGCGAGAGGGGTCTCTTAAAGAGAAGCGTTGAAACCGGCAGGGGCGGCATGAGGTACGTTTACTCGATAACGACCACGAGGGAGGAATTCGAGGAGAGAGTTGTCAAGAGCATACTCGACGCACTCATGAGCAACTTCAGGGAAGCGACGTACGCATACCTTTCAAAAATGAAAAAGTGATGGGAAATGCTGTATCTCCTGATGATCCTCCAGTTCATAATGGCCCTCGCGGTGGTTGGGGAAGCCGGATTAAAGCTGATACTGGCCTCCGCGGTAAGCGTGTTCTTCATATACATCTGGGCGTACACCTCTGCCCCCAAAGGACGCTACCACCCGCTTGAAAGGGAGCAGATGCCCTGGTTCTACGATGGCATCGCGACCATGGCGAGGAAGGCGGGGATCAGGATGCCGAAGATATACCTGCTGGAGGACTACATCCCTACCGCCTACTCTTTCAAGGACACCCTCGTCTTCTCGCTCGGCCTTTTTGAGGTGCTCGGAGAGGAGGAGATGCTCGCCGTCGCCGCTCATGAGATCGGGCACATAAAAAACGGAGATACAAAGATTTTCCCGATAATCGCCTATTCCCGGTACCTTATGGTCGTTATGACGGCCATAGTGACTCTATTCGCAAAGAACAGCCTTACGGCCCTCGGCGCGATCACCCTCTACGTCCTCTACGAGATTTCGCGGGCCGAATACCTCAAAAAGAGGGAATTTGAGGCCGATCACGCTGCACTGGGGTTATTGGACGTCCCCATGAGCCTCAAGTATGCCCTCGAAGAGCTCAAGTACTACGAGGACCTCAGAACCCACGTCAAGACGAACACGCTTCCGAGCATTGAGCCCGGGATAGAGAGAAAGCAGGGGGCTCCGATCATAGAGACCCACCCGAGCTACGACGAGAGGATTTTAAAGATCATCCTGGAGATCAACCGCGGACTGCAGAACAAGCTCCAGTGATGCGCTATGGACGTTGAAATTTTCCTCGACACAGAAAAGGCCGAGAGAATAAAGAGGATACGGCCAACCAAGGACGAGTACTTCATGCTCATAGCGAAGCTCGTCTCGCTTAGGGCCACCTGTCCCCGCCTCCGCGTGGGCGCCGTTGCGGTGAAGGACGGCTACATTCTTGCGACCGGCTACAACGGCGCCCCGAGGGGGATGGAGCACTGCATAGACGCCGGCTGCATCATCGTTGACGGCCACTGCCACAGGGCGGTTCACGCCGAGCAGAACGTCATAGCGATGGCAGCGAGGAAGGGCATAAGCCTCGAGGGCGCGACGCTCTACGTGACGCACTTCCCCTGCGATACGTGCTTTAAAATCGTCATCAACGCGGGGATAAAGGAGATCGTCTACGAGGAGATGTACCCCAACAGGGCCACCGAGATTCTGCTCAAGGAGGCCCAGGAGAAGGGGATCGTGAGGATAAGGCAGTTCAAACTGCCAAAGGAGAGGGTAAAGGCGTTCCTTGAGGAGCTCTTCGGAGAGTTCATTTAGAACCTTTCTCAATTTCCTCCAGCTTCCGGTTTATCTCCTCGAGTTCGATGGCTATCTTCCTTGTGAGCTCCGTTATCTCGCGCTCGGTCCTGTCGACGGCCACGTAGACCTTCAGGATTAGTAAGTACGAGAGACCGATCCCGACAACAAAGAGCGCGTCAAGACCCCTCCCAAGCCCTAAGAGCCGCTTTATCGCCATCGCGATCTCTATCGGAAACACCGCTATGATGAGCATTATTACGAGGAGGACCTCCCAGAACAGAAAATCGCCCCACTCAAACTCCTTCTTACCGTATTTCCCGAGCACATAAACCATGAGGGCCAGCACGACCACGATGGCAATGTACTGAACCGCATACATCCTCATCACCTCAGCTTATCGAACAGCAGGTTTATCGCTATTTTAACACCCTCCAGCACGTTGGTCCCCTTCTTCATCGAATATTCGGTGTAGACGGCCTTTATGGGAACCTCGACTATCCTGCACCCCGCCCTGGAAGCCTCGATTATGAACTCGCTCGAAACGGCGTACCTGTCGCACGTTATCCTGATTTTAGAGGCGCATTCCCTGTTGAAACATCTGAGCCCGCTCTGGCTGTCGCTCACAAACCTCCCGGCGAAAGCCGCGGTGATGCTGTCGAGGACGAAATTGCCGAACTTCTTCAGGAAGGGCATCTGACTCGTGTCACCCTTGAGCCTCGAGCCAACCGCGAAGTCCGCCCTCCCCTCCGCCACCGGGGCCATCACCCTGATCGCGTCTTCGACGAGGTGCTGTCCGTCGGCGTCGAAGGTTATTATCAGCCTCGCGCCCCTCCTGAGGGCATAGGCCATCCCCGTGCCGAGCGCCCCGCCGAGACCGCGATTAACGAGGTGCGTCAGCACGTGAACGCCCTTTGAGCGGGCTATCTCCCTCGTCCTGTCCCGCGAGCCGTCGTTTACGACTACTATCTCCTCCCTCCTGAAGTAGCGGGTGAGGTCGTCAATAACGCCGCCGAGAGTTTTCTCCTCGTTGTAAGCCGGCACCACCACGTAGGTCGAGAGTAGCCTCTCAATCAGCTCCTTAAGGGCCGTGAGGTTCTCAACTCTGAAAGTGGGCTCCGACTCCACATCAAAAGTCATCCGCCCCGCGGAATGTCCCGTAATAAGGGCGGAGAGCGTTCCCAGCTTCATCGCCGGCAGGATGTCGTACCCGTGGTCGCCGACGACGAGGACCTTGGACGGCGGCAGGCCCAGCGAGTCCAGGATTCTCTTCAGCTGTCCCGGGTTCGGTTTCAGTTCCTCCGGGGGGACGTCCTCCCTCGCGGAAACCACCTCAAAGTAGTCGAGGAGTCCGTGGGTCTTCAACGCTGTGATAGCGGCTTCCATGGAGCTGCGGGTCATCAGGGCGAGCCGGATTCCCCTCTCCCTCAGGAAATCGAGGAGTTCTTTAGCCCCCGCGAACGGATAGCTCTCCTCAATCCGGGCGACCTCAAGGCCGATCTGAAGGGAGTGCAGCTCTTCGAAGGGGATTCCGGTCTCCTCGGCGATCCTCAGCAGGCTCTCGTACATCGGCGTTAGGTCGCCCATCAGGTCATCGGGCACCCCCCTCTGCCGGAGAGCCTCCGCTAACTCCTCCTTGACTCTGGCGAAGGGTTTCGGGGCGCCTATGAGAGTTCCGTCGAGGTCAAACACCACCGCCTTCAGGTCCATCCCGTTCACCGAAGGGTTTATTTTCCAAAGCTCCAAGAGTGCCCAGGTGTCGTTACTATGATGTATCTCCCCCCACTTATAGGTTTAACTATAACGCTCACGCTGACCCCCTACCTGGCGGCCAGGATGAAGAACGCCGGAATAGTCGGAAGGGACATCCACAAGCCCGACCAGCCGGAGGTCGCTGAGATGGGGGGTCTGGCCCTAATAACCGGGATTGGAATCGCCGGAGTTTTCATAGGGGGACTGCCCGGGTGGCTCCTTCCAGTATTCCTGCTGTTCGGCGTGGTTGGGATAATAGACGACCTCACCTCCCTGAGACAGTCACATAAAGTCGCCCTGTCGCTCCTCGTATCCCTGCCCCTCCTGACGGCGAAGGTTGCCCCCACCTTGAATCTTCCGGGATTCACGCTGAACCTCGGCGTTCTCTACCCCATCTTCGCGATACTTTTTGTTACCGGCTCGGCGAACCTCGTGAACATGCTGGCCGGTTTCAACGGCCTTGAGGTCGGAACCTCCGGGATAGCCCTTCTCTTCCTCGCCCTCGTCACAGAGGGACCCGCAAGGGCGCTCGCCCTGACCGGAAGCGCTGCGGCCTTCGCCTTCCTGCTGTGGAACCGCTACCCCGCAAGGGTCTTTCCAGGGGACACCGGAACGCTAAGCCTCGGCGCCCTCATCGGGCTCGTCGGAATACTCGGGAAGGCCGAGTTCTACGCGGCGATCCTCCTTGTGCCCCACTTCCTCGACTTCGTGATAAAGGCGGCCGGAGTCCGCTTCGGGGTCAGAAAACACGGAAGAACCGTCGTGCTCGAGGACGGAACCCTGAAGGCGCCGCCGTACCCGAGCCTGTTGGGGTTCATAATGAGAAGAATCAGGGTCACAGAGCCGCAGCTTGTTGCGCTGGTATGGCTCATTGAGGCGCTCCTCGGCCTTATCGTCCTAACTCTTCGTCTATCACTTTGACCATTCCAAAACCGTACCTCGTTTTCTCCCCGAACCCGTTGTCGTAGCCGAACTGGGCGAGCTCCTTGGAGCCCCTGTACCTGAATATCATCAGAGAGCCCCTGTAGTAGGTGTCCCTGACGAGTATCCTGACCGGCTTGAACTTCACGACCTCAAGGGAGAACTCCCTGTCCTCCGGCATCTCCCCGACTATGCTCGAGTACCTCATCAGCATGACCTTTCTGAGCTTGTCGAAGAAGGCCTCCTCGCTCGGGTAGAGGTCCCATATCTTCATCCTGTCGCCGCTCAGCTTGACAGTCCTGACCATTATCGGGCTGAGAGTGGAGAACAGAACTTCTCTTCCAATTTTGGGCTCTCTGAGGACCTTGGCGTCTTCGACTATGAAGACAGCATCCCCAACCTGGAGGACGGGGTCGTCGATAAAGCCCTCCACGATGGCCTTTATGAGTTCAGCCGAGTACGAGGAGACGTAGAGAGAAACGTCGTCGGAGAGAACCTTTATCCCCCTGTCGGGAATGAGCTCCCTTTTTCTGACCATTATCCTCGAGAACGTGAAGAGATCAACGTGGCTCGTTTCGGCCTCCCTGGCTATCTCGGGTGAGATGATACCCATCTTCTCCAGTAGTTGATTGTAAACGTCATAGTTGTAGTTGAAGGGAAGAATTGTGTCCTCCTCCCCCGGCCTGAACTTGATTTCCACCCTCATTATACCACATCCTTGGTATATCCCCGTAAATGTAAGAACTCCAACGTTAATAAGAATTTCGCAAGTAACCATTTATATCGCATACTACCCTTTTTCGTCACAGGGGGGACGTTTAGTTGGCACGATGGGACGAACTCCACCCCAGACACTGCGTCGAACGGATAGA
>Ga0256843_1003456_pt1 | contig 10963 bp, 9 predicted proteins | sample AlvinellametaG_FD_191572 | JGI IMG/M metagenome (GOLD analysis project Ga0256843, IMG submission 191572) | Pompeii worm associated microbial communities from hydrothermal vent at the East Pacific Rise, Pacific Ocean - Alvinella | ecosystem: Host-associated > Annelida > Integument > Unclassified ... | reverse complement strand
GTAATCTCAAATAAGATACAATATTTCAGTCTTTTGCAAGGAGCACCATTATGAGCAAGCCGGACAATACGTTGTTGCATATGTTGATCGACACCTGTGAGACACATGTCGACAAGACCGCACTGATCTACCGTGTGCAGGAGGAGGAATTTCATGTCAGCTACAAAAAGCTCCTCGAAGATGTACTGGTTCTCTCTCGTGCTTTTGGCAAAAAAGGAGTCCGCAAAGGACTCAAGGTGATGTTTGTCTGTGACAATCGCTACGAATGGCTCGTGACCGACCTGGCACTCATGTCACTCGGAGCCATCAGCATCCCGCGCGGCAGTGATACCCCTTCGAGTGAACTGGCATTCATCGTGGAGCACTCGGAGAGTACGTTCCTGATCCTTGAGCGGGAAGCGATGTATGAGCAGCACAAAGAGACCATCGCTACACTCAAACAACTCAAAGCAACCTTCATCATCGAATCGGAGGGGATACACAAACTGTTTGACCACACGTATGCCTATCAGGATCTGCTCAAAGATCGGGAGATCTATGGCAGTGACCGTGAGACTTTTTATGCATTGCGTGAGCAACTGGACGAAGAAGATCTGCTTACTCTCATGTACACCTCCGGGACGACGGGCAAACCCAAAGGGGTGATGCTCAGCCACAAGAACGTCATGAAGAACATCGAAGTGCTTCCCGAGATCATTGGCTTGCGAGAGGATGACCTGTGGCTCTCGATCCTGCCATCGTGGCATATTTTTGAGCGGACGGTGGAATACCTGATCCTCTCAGGCGGCTGTACGATGGCGTACTCGGCGGTACGGACGTTTGCAGCGGATTTGCAGCAGTACAGACCCACGGTGGTCGCGACGGTGCCGCGCCTGTGGGAGTCGATGTACACCAAGATCAACAACACCCTCGAAAAACAAGATCCGAAAAAAGCAAAAATATTCAAAAAACTCATTGCGATCTCTTCGGCATACAACTACAATCGGCGCATTGTACGGGATGAGCTGCCCCGGTACGAGGAGCTGAGCTTTTTCTCCCGCCTGATTCCGGTCAGTGTGGCACGGGTCAAACTGTTCTTCCTCTCTCCGCTCAATGCCTTTGCTCAGAAGAAGTTTGAAGCGGTTCGGGAGAAATTCGGCGGTCGGATGCGACTGGCGATCAGTGGGGGGGGATCCCTGCCGGAATTTCTCGATGCCTGGATCGACGCGATCGGGATCCGGATCGTCAATGCCTACGGGATGACCGAATGCGCTCCGGCCATTGCCGGACGGGCACTCAACTGCGATACTTTCGGTACGCTCGGCCCTGCCGTCAGAGGGACGGATTTGAAAATTCTGGATGAGAATGGCAAGTCTCTGCCTGCGGGAGAAGCGGGGGAGATCGCTGTGAAAGGGGATCAGGTGATGCCGGGATACTACAAAAATGATGAAGCCAATGCCAAGTCCTTTACGGAGGATGGATACTTTTTGACGGGAGATCTGGGAAAACTGACGGTCAAAGATGAACTGGTGATCACCGGACGATCCAAGGAGATCATCGTCCTGGCCAATGGCGAGAATGTCGATCCAAGCCGGATCGAATCGGCCGTGGCGGCGTTGCCGTTCATTCAGGACATGATCGTTGTGGGGCAGGATAAAAAAGGGCTCGGGATGCTGATCGTACCGGAATTTGAACACTTGCGTGACTGCATCGCCGAAAAATACGGCAAAGTGGTCGAGTCGCTCGATCATGTCCTCGAAGACCAGCAACTCGTCAACAAGATCAAAAGCGAGATCAATGCGCTTCTGAAGCACAAAAAAGATTTCAAAGCGTTTGAAAAACTTCAAGGCATCAGCTTCCTCAAAGAGGAGTTCAAGCTGGGCGAAGAGTTGACGAATACGTATAAGAAAAAACGCCACTACATCGAGAAGAAGTACCAGGCGATGATCGATCGGCTGTTGGGATGATCTAGAAGGGCAGACACATGGGTCTGTCCCTACGCCTGTCTGTGCACCAGTAAAAATACCCCCAGAAATACTGCCGAGACCAATATGATCGCCGCACCCGAGGTGAGATTGAAGGTGTAGGAGAGGACGAGGCCGGTGAGGGTGAAAAGGATGGCCAATAGACCCGATACGGCCATCATACCTGCCAGAGAGTGCGTGAGTTTTTCGGCGATGTAGGTGGGCATGGTGAGCAGGGAGATGACGAGGATGAGGCCGACGACTTTGATGGCGACGACAACGGTGAGGGCAGAGAGGACGAGGATCGTGGTGTAGATGAGGGGGACATTGATACCGCGCAGCGCAGCATACTGGCTGTCGTAGCTCACCGCCAGGATATCACGGTAGCGTAAGGTGACGATCGCGATGATGGTGGCCAGAAGGATTGCCATAAAATAGAGATCACCCGTTTCGACAGCGAGGATCGAGCCGAAGAGATAGCTCATCAGATCGACATTGTAGCCCGGGGTCAGATCGATGAGGATCACACCGATCGCCATTCCGACCGCCCAGATAAGGCCGATAAATGTATCAATACGGCTGCGGTCATGGAGGGTCAGCCATGCGACGAGGATCGCCGCTGCCACGGCGAAGAGTGATGCCCCGAGGAAGATCGGCAATCCTAGAAATACCGCCAGCCCGATCCCGCCGTATGACGTGTGGGCGATCCCACCGGCGAGAAACACCATACGATTGACCACAATAAGGGAGCCGATGATCCCGGCGGCCAGGCTGACGAGTATGCCGGCGAGGATAGCATGTTGGACGAAGGTAAAGGAAAGAGCCTCGATCATGACTTTGCCTCCGTTTCGGGTTCAGAACAGTCGTTGCATACTTCGCACGATTCGCCACCGAGCATCTCCAGGATATCGATCTCGCAGAGATGCTCACTGCTCATCCCATGGGTGTGGAAGATGTGACTTTTGTCGCTGATGTCGTGGTAGGTGAGGGTGCGGTGGACGTGGGCGGCTTTGTTGGCGTAGCCCAGGATCACGCTCAGGTCGTGACTGACGACGATGACGGTGATCGATCGATTGAGCGCCTTGAGCAGATCGTAGATCTCTTTTTGCCCGTTGGCATCGATGCTGGCGGTGGGTTCATCGAGGATGAGGAGTTTCGGTCGACGACACAGGGCGCGGGCGATCATCACCCGTTGCCGCTGACCGCCACTCAGGTCGCCGATGCGGTGGCGCTCGTATCCGGCCATGCCCACTTGTCCCAGTGCTTCCATGGCACATCGTTTCTCTTCGGCACTGTACCCGAAGATCGGATGGCGTGTTGCCCCGTTGCCGATCATCACCACATCGAGTACCCGGATGGGGAAATCGGTGTTGACATTGGTGTTTTGGGGGACGTAACCGATATCGGTATGTGCCGCTTGCGGTGAGCCGCCGAAGACTTCTATCTCTCCTTTCTGGGGGGAGAGTATGCCCAGCATGATCTTCAGCAGCGTTGACTTGCCGCCACCGTTTGGCCCGATGATGGCCAAAAAATCTCCCGGTTCCACATCCAAAGAGATGTGCTCAAGAACGGGGGTGGTGTCGTAACGGAAGGTGACATCCTTCAGGTGAATGAGGGGGGTCATGGAGGCGTCGTTTTTCCCACAATGGTTCGGGCGAGTCTGAGGAGATTGGCGGACCAGTCAGGAGCCATGGGACTGATCCTGACCACCGGTATATGGAGTTCGTTTGCCAGTACTTTTGCCAAGGTATTGCTCATCTCCGGTTGGGTGAAGATCGCCCGGACGTGCTCGCTGCGTGCTTGTTTGATCAGATGTACCAGCTCACGGGGTTTGGGGCTTTTGCCGGCGATCTGTACCGGAAGCTGGGTCAGACCATAGGCATCGGCGAAATACCCCCATGAAGGGTGAAAAACCATAAAGGAGCTTCCCTTGAGCGGGTCGAGCATGGTGTGGAGGCTCGCATCGGTTTGACGGATCGTCTCGAGGAGCTTGGCACCGTTATCGGCATAGATCCCGGCATGATCCGGGTCGGCTTTTTGCAACGCAGTGATGATGTTGCGTGCCAGGATGGCGGCATTGGCAGGGGCAGTCCAGATGTGAGGATCAAGGGCATCGGTTTCGCCGGCATGCTTTTCATGCATGGTGCGGCGGGTGATACCGCTGGAGATATCGACGATGGAAAGGGTCGGATTGAGATCGCGAAATTTGGGCAGCCAGACCCGCTCAAACTCCACGCCGATCGCCAGATAGAGTTTGGCGTGTGCTATCTGCTTCATCTGAGAAGGTTTGGGCTCGTAGGTGTGGGGTGAGCTGCCCGGCTGTACCATGACCTGTACGGCAACATAGTCCCCACCGATCGCTTCGACGAACGTTTTTTCCGGGACGATGCTGACGATGACGGGGAAATTCGCTACGCCATAAGCCACACATATCATCCATAAGGTTAATAGATTTTTCATGGTGTACATTATACCAAAACTGTGTAAACAGTCTGGAGTGATTATGCGTTCTCTGCTACACGTTTCCTGGCTTTACGGATGGTTTCACTGGTGATCTCTTCCATAATGGCCGCGACACTCTTGGCCATGGGGGCGATGTCAATGTCCGGGAACATCATTCCTACCTCCCACGGCTTCATGGTCAGGTGGCGCAGGACGGTTTGGCCTTCTTCCCGGGCAACGATGATCGCTTTTGGCATCATGATCCCCATATCGTAGCTCATCTCGGTGAGGACACGGTGGGATTTCTGGGCGTTGCAGATGTGAACGATACGGTACTCAAAATCTTCACCCAGCGGAAGATTGTTTTTGACATAGGTCTTTTTGAGATCGTGGATGACGAGGGTGTGGAAATGGTTTTCTTCAATGGCTTCTTCAAGCGCTTCCATGACGACATCAATGGGGGCAGCTACTGTGTGCTTGGCAACAATGTCGCCAACAAGGAGTTTGGAGAGCGTTTTGTTCATGATCATCCTTTATTATATTTTGTATAAGTATATCTGATAAATTCTTTATGACTCTAATTTTTTAAAAATTTTTATGTAACTGATATGTAATAAATAGAAAGAGACTGTATTGTCAATAGAAGAAATATGCTGTAAGTGTGATCATCGTGTAGTAACACCGGGGAGGTGTCATTACATGCCCGGAACCCGAGGGATCTTGCCGAGCTTGGAGTTGCGGCAGTACCAGCCCCAGCCCTTTTTGAGCCAGTGGCCGACGACGGGGAGAGGGATCATCTTGCCCCCTTTGTCGTTTCGGAAGACGAAGGAGGCGCCATTGCCTCCGTCCATGACGCAGAGGATGTTGAGGTGATGGATGTAACTTTCTCTTCGCTCGTGTCCCCGGGTCATCTCGTCGATGTTGGTGGCGACATTGCGTCCCATGACCTCAGCGATGTGCCCTTGTTTGGCACGCCAATCCGGGCCGTCGAGAGCCACGGAATCCCCGATGGCAAAGACCCCGTAGACCTCGGAGGTCTCATCGTAGTCGTGCATGACTTCGCAATAATCGTTGATCTTGATCAGACCGGCTTCGTTGAGCGGAAGGTCACTCTCGGCAAAGACCGGATGACCGTCACCGGCCGGGACGAACATCGTAAAGTCACTTTCGATCTTGCTGTCATCTTCGAAGACGATGCCGTCTTCTTCGAAACGTTTGATCTTTTTCCCTACTTGTGTTTTGACGCCAAGTTTGCTGAAGTAAATGTCCATCATTTTGACTGCTTGATGTCCCATACGTGCACCCGGTGACTCCATCGGAGCAAAGAACGTCAGTTCGAACTGATCCAGCAAGCCTTTTTTCTTGAGCATATTGTGGACGTTGAAGAGGACTTCAAAAACCGGGCCGCCCCGGACATTGCTGGCATCTTTTGGGTTGCCGCCAAAGCCCATGGCGATCTTGCCGCTGCCCCGGGCAATGAGGGCATCGATGTGCGCTTTGATCTCGAGGGAGTCTTCAGGAACCCCGCAAATAGAGAGGAAATTTTCGGCTCCGGTATGCTTCATTTTTCCACTGCCCATGGCGATGACCAGGTACTCGGCCTGATGCTCACCGTTGGCACATACGACGCGTTTATCTTTGGAATTGATCTGTTGTACTTCGTCGATGATCACGTCAAAACCATGTGCCTGTGCGATCTCGTCCAAAGGAACCTTGATATCATCAAAATCAACTTCACCGGTCGGGATCCAGATCGAAGTGGGAAAAATATAGAAATAGTCCCGATTGGAGATCATCGTAACCTTGTGCCCTTTTTTTCGAAGGAAGATGGCTGTCTCAACTCCGGCAAACCCGCCGCCGAGAATCAATACATGATGTTTGGTCATTGAAAACTCCTAAAAAATTATTCGTCATTAAAAGTAATGATTGTCATAATCATATCAAATAATACTTTAAACAGGAGCTATTTTGTCGGCATTTAACGGAAAATCAAAACATATCGGGGAACAAATCGTGGGGAGTGGGGTGTTTTTGGGGTGCCGGGACAGCGGGAGGGGTTGATGGGGCAGAAGGCCGTACGGTTTTTCGATGCCTTTTTCGGATCTGCTTGCGTTGTTTGCGGAGGATCGCTTCGCGTTGGGCTTTCAAACGCGCCTTGATCCGGCGGGTACGTTCATGCTTCTTTTGTTCAGCACGTTGCTTGCGTCGTTGTTCTTTTTTGAGCTGTTCTTGCTGTTGAATGACGCTGAGATCCGGTTTGAGGAAGCCTTGATCGACCAAAATATCCACCAGCGCATGAAAGGTGGGCACCGCAGATTTGGACGCAAAATATTTTTTGGGTTTGGATGCCTTGATCACGAGCACACCGATGGTATAAGCGTGACCTTTTTTGTCGTTGGCAAAGCCGTAAAAACTGCTGTGGAATTCGCGCACATACCCTCGACGCCCCTTGGCGATATGGGCGGTACCGGTTTTGCCACCGATCTCAAGACCCGGGTATTGGGCCTTGACGCCGGTGCCACGGGAAACGACTTCTTTAAGGATGGTATGGATCTGCTGGGCGGTGTGCTGGCTGACGGCACGGCGATCACCGTATTTCGGCTTGTGAAGGTAGCGGGTACCGTTGGCATCGACCATGTAGTGGAGGATGCGAGGGGTGACGGCTACGCCGTTATTGTTAAAGGCACTGTAGGCTTTGAGCATTTGGGCAAACGTGGCGGTCATGCCGTAACCGTAAGCCTGGTTGGCGCTGTGGACACGGTGGGAGAGCAGGTGGGCGGATTTGATCTTACCGTGGAGTTCGCGGGAGAGATCAATGCCGCTGGGCTGTCCCAGGCCGAAGGCGGCCATACCTCGGTGCATGAGTTTTCCTCCGAGACGCCATGCGATCTGAGCGATACCGATATTGGAAGAGTGGACGATGATATCGGTGGCGGTGAGCGCCTTGAAAGCATCGTCGTCACTGATGGTATATTTTTCGGTCACTTTCATTTTGCCGTTGTGGACATCAAACCAGCTGTTGGGGGTGACTTTTTTATGTTCGAGGGCGATCGAGAGGGTGATGGGCTTGATGACCGAGCCCGGTTCGTAGGGGTATTCGGCAAATTTCGGATTGAGTGCTTCGACATCTTTTTGACGGATATGCATGGGATCATAGCGGCGGGTACTGGCCAGCGCCAGTACTTTGCCGGTATGGCTCTCCATGATGGCGGCGAGGATCTCCTGCGCACCGGTTTCCTGCTGCATGGCATCGAGGGCAAATTCTGCACGGCGTTGGAGAGAGAGGGGAATGTTGAGATGCAGATCCATCCCGTCGACACGGACGGCCCGTTGGCTGGTGCCGTTGCGCAGGATGGTGCCGGCGATGTCCCGTTCCCCTCGGATCCATCCGTTCTGTTTGGACGAGAGATAGCGTTCGTAATGACGTTCGAGTCCCTTGCCCCCACGGACTTCGATGTATTTCCCATCGTCGTGGTCACGGATGTATCCCAGTACCGGTTCGAGCACATCGTGGAGGGGGAACTCACGCTGTTCACCGCTCTCAATGATATCCAGACCATGAACGATCTCGATGCCGTGACGGTTTTTGACCGGGCGGAATACCCGCAATCGACGCAACTTGTAAGCCAGGGCTTTGAGGTGGATCGCAGAGCCGGCATCGATGCTTTTTGTGAGGGTGACGTAGCCGTGCCTGGGCTTTCCCTTTTTATTGAGAAAAGCACGTTCGACCTCTTGTTCGCTTATGCCGCTGTAGATGCTGAATAGGCGGACGAAAAGTGCACGTTTCCCGGGGTCGATGCCGGGTGCATAGACGATGGCCTGATAGATTTTGTGCGGGAGGCTCAGGGTATAGTTGTCTTGAGAAATGATTTTGCCACGCAGGGCCCGATCGTGGATTGTGGCAGTTTGAAAGGGCAAGTGGCGATCGGAATGTATGGTACGAAGCGCCGACCACAAAAAAGCAAATACCAGGAGGAGCAAGAGACCGTAGAGAATGAGGAGTTTGGTACTTCGACGCTGAAATGCGACACTGTTCTCCTCCATCTTTTCTCCAATTTATCTTAATTTTTTTTGATATTTTAGTAGAATCTATCTTCAATTTGACTATAATTATAGCACATTAATACTAATTAATAGAAAATTAGAAAGCCGGGTGGATATCTCATGGTTGACAAGACGCTTTTTGGTGCGGTAATGGCACTCTTTACCCTCTCCCTGATCCTAAGTTATACGCTCTCGGAATACGCGGTCATTTACTATGGTTATCCTGATCTGCATTTTTTCATTCGTCAGTCAGCGGCGATCGCGCTGGGCATCATGCTCATCGTGGGGCTGAGCCGGCTCGACCCGGATCATTGGTTCGTGCCGCTTGGGTTTGGCGTTTTTATTCTCTCCTTGATTGCAATGATGGTAATGCCGTTTATGCCTGAGACGCTGGTCAAGAGTGTGTTGGGTGCCAAGCGCTGGATTCGGCTTGGACCGATTTCCCTGGCACCGGTAGAATTTTTCAAGGTGGGATTTGTCTTTTTTCTCGGTTGGAGTTTTTCGCGCAAGATGCTTCACCACGATCGCCTGACCTTGATCGAAGAAGCCAAGGTGATCTTTCCGTATCTGCTGGTCTTCGGGGTGGCCGTGGTGCTGATCGCTATTTTCCAAAAAGACCTTGGGCAGGTCGTGGTGCTGGCGATCACGTTGATGATCCTGTTCATGTTTGCCGGGCGCAGTGTGCGCCTGTTCGTTACGCTGCTGGGAGTGGGGATCGGAGGGTTTGTCCTGTTGATCTGGATCGCCCCGCATCGGATCGCGCGATTCAAAAGCTGGTGGTCAACCGTACAGGATACGTTTCTTCAGTTTTTCCCGGCAGATATGGTGGGACGATTTCGTGTCGATGCCGCGCAGGAGCCTTACCAGATCGCCAACTCCCTCAATGCGATCAAACACAGTGATTTCTGGGGGCAGGGACTGGGAGCGGGACAGTTCAAACTGGGCTACTTGAGCGAAGTCCATACGGATTTTATTTTGGCGGGGATGACCGAAGAGCTGGGCTACCTCAGTCTGGTGGGGGTGTCGCTGTTGATCCTGCTGATCGTGTATCGTTTGTTCAAAATTGCGGCAACCGTTGAAAACCCGGCGTACTACCTGTTCAGTGTCGGAGTAGGGCTCTTGATCATTTTTGCGTTTCTGGTCAACAGCTACGGGATCTCGGGCATGACCCCGATCAAGGGGATCGCCGTACCGTTTCTCAGTTACGGCGGGTCGCAGATCGTCGCCAGTTCTCTGGCGATCGGGATGGTATTGATGGTATCCAAAAGGAGGGTGAGATGAGTATCGTAATGACCGGTGGCGGCACCGGAGGACACTTGGCGATCATTCGCGCGGTCAAGGAGCAGATGGCAAGGAGCAGGGAGGAGGTAGCAGGGTTGGCTTCAGCCGACCAAGATGATCCCACGTTGATCTACATTGGCTCTATCCAAGGACAGGATCAAAAATGGTTTGCCGACGATGAGGATTTCGAGGCGAGATATTTTCTCGAAACAAAAGGCGTGGTCAATCAGCGTGGACTGGGCAGGCTCAGCTCACTCTGGATGCTTTTCAAGGCTTTTTTTCAGGCGCGGAAGCTTCTGAAAAAGCACCAGGCATCGGTGGTCTTTTCCGTCGGAGGTTTCTCGGCAGCTGCGACGGCATTTGCTGCCAAATCCCTGCGTATCCCGCTGGTGATCCATGAACAGAACGCCGCACTGGGTTCACTCAACAGGCTTCTCAAGCCGGTCTCCGATGTGTTTATCTCTTCGTATGTACCGGAAAGCCCCATTCATGCCTACCCGATCAAACAGATCTTTTTTGACAAAGCCCGTATACGTGATCGCGTCAAGACGGTGATGTTTATCGGCGGTTCCCAAGGTGCCGTGGCGATCAATACGCTTGCCCTTGAGCTTGCTCCCCTTCTTCAGGAGCGGGGTATCCATATCATTCATCAGGCGGGTGAACGTAATATTGAGACGACACAGAAGGCGTACGAAGCGCTCGGGATCGAGGCTGAAGTATTTGGGTTCACCGATCGGCTGGTCGATTACATGGCGGAAGCTGATTGTGCCATTGCCCGTGCAGGAGCATCAACCCTGTGGGAGCTCTCGGCCAATGCGCTGCCGACGTTGTTCATTCCTTTCCCGTATGCCGCAAGCGACCATCAGTATCACAATGCCCAGTTTCTCGTCGAGAAGGATCTGGCATGGTTGATGCGCGAGAGTGAGATTAACATTCAGGAGATCCTTGCCCTGCTGGAGGAGGAGATGTCTGAGCGCAGTCGGGGACTGATGAAAATCGTCGAACAGAACGGAGCCAAACAGATCGCGGAAATCCTTTCACGATTTTGACACGTTTTCTTGGTATAATGTCTGCAACAAAACACGAAGGAGTAATGATGAAGAAAATTATTTTGTTGGCGTTGGCCGGTGTGGCCATGGTCGGATTGGGCGGATGTAATGTCTCTGATATAACAGGGGGGGAATCTACTGTACAAGTTTATACAGATAATCTTTATAAAGGATATAGGGTTTCCGGCTATGACTCTACTATCG
>Ga0256843_1003455_pt1 | contig 10963 bp, 9 predicted proteins | sample AlvinellametaG_FD_191572 | JGI IMG/M metagenome (GOLD analysis project Ga0256843, IMG submission 191572) | Pompeii worm associated microbial communities from hydrothermal vent at the East Pacific Rise, Pacific Ocean - Alvinella | ecosystem: Host-associated > Annelida > Integument > Unclassified ... | reverse complement strand
TTAGAATTGGAAAATCAAATTCTAATTTTTATTTAATTTTTTCATATTTTATTATTTTTCAATTATCTTTATCAAAGAAAAATTTTTTAGTCTTTTACCATAACAGCTAATGTTGTTTGTAGCATAGTTTTTAATTAATGATAAAATCTTTAATTTTTTCAAACATTTTTTTATGTCATTTAGAATTTGGATGAAGTCAGTCTTCTAAATCACTTTTTTCAAAAATTCAAAACATTTCTAAATATTCACAATTATTTTTTTCAGAAACATTTTTTATAATTTCATCAAATTTTTTTATTCTATCATTTTTATAGCATTTTCAAGTTGTTGATCAGAGAAAAGGACAAACTAAATTTTCATTTACATTTGTTAAGCCTATAAATTTTATAAATTTTGGATTATATTTTTTTGCTTTTTTTATTAAAATTTCTAAATTTTTTTCAAAGTCCTCATAACTATATCTATTTTTAGATTCATCTATATTTGTTACACTATCATTTATTCACACAGCAAAAATAAAAGCTCTTTCATCATTATATTTTTCTGTAAATGCTTTTGTGGTAATATCAAATCTAGCCAAAATATCTGGAATTTCATCACCAGCAATTCAAGAAATTCAAATTTCAATATCATTTCTTTGTTTCCAAAAAAATATTTTTAACCTATTTGCCCAGCCTCAGTTCTCAAAATCATAATATCATTCTGTTATGGAATCTCAAAATATTAAAAGTCTCATAATTTATTTTTTAAAAACTAAACTAATCATTTTCATTTAGCAAAATAAAAACAACTGATAGTTAAAGGACATTTTACTTTTCATTCTAATATCATTTTTTCAAAATCAGAAATATTTGTTTTATTTAATTCAATAAATTCTGTATCTTCAAGATTTTGTTTTCATTTTTTACAATTTCTTGCAATATAATAAAAAATTTTTGTATTTTCATAATTAGATACCATTCATTCAAATAAAAATTCAATATTTTCTGAACTATATCAAGTTTCTTCTTTTAACTCTTTTTTTAGTGTATCTATTTTTGAATCTCATTGTTCAATTCATCACATTGGAAAATTTATAATTTTTTCTTCTGGTCAATATCTAAATTCTTCCAAATACAAAATATTTTCTTCTTCATCCAATGCCAAAATAACAACTGCTTCATTTACTTTTGAATGACTGGCAACTAAAAAATTGCTTTTATTTCATTTTTTATCAATAAAATCTTTAGATATTATTTTTCTAAATCAATTATCAATAATAATTTCTTCATTTATTTTTTCCATAATTATTTTTTAAAAATTAAAATGTTAATACCTCAATTTTTTACTATCTTCTAAAAAATTTTCTAGTTTTAAAAATAATTCATCATAATCAATTTTATCAAAATCTGTAGTATCTAAAACTAAAAGTTTTCCTCAAATATCAAGTGGCATTAAATTATTATTTAGTAAATCATTTTTTAAAGTTTCTATATTATTTTTATCATCATGTCACGGATGTCTATCTGGTCAAAAACTTCTTTTTTTAAATCTTTCAAATAGAATTTTTCAATCTGCTTTACAAAAAATTTGAAAAACTTCAAAATTGTATTTTTTAGAAAAATCTAAGAAAATTTTGTTTGAAACTTCTGGAATAAAGTTTAATTCTACAATACAAGAATTTCAAACTTTTAGGTTTTATTCCAAAATATGATATAAAATTTTATAAGAACATTTAGAAATCTTTTCTTTTCAAATTTCTTTTTTATTTCAAATATAATCAAAAATTAATTCTTTATAAGCATCTTTTGAAAAAAATGGTAATTTTATCTTTTTAGAGATTTTTTCTCACAAACTTGTTTTTCAAGTTGCTGGTAATCAGTTTATTAAAATTAACTTCATAAATTTATTTAAAAAAATTAAATTAGTTTTTGTATTTCTAAAATACTTTCTTTTACACTAATTTCACTTGTATCAAGAATTTTTACTCATTTTTCTTTTGCTTGTTTTTCAAGAAATTTTATCCAGTTTATCATATTTTCATTAAATAATTCTGGTTGATTTCTTTTTTTAAGTCTTTTTTTCATTTCACCAATAGCACAAGTAACTAAAACAATTTCATAATTTTTATAATTTATTTCTTCAAATCATTTTTCTATAAAATCCAAGTTAGTTTGCATATCTAAAATCAATAAAATAGAATTTTTATTTTCTTCTATTTTATCTTTAATATATTTTGTACAAGAATATTCTTGCCAAGATTCCCAACTTCACCATTTTTCCATTACTTCTTTTGCTTCTGGAATTTTATATTCATCATCAAAACTAGAAAACACTACTCATTTTGTATTTTCTAAAGATTTTTTTAATTCATTTGTAATTGTAGTTTTTCCAACTCAAGAAGCTCAAGTTAGAAAAATTGTTTTTAAATTATTTTCCATAATTTATTTTTTTAAATTTAAATTAATATTTTTTTAAAGTTCTCTGATTTTTCAAGTAAAATATTTTTTTATTTCTAAAGTATATCTTTTTTGTTATTATATAGAAATAAAAAATAAACTAATCCTATTTTTCAAGCACTTGTTTTAGGATAATTCTTTTTTCAAATCATCAATTTTTTAGTAGTTTGTTTTTTCTTATACTTTCAATTTCATCAAAAGAAATATTTTCTAGTTTTAAAATGCTGTAAAAAACTTCTAAAAGATCTCATAGTTCTTCCTTTAGTTTTTCCTTGTTTTTTTGTTCTTGTATAACTTCATTTGTTTCTTCTAAAAGTTTATTAAATAATTCTAGTTTATATTCTTTTTCTTGGGCAATATGAAAAATTGGCTTTCTTCAGCTAAGTTTGATAATTTCTAAAATATTATCTCTTACTAATTTTTGGTTCATAAATTTTTTTAAAAAAATATTTTAAAACTATAACCTTTTCCTAAATCTGATTTTATATCGAAAGTCCAATTGTGTTTTTCTATTATTTTAGCAACCAAGCTTAATCATACTCAAATTCATCTTTTGGAAGCATCTCAAGTTTTTTCTTTGTTGGCTTGGTAAAATTTTTCTGTAATATATGGGATTTCTGAAGATTTTACTCATTTTCAGTTATCTGAAAAATCAATATATTTTCTTGTAATATTAATTGTTAATAAGGTATTTTCTCAAGCATATTTTAAAAAATTTCATATTAGATTGTGAACTACTTGTTTAAATAAATTTTTATCAAGCATAATTTCTAAATTTTCATCTCAAGCAACCTTTATTCTTTGGTTATTTATTTTTAAATTCTTTTTATGAGTTTCTACAACTTGTTTTATTATTTCAGAAACATTATATTTTTTCTTATTTAATTCTAATTTTTGATTTTCAAATCTCTCATAATTCATTATTCTATTTACAAGAGAAATAAGTCTGTTCATTTCTTCTGTAATAGCTCAAAGATTTTTTTTATCAAGCTTAATTACTCAATCAGCTATTCCTTCAAGATAACATCAAATTGAAGTAATTGGAGTTTTAAGTTCATGAGAAATATCAGCTAAAAGTCTTGATCTTATTTGTTTTTGAACATTAAGTCTTTTGTTTAATCAATTTATTGCTCAGATTAAAAGTCATATTTCATCTTTTTTATCATATTTTATAATCTGGTTTTCTTTTCAAGGTTTTAGTTTTTTTATTTTTTTTGTTACTTCTTTTATAGGAAATATAATTCTTCTTATAAAATAAGCTATAATTACCGATAATATTAAAAGTATTATAATGTTAGTGATAAGTATTGATTTTGTAAGTCTTGAGATAAATTTATATTCTAAAGATTCAGGATTTTTGAAATTTTTAATTACTTTTTCCAAATTATCATCTGGAATTAAATCTTGAATATACTTAGGACTAATTTTATTTTTTACTAAATAATTTATAACAGTGTCTATATTCTCTTTTTTATCAAGTGGAATTTTTCAGTTATTATCTTCTAAGAGTTCAAAAAAATTAATCTCAGCATCAGAGAAAATATTATCTATTTCATCTTCTGCTTGTTTTTCCATTAATTTATTTATATAATTTATTGTAATTTCTTTTTTGTTTTGTGATTTTTCAGCTAAGTAAATATTTAGATAAGTTTTATAAAAAAGGTAAAAAGCCACAATGTTAACAATTGCGACTATTAAAATAGAAATTAAAATACTTACAAGAAATTTTTTACTTAAAGTCATGTTATTTTATTTCAAATAATACTTTATATCAAGGAGTTAATTTATTAAAATTAAGTAAATAAGGATAATTATTTTTATTTATTTTTCATTTTTTAGCCAAATCTTTTATTTTTGCTAAACAATAAGTTTGTTTTGTTTTTCTTAAAATTATTTTATTTTCACTAGGATAAGATTCAAAATTAACTCATGCTAGAATCATAAATTCGTCTAAGTCTTTTTGTGTTTTTTGAGATTTTTTATATAAATCTAAAGCTAATTTTAAGCAAATACTATCTGTATCAATTAATTCTAATTTATTTGAAGAAAAACTTTTTAATAATTCTTCATATCTTCTTGTTAAATCATGTCTTGGATCATTATCAATTGTAGCTGCATTTAAATCTACAAGTAAATATTTAAGTCAAATTTTTTTCATTCTTTCTATAGCAAGATCGCTATTTTTTTCTTTTCAATAAAAGTAGGTATCAAAAAGATTTACTAAATTATCTTCTAATAATCTATGATCATTTCAATTTATAAAGTATTTTAAGAAAGTTCAAATCCTATAAATTTTTTCTTCATTTTCTATTTGTTTATTTGGCTTTAATATGTCTTTAAGGCTAATATTTTTTCTATAGTTAGCTAGTTTTGTTTTATCTATATTTAGATTAAAAAGAATTTTTTTATATTCAGGATGATAAGCAAAAACAGCATCTACAGCAGAAATTTGTCCAGCTTTGAAATGTGGATATCAAGCTTGTTTTAGATTTGTAAAAACATAAGGAAAAACACTTAAAAAAAAGTACATAAGGAAAATCCAAAAAATTACAAAAGATCAAAATAACCTAATATCTTTTTGTTTTTCGCTATAATCTTTACTTATTTTTGATAATTCATAAAGTGAAATACCTATCATTAATAGTAAAGAAAAATACATTAAAATTCAATACCAAACGATTCAATAAGCTGAAATAACAAAAAGGAAAATATAAAAAAAAGTAAAAATTAAATTTAATTTAAATAAATTATTAAGTTTTGTATTTTTTAAAGCAAAAAGTAAAAATATAACTGGAATAATTGCTAATAGAAATAAATAAATATAGCCTTCAGGAAAATTAATTTTTGAAAATTTATCATTAAAATATCAAAAAAATATTAATAATTCTCATGCTATAAAAATTAAATTTACATATTCCAGTCCTTTTTTTCTATAACTTAGAAATAAAAATAATACTGGAATTAAAGCTAAAAATAGCCATCAAATTGTTGTAAATTCTCATCCTTGATTTAATTGCATAGTTAAGTTCCAAGGTAGTTTTACATAATTATTTATTCATTTTTCATAACCTAAATATCTTCACATATCTTCATTGCTTGTAGTTCAAGAATTTGATAATTTTGATTGTGCTATTCTTTGTTTTTTTATTTCTTCTAGTTCTTTTTTTGAATAAATTTTTGTAAAATCTGGATTAAATTTTTTTTGATGTCCATTAATTAAAGTTCATATAGTTATTTTTGAATCAGAAATTTTTATTTGATAAATATTTTTTGCAAACCAAGGTAAAAGAGCAATTATTATTCATAAAATAAAAATTCAAATATTTTTAAATAATTTTAAAATATTGTTTTTATGTCTTAAATATCAAAGTACAAGAAAATCTATTCAAAAAATTAGTGACACCAAAGAAAAATAATTTATAAATTCTATATTATTTTCTGGATAAATCACATTTAAATAATGCCAAAGTCATGCTTTTGTAAAAAGTGCGAAATAAAGTCATAAATAACCTAAAAATCCTAAGAATCAAAGTTCAACATAAAATAAAACTCAAATAATTGCTGAAATTAAAAGTAGACTTGTAAATTTTATAGAAAAAGCAAATCAAGCTAAAATTCAAATTACAAACAAAATTTTAAAATTTAATTTTTTATCTGTTAAAAAATTATTATTATCTAGATTTAATTCTAGGTTTTTTGATTTCAATCAAAATATTTTTTCTAAAAAATTATTTTTAGCTTCAGATTTTACAAAATTTTTAAAAACTAAATATAAAACAATTACACTTACAAAAAATAATCATTCATCAAGTTTCATGTCTTTTGCTTGTTGAAAAACAACCATTGGCATTGAAATAAATAAAACAGCTAGCAAAAGAGGAATATTTATAAGAGTTTTAGTTTTATTCTCTTTGTCTTTTAATAGTTCATAAACTACTAAAATTATAACTATAAAACTTAAGATTCATCAAATATTATTTAAAAAGAAAGCTTGAACAGGTTCAAATAACATAAATCAAATTCCAGTAAAAATTTGCCAAACATACATTCAAGTTAAAAAATCTATTTTTCCTGAAAATGCCATTTGTCTAGGGTAATTCATATAAACTCATAAATCATCCCATCAAATTGGCATTGGTCTAACTATATTAATTAAGTTAACACTTATAATAATAGAAGCTAAAATAAATAAAAATTCAGTTGAAAGCAATTTCAAAGCAAAATTTTTAATTAAGCTTTCATCTTGTAAATTATGATTTTCAAAAGAAATTCTATAATTTATAAATTTTTGCCATAATTCTCAAATTTCTTCTAAAGAAGATACTAAAAAAATAAGTAATATAATAAATACTCAAAATATGTTATAAATTCAAATAAGTCATATTATTGTTAATAGAAATAAAAACAAAAAAAATCAAAGTCAAAGAGAAATTAAAAAATTATAGATTCATTCTTCTGGTTCTTGTCTTAAAAGTCAAAAATATTTTGAGATTTTTCTACCAAAGGATATATTTAAAAAAGTTATTATTGTTGGAATAATTAAATAAAGAACAATTTTAAAAAATAATGTAAATCATTCTCAAATTCAGTATTTTCAAGTTCAAGTTAAATTTGTAAAATCATTAATTCAAAAGAAAAATAAACATAATAAAAGCAGAATTAATAAAAAATATCAAAAAATTCAATATAAAGAAAATTCTACTTTTTCTTTATTTTCATTTGTTTTTAAAAATTTATATATAGCATAAAAAATAATAAGTGGAATTATAAAACCAGTATATCAATCAAAATTCATGCTATGCATAAAACCATTTTTTCAAGGAAAAACAGAATAATAAAAAAAAGCTATAAAAAAAGAAAATAAAATAACAATTAAAATTTTTACTAAATAATTAAGCATAATAAAAAAATTACAAATAAAGTTTTTAATCATTTTAAAAGCTTTATTTGTAAAATCAAAATTTTTTCTAAAAAAAATCTAGATATTTGCAAATATCTAGATTTTTAAAAATTTTTTATTTTTTTTCATCAGCATCTTCAGCATCAACTACTCAATCATCATCTTTTTTAGATTCACTAGCTTCTCCAGCTGTATTAGCTCATGCTTGATGTAATTTTTGTCCAATTTTCATCATTGCATCATTTAATTCTTTTGTAGGTCCTTCTAAATCTTCTTTTGAAGCATTTGGATTTTCTAGAGCTTTTTTAAGATTAGCTATTTTTTCTTCTAATTCTTTTTTATCAGAATCTTGTATTTTATCCTTGTTATCATTTATCATTTTTTCAGCTTGATAAGCAGTAGAATCAGCCAAGTTTTTAGCTTCTACAGCTTCTTTTTTCTTTTTATCTTCTTCTCTTTTTGCTTCAGCTTCTTTTACTAGTTTTTCTACTTCTTTTTCATCCATTCAAGTAGAACCTTGAATCGTAATATGTTGTTCTTTACCAGTTGCTTTATCTTTTGCTTTTACTGTTAATACTCAGTTAGCATCAATATCAAAAGTTACTTCAATTTGAGGAACTCATCTTGGAGCTGGAGCAATACCATCAAGTTTAAATCTACCTAAAGATTTATTATCAGCTGCCATTTCTCTTTCACCTTGAACAACATGAATTTCAACTTCTGGTTGATTATCTACAGCTGTTGAGAATATTTCAGTTTTAGAAGCTGGAATAGTAGTATTTCTAGGAATCATTTTTGTAGCTACTCATCCCATTGTTTCAATAGCAAGAGATAATGGAGTTACATCAAGAAGTAATACATCAGTTACATCTCATCCTATAATACCACCTTGAATTGCAGCTCATAGTGCAACAGCTTCATCAGGATTAACTGAAGCATTTGGCTTTTTCCCAAAGAATTCTTCAACTTTCTTTTGAACTAAAGGAATTCTTGTAGAACCTCATACTAAAATTACTTCATTTAAATCACTTACAGATAATCAAGCATCTTTTAAAGCTTTTTTACTTGGTTCAATTGTTCTATCAACTAAATCAGAAACTAATTCTTCAAATTTAGCTCTAGTTAGAGTCATCATTAAGTTTTTAGGAACTCCATTTGCAACAGTTATGTATGGTAGGTTAATATCATAACTTGTAGTAGAAGATAATTCTTTTTTAGCTTTTTCAGCTTCATCTCTAACTCTTTGAAGAGCCATTGGATCTTGTCTTAAATCAATTGCTTCTTGTTTTTTGAATTCATCAATTATCCAATCTACTATTCTTTTATCAAAGTCATCTCAACCTAAGTGAGTATCACCATTTGTTGCAAGTACTTCAAAAGTACCTTCCTCAGATAATTCTAAAATAGAAATATCAAATGTACCTCAACCTAAATCAAATACAGCAATTTTTTCATCTTTTCATTTACCTAATCAGTAAGCAAGAGCAGCTGCTGTTGGTTCATTTACAAGTCTTTTTACTTCAAGTCCAGCAATTTTTCAAGCATTAATTGTTGCTTGTCTTTGACTATCATTAAAGTAAGCAGGAACAGTAATAACAGCATCTTTTACTTTTTGTCCTAAAAATTTTTCAGCATCTTCTTTTAATTTCATTAATACATAAGCTGAAATTTCTTCAGGTCTAACAGCTTTTCCATCAAATTCGATTAAAGCTTCTCCATTTGGTCCTTTTACAACTTTGAAAGGAACATTTTTTATTTCATCTTGAACTTCATCATATTTTCTACCTATAAATCTTTTAGCAGAATAAATAGTATTTGCTGGGTTTGTTATTTGTTGTCTTTTAGCTGGAGTACCAACAATAATACTTCCATCTTTTGTTTTAGCTACAACACTTGGAGTTGTTCTATTACCTTCAGCATTTGGTATAACTTTTGGTTCTCAACCTTCCATAACGGCAACACAAGAGTTTGTAGTTCATAAGTCAATTCAAATTATTTTTCCAGTAGTTTTTGTATTTGTCATATTTACTATAGTTAAAAATTAAAGTATAAAGTTAAAAGAAGTTTAGTAATTACATATAAATTCTAATTACTAAGTTCTAACTTACTATTCATTATATGAAAAAAAAATATATGTCAAATCTTTTTTAGCACTTTTTTTATTTAGGTGCTAAAAATAATTTTAAAGACAATTTTTTTGACAAAAATAAAAAAATTTATAAAATATTAGCACCTATATATTATAAGTGCTATTTTAGTTTTTTAATAAAAATAATCTATGACACAAAAATACAATTTTGAAGCTGAAACTGGGAAGATTTTAGAGCTTTTGACTCACTCTATTTATTCAAATAAAGAAATATTTTTAAGAGAATTAATTTCAAATGCTGTTGATGCAATTGATAAAGCTAGAATTAAAAGTCTAACTGATTCTAATTATTTGAAAGAATGAGAAAAATTTGAAATAAAAATTGAAGTAGATAAAGATAAAAAAACTATTACTATTTCAGATAATGGGATAGGTATGAGTAAAGAAGAAGTTATAAAAAATCTTTGAACTATTGCAAAATCTGGAACTAAAGAATTTTTAGAAAAATTAAAAAAAGCAAAAGATAAAACTGAGAATAACTTAATAGGACAATTTTGAGTAGGTTTTTATTCTGCTTTTATGGTAGCTGACAAAGTAGAAGTAGACACAAAAGCAAAGGGAAAAAAAGCTGTTAAGTGGATTTCTGATTGAAAATCTAGTTATGAAATCCTAGATTCTGGCAAAAAAGATAGATGAACAACAATTACTCTACATATTTCAAAATGAAATGAAGAATTTCTAGAAGATTGGAAACTAAGAGAGTTAGTGAAAAAATATTCAAACTATGCTCCAGTGCCAATTATGATGAGAGCTTATGATTTTAGAACTGATGAAGAAAAGAAAAAAGAGCCTAAAGAAATGCCATTTGAACAAGTAAATGAAACTACTCCTCTTTGGAAAAAATCAAAATCAGAAATAAAGGGGGAGGAATATGAAGAATTTTATAAAGCTATTTCAAATGATTGGAATAAGCCACTATTTGCTTTAGATACACAAACTGAGTGATTAGTAAATTATAGAGCTATACTTTTTTCTCCAAAAGATGTTAGTATGTATCTTGATTTAACTAATCCAAATATTGACTATGGACCAAAACTTTATACTCAAAATGTTTTGATTTTGGAACATGCAAAAGATTTAATTCCAGTTTGGCTTAGATTTATTTCTTGAGTAGTTGAAACTTCAGATCTTCCACTGAATATTTCTAGAGAAATGCTTCAATCAAATCCTTCTTTAGAAAAAATTAAAAAATGACTTACAAAAAAGGTTTTAACTGAACTTAAAAAGACTTTAAAAAACAAAAGAGAAGATTATGAAACTTTTTGGAAAAATTATTGAAAAGTTTTAAAAGAAGGTATTCATTATGAATTTGATTTAAAAGAAAAAATAGCAGAAGTAAGTTTGTTTAACTCAATGCTTGAAAATAAATTAATTAGTTTAGATGAATATTTAACCTCATCCCAACCTTCTCCTTTGAAGGAGAAGGAGCATAAAAAAATTTATTATATAATTGCAAAATCAAAGGCAGAAGCTTTG
>Ga0256843_1003454_pt1 | contig 10964 bp, 2 predicted proteins | sample AlvinellametaG_FD_191572 | JGI IMG/M metagenome (GOLD analysis project Ga0256843, IMG submission 191572) | Pompeii worm associated microbial communities from hydrothermal vent at the East Pacific Rise, Pacific Ocean - Alvinella | ecosystem: Host-associated > Annelida > Integument > Unclassified ... | reverse complement strand
AAATTCTTTATTTAAATCAGTAAGTTTAGTATTTATTTCAATTGCTTTTATCATAGTAAATTTTTCTTTTTGAGTTTTACTAGTATCATCATATACTAAATTTAATCTATTAAGTGTTTTTTGTTCTAAATCATCTGAGATCTTAGTTGAGTTATTTGTATAAATAAAATTTTTATCTTTAAAATTTTTGTTTATTGATTCAATAGTAAGATTAGTAGATTTTGTATTTGATGATGAAAGATCATTAAATTTATTTTTTAGTGGATCATTATTAAGTATAGTTGTTGTTATAGATGATATATAATCTCTTTTTATTGTACTATTTGAATCTTTAACATATTGACTTAATCTATTGCCTAATACTTGCTCATAAAGTTCTTTTTCTTTAGGATTTTGTTCTTTAATATTATTTGATATTTGTAATATATCATCATGATTTAAATTTTTAACTTTTGAACTTTGATTTAAATCAATATTTAAATATATATGTGAATAAATATTTACTGTATTCTTATCAATATCTTTTGTATCTTTTGCTATTTGTTTAATATCCTTTGAAATTGTAGATATATTTTTATCTAAATTATTATTTACTACATCTGATATTACTTGTATATTTGTTTTTGTTAATGTAATATTATCTTCTAATATCTCGTTAAAACTCTCATTTAACTTAATACTTAATGATTCGAGTTTATTTATATCAAATGTATCTACATCTTCTTTTTGTATATGATTTGATAATTGTTTTAAAGTTTCATTAGATGATATAGCTTGATTTATTTCAGTTTGTGTTTGAGTATTTATAGCTTTAGTTTTTATTAATGCTTGCTTTATAGTTTTATTTAATAACTTAGAGCTTTTAGATATTTTTTCAATTGACTTTTGATCTAAAGAATTTATATTTTTACTGATTTTTGTTAAGTTTAAATCTAAGATATCAATAGTAGTACTATTAATATTTGCCATTGGTTTATTATTTGATGATTGTATATTTATCTCTTTTGCTATAGATTTTATTATTTCATCTTTATTATTACTTGGTATAGTAGTCATTATTTGAGCAATAAAAGTACCTGCTTTGTTTGCAATATCGTTATCTTTTGGATTTGTTTTTGATAGATCAAATTTTTCTGGTAAACCTAAAGATTTTACTATGTTTTTGTTTGCTTCTTCTACTGTGATGCCTTCATTATTAACCATAGATGTTATTACAGTAGTTGCAGGAGTTATATGTGTTATAGTAGTATTTTTATCAGGATTGCTTTTTCCTATTGCATTCATATCAAAACTTTCTTTATCGTTTGAATTGATAATTCCATCAACTCCAGAATCTTTTCCTCCACTTACTTTTATAATATATTGACTAGGTAAATTTAAAATATCTACTTTATAATCACCTAATTTTCCATCTTCTCTTGAAGTAATAGTGCTACCTAAATATTTTCCATTCATATCATATACTGAAACATTTGCATCATATATAGGTCCATCTACAACTGTACCTGTTATAGAAGTAGTTTTATTTGTTTTGTTTGTTGTAGAACCATTAGATCCATCTGATCCACTACTTCCACATGATGTAAATAATAAACTACTCACAAAAATTAAACTTACGATTTTTATTATATTCTTCATTATTTACTCCTAATAATCTTTCTCATCATAACACCAAACTAAATATCCTTCATTTGGATAAATATAATTAAATGTCTTAATATTATCTATATTTTTATTTGGTATATATATTGACCATTCATCTGCTTGAAGTTTAAGTACTGCACCTAATGTCAATCTATCTTCACACTTAATATCTGATACATCAAATCCATTTGTTGTTCCATGTAAACTATAGCCTTTAGGATATATATTATTTTGATTTATAGTTTTATTTATTATTGAATCTGTATCATATATTTTTACTATTGTTTGTGTTTTTGCATTTACAAATAATCCTTCATATTGTGTTGTCTCTTTTAATATATTCCAACCTTTTTGTAAGATTTGTTTATTTATATCTTCATCTATAGAATAACCTTCCCAAGTTTTTGTTTGTATATTTGTACTCCAAACTATATTTATATTATGATTTAAATCTTTTGTTAATATATTTCCCGCAATTAATGAAGTACCTTTATTAATAGAGTAATCATAAGTATTAGAATAGTAAGGATCTGTTTGTAACTCTAATTCTTTTTTATCACTAATACCATCATTATCACTATCAGTATCTAAATAATCAGCAATTCCATCATGGTCAGTATCGTTAGTTCCTTCATCTATATCGCTAATACCGTCATTATCACTATCAGTATCTAAATAATCAGCAATTCCGTCATGGTCAGTATCGTTAGTTCCTTCATCTATATCACTAATACCATCACTATCACTATCTTTGATCTCTTCTTGTTTAACTATAGTATCCTCTTGTAATGTCTTATCTAAAGCTACAAAAGATAAATATTGTGATGGTTCTTCGTATGTTAAATCTATTGATAAACTTTCAAACGAGTTTCTTTGAGTATCTGAAGATACTTTTATATTTAAATTTTTAATCTCATCAAAGTTATTATTTAACTCAAGATAAAATTCATCATTAGAATCAATTTTAACTTTTTCTTTTCCGATAAAAATATAATCTGCTTTCTTATTGATATTAGTATTATAAACTTTACCTTTTATAACAAATTTTGGTAAATATTTTATATTTTTAAGTTCAGAATAATTTACAATATTTTGAGTATGGGATTCTATTTTTATAGTTACATTTTTCCCATATAGATTAATATCATCTGGAACTTCAAATGTTATTTTATTATCAATTGCTTTCCCATTAAATAGTTCTATTTTAGTATTTTCATAAACTAATGTAGCTGTAATTTGTTCAATACCTATATTTGTACCTAGTTTTTCAAATCCATCTATAATATTTATACTATATTTATTTTGAGCTCTTATATATTTTAAACCATTAAATTTAGGTGATTTAGTTATTAAGTTATTAATAGTAGTGTTAGAATAAGCATTATCATCTATTTTAAGATTAGTAAATATAAATTGATCAGTATAACCAATATTATCTCCTCCATTTACTAATATTGTATATCCATCTTTTGGTTTATTTGTTGCAGGTATAAAACAAACTTTTTTAAAATTTTCTACACCGTTATATTTTCTAAAATAACCATTATTTGTACTCCACCAATAATATTCACTTACATTTTTAGATGTTGATATATTAGAATTTACACTTAATACTATACTATTATCTATTCCACATTTATCTTTATTTGCAATAGATTGTGTAACAGCTTTAATATCAATACCTTTTTGGTTATTTTCAAAATATTTTGGCTCATATTCATAGCCAATATTTTTAGAGAAAATTTTTGAAATATCAATGCTAGTTGGTGCTTGAAATTTAGCTTCTGTATGCTTATAGTTTCCATCAAAGATTTGTTTCATATTTTTTAATATAACCATAGCTTCAAAAACACTTAATGGATCATTTGGTAATAATCTTGGATTATTTATATCACTTCTATTCCCATTTATTATATTATTTTTTACTGCAGTATTAAAATATTTTATAGCCCATGGTGCAACATCATTTAGATCTGTAAATTCTGATAATGCAGTTTTATTATCAATAATATCTAGATCAAAACCCTGTATTATAATAGCTATAAATTCTTGTCTTGTTATTTTATCTAGTGGTCTAAATAATTTATTTTCTTTTGTTATTGGTGTATTATTATCATTATCTCCAATATAGTAGCTAAGTTTTAATAATGAATTATAATAATCAGCTTTATTATCAACATCTGCAAAACTCATATAGTAATCATCCATATTATAATTTTTAAAATTACTTGAGGTATGAGATAAAAATTTTTCAACCATAATTACTGCTTCTGCTCTTGATACAGAACTATTTATATTTCTATCATCTAATATTGTTTTAATAAGTGGACTATAATATTTAAAATCATTTTTAAATTTTTCTATTTCTATATTATCATTTAAAACTTTTTTGTATGTAAATTTTTCAATACCACTATCAATAACTTTCCCTTGATCATTTGCTACAAAAAATAAAGCTTCATAATCACCATCATCAAGATGTGAAATACTAAAGTCCCATTCTTGAGTAACTTTAGGAAGAGTATTTGGATAGTCACCATCTTTTACAGATTTTCTTTCATAAGATCTTAGATAGTTTTGATCATCATTATGTCCAGCAACATATATTTTTACAGAAGTAACAGTAATATTTGCACCTTGAGCATTAGCTTCTATTGTTGCTTGGAATCTATTATTTTGAATCTTAATATCTTTAGTAATAGTAATAGTTGGTTCTTTTGTATTATTTCTAACTATTATATTACTAGATGTTGAAGTTGACGATCTATTAGTATGATCATTTGTTACAACTTTTACATTATATGTTCCACTATTTTTATATATATGTGTTTTTGTAATAGATTGTTTATCTCCAGATAATTCTATAATTTCTTCTTCACCATCGCCCCAATATATTGTCGCATTTTTTAAATTTTTATTTTTGTCTTCAAAATCAAATCTTAATCTAAATGTATACTGATTTATAGCAGATTCTATAGTAATTTTTGATGTTGGATTATATTGTATTTGTGAGCCTTGAAGAACTTTAAAAGAAGCACTATTTGAATAAGTTCCCATTAAAGTATTATTTTCAAATATTCCAACTCTAAATGATCTATTACCTATACTATTTATTTTACTTGAAGCTATACAAGTAGTATTTTCATTACATTTCATAAGTAGGTGTCCACCAGGATCTGTTTGATTAAGCCAAGATCCATTTTGATTATCAAAATTTATATAAACATTTTGATTATTATTTAATGGTTTATTTAATTCTGCAGCAAAAGTAAAAGTATCTCCACTAAAACCTTCAGTTTTATCTACATATATAGATATTATTTTTGGTATATCTATAGTTGTATTTATTACACTTATCGTTTTTGATATAGAATCAGTTTTATTTGTATGATCATAAACTTTTGCAGTTATTGTAAATGTACCACTTTTTGAATAATTATGAATATATGTATGAGAATGATTAGATGCACTTTTTACACTTTCAGATAGTTGTGTACCGTCTCCCCAATTAATTTCAATAGTTCTAAGATTACTATTTTTATCTTGCATAGTTAAAGTTAAATTATATACAGAATTTTGATTTGTAGAGTTGTTTCCAGATACACTTAATATTGGAGCATATTGTATTTGTGTTGGTTCAACTACATTATAGTATCCAATTTTATTACTTTGTATAATATTATTTTTCTTTATATAAATTGTATATTTTCTATTTGTTCCGACACTATTAATAATTGTACTATATGTACATCTTGAACCACTACAATTCATACTATGTTCACTTGCACCATCTATTAAAATTGTTGCAGAATAATCACTTGATATTGATTTATTTAAAGATGCACTAAATACTACAGTGTCACCTGCTGTGATTTTATTACTTGTTGTAGGTAATATAGAATTAATTGTTGGTGCATTTGAAGTAACTGTTACAGTTTTTTGAACACTACTTGTTTTATCTGTATGATCATAAACAGTAGCTCTCCAAGTAAATGAGCCAGATTTGTTATATGTGTGGTAAATAGTACGAGTAGTACTTCCTCCACTTAAATCAACAACACTATTAGTAGTTCCATCTCCCCAATTAACTTGAACATTTTTTAGATTGTTATTTCTATCATTTAATGATAATCTAATAGAATAACTATTACCTTCAAGTACACTACTATTTGCACTACTTATTGAAATAGTAGGAGTATATTGAGTTTCAGGTTTTGCTTTAACTGTATAATATCCAACTTTTGTTTTTTTTGTAGTTCCATTATATTTTACATAAACAGTATATTTTCTATTAGTTCCAACACTATTTATATTAGTTCCGTAAGTACAAGTTGAACCACTACAAGACATAGTTTTTTCACTTGCTCCATCTATTAATAATCTTACACTATAACCACTAGGAAGTGATTTACTTAAATATGTTTTAAAAGTTACATAATCACCTGCATAAATTGTACTAGGTGTTGTAGATATAGAGTTTATATTTGGAGAAGTTGGAACATTTGATGCAACACTTACTGTTTTTCTTACATAGCTTGATTTACTTGTATGATCATAAACAGTAGCTCTCCAAGTAAATGAGCCAGATCTGTTATATGTGTGGGAAATAGTACGAGTAGTACTTCCACCACTTAAATCAACAACACTATTAGTAGTTCCATCTCCCCAATTAACTTGAACATTTTTTAGATTGTTATTTCTATCTTTTAATGATAATCTAATAGAATAACTATTACCCTGTGTGGTTGAACTACTTGCACTACTTATTGAAATAGTAGGAGCATATTGAGTTTCTGGTTTAGGGTTTACTGTATATGTACCATTTTGCCAATTTCCAACTAGAGAAGCATTTCTAAATAGACCTATACGATATTTCCTATTACCAGTACTATTAATAGTTGCATAATAATAGTAAGATGATCCACTACCATTCATCTTTCTTGAAGATAGATATCCCCCACCACCATCACCAATTTCTAATCTAAATTCTTCTCCTGCAGATAGACTTTTTGTAAGGTTTACATAAAATTTAAAATTATCTCCTGCATACCCTGGATTTGGTGTAACCCCATATCCTGCCCAAGCACTACTTATAAAAAGAAATAAAAATATGATTATTTTATTTATATTATTTGTTTTCATTACTTATCTCCTTTATATGTAGCAAGAGTCCATCCAATTGCTTTATGGCCATCTACTTCACCATACCATTTATTATTTTTATCTTTATGGAATATAGCTTTTCTTCCATATGCCATACTATTATTATAAACATAATTTTGTTCAAATAAATAAACTTCACACATTGTTTCATCATTATTACAAGATGTATATTTAGCAATTGCAACATGTCCGATTCCATTATTATTTTGATCAAAAGATATAACAGAACCATTTACAGGATGTTGCGTTGCTTCATTATTTTTATAATAACTAAGAAGTATCTCTTTATTATTATATAATAGTTTATAAGATTTAGAATTATTTACAATATTTTGTGCAACATATTGACCACTTCCATTGGATGTTATAGGCATATTAAAAATACCTTTGTAAAATCTTTTTACTAAGTCAGTACATTGATATTCACCTTTCATATCATTTGTACCTTCATAGGCATTTATTGTTAAGTAAGTAGAAAAAATATTACCTAAGCCAGTTTTTTGTTTCCATTTTGGAGTTAATATTTCATATGTATTAGGTAGCGTTACAATGTTTTCACTAATTCCATCAAATTGAAATGGATATCTTTTTCTTTTTTTACATTTTTGAATAGTTTTATTATTTGCATCTATTGATTTTACTATCATCACTGAAACTTCATCTCTTGTGATATAATCATTTGGAGCAAATTTCATAAATCCTAGGTGTAAAGTATCTTTTTTACCTTGAGATATACAATGTGAATTTAAATAATCAGAGTAACTGTCCCAATCTCCATCAAGTTTTTTATATTTAATATTTTCTTTTTTGTAAGTTAACATATTTGTTAATACTTTAGCAATATATTTTCTTGTTGCAGGTTTTTCTAAAATTTTGCTTGAGTATTTACTAACTGTACTATAGTCAATATCTATATTTAAACTATGTAAAAATTCTACATATTTAGAAAATGTAATATTATTAATATCATGCATATTATCTAATGTAGTTTTAAAATTCTTATTAAATAAAGCTCTTGTAGACATACCTAAAAATTCACCTATAGATACATTGTTTTTTGGTTTAAATTTACCATTATCATCTTTATATCCATTTATAATACCAAGGTTTGCTAATCTATCAATATATTTTTTAGCCCAATAATTATCATCTATATCAGGAAAAGTAATATCTAAAGGTAAAGATACCTCTTTTTTATAATTTTTTACAGGAATACTTGTGATTTCTCTATAACTAAATGCTTTATATGCCGCATCGTTTAATCTATTTGTTTTCTTTAATTTTGTATGTAATGCTTCAATTACCTCTTTTTCTTGAATACCTGTATAATCTTCAAATTTTTGAATCATATCATCATACCAGGCAACTACAAGATGTTTTGAAGTATCAATTTTACCATTAATAATATATCCTTTATTATCTATAGGTATTTTATATATATTTTGTTTATCTAATGATTTAGGTAATGTATAAAAAGAAATATTCTCATTTTTATTTGTAATTGTATTTCTATGATACAGTGCAATTCTTATATCTCTTTGCCTTTTGAAATTTGATATAGTATTTTCTTCATCTATAGTAAAACAAAATAGATATTTTCCTGTTTTTTTATCAAATTCAAACCATTTATTATCTATTCCATTATTAGATGAACTTCCTATAAATGGAATCATAATATCCTTTGCATTATATACATTTGTTTTGTAACCTTGTGATACTGGAGCCATCACAAATAATTTATGTCTATCTTTGAATACTGTAGCTCTTTGTAGGTACCCAATTGCATTACTAACTGACATTTGGGCATATATTGTAAATATCCCTGGAGTAAGATGTGTAATTCCTTTATTTTTTTGATAGTTATCCCAATATGTTTTTTTAGAACCACCATTTGCATAATCTTTTTTGAATATTTCAGATATATTATCTTTATAGCTAATATACCAAAATTCTTTACTATCTGGATAGTCTAAATATTCAAAAGGATCTTCAATATTTCTAATATGATCATCAATACCATATTTATCATATTCATATATTTTTGCATAAGACTTAGCAATTTTGTTATAATTAGGAGTAGTATCTGGGATATATATATCTTGTCCTGATACTTGAGAACCTGGATTTGATAATTGTTTTACACTATATCTATATTGAATATTACTATTTGATAAATAAGAGTCATGGCTGTTAGATACGCCAGTAATACTAGATATAAAAGGCTCATCTTCATCATTCTTAAATATGTTAAAACTAAAATGCATAGCCTGATTTTTATAATAATTAGCAGATCTTATTTTTTTAATAAAATTTTCACCATCATCATCATAGTTTCCAACAAGCATCTCATAACTATAAGTTACTCCACTTACTACAAGGGAAGCATCTCTATTATTTATATTATAAGGTAAAAAGAAATCTTTTGATATATTATTTTGAGAATCATATTCTTTTGGAGAGTTAGCATATAAAAAATAACTTTCATAAGTGTAATCTCCATCACTATATCTATCTAAAGTATTTTTACCATTTGGGTAGTATAAAAATGAATATTTTAAAGCATTTAAAGCAAAAGGTTTAATAACCTCACCATTTTCTTGTATTTTAAATGGTATTTCTCTTGGAGCAGTAGCAAAATCATAGGCATATTTACCACCAGTATTAGCTAATTTTGATAGATCTATTATCATTTTAGCCCAACCACCACCAGGTACAGCATAAAGTGCCATTTTTTCACCAAATTCATAAACAGAAAGTCTTAAATCTTCCATAGATTTTAATACCTGTGATTCTGCAAATTTATATATAACTTTTCCATTAACTTTTGTAATAGTATTTTTTATGTTGTTTAGACCTTTTAGTAAACCTTGACTTAATACTAATTGATTTGTAGATTTATTTAACCATTTTGTAAAAGTAGCCGTACTATTTGCAACTATTATATATTTAATAAAAGACATTATCTTTTTTGCTTCTTTTTTTGATTTTTTAGGTAAAAAATGTTCATAAGGAGTTGTTTTACCCAATTTACTTTCTGACATTAATGAGAAAGATTTAGCAACATCATATAATGAGATACTGTCAAATTTATTTTTATCAAGCTTTGCTGTACCATATACAATATTTAACATAGTATTAAATGATAATGGTGAGTTTAAATCTTTTGGGAAATATATCTTTTTATCATCAACTACTTTTTTAAGTAATTTATTTAAAACTATAGAAAATGCTATAGATTTTATTCTTGTTGTACCTACAAATTTATCTTCTTTGTTAAAAGCGCTACTTATATCTTTGAAGTTTCTAAATTGTAATAATCTTGCAAGAGTTGCTTCAATTGGTTTTTTATCATATTTATTTGGAGGTATTTTAGTTGGAAATACTTTTTTGATATTTTTTAATGCAGTGTCTGTTGTATTTAATATAGACTTTACTTGAGCTAATTTATCAACTAATATTTTATTATTGGGATCATCTTTATTTATATTTACAAATGTTTCAATTACCGTTACTATAGTATCAATAGGAACAATAATATCAGATGTTGTACCTATTATTTTAGATACTTTTTTATTTATATCATTTATTCCATCTAAAGATGAATTATATATTAGTTTTCCTTTTTCACTACTATCAAGAACTGTTGATGCAACAATACTAAGCATTGTTACATAGTTCATTAAAGCAGGTTTTGAAAATCTGTCAAATTCTGTAAAAAGTATATATTCTTTATTCGTACTATTATAAGAAAGTTCATTTAAATTAATAGTAGATGATGTAAATTGACCCTTTTTCATATCCCATTTTTTCATGGCATTTTTAGCATCAAAAAATTTTTCTTGTCTTTTTATCATAACAGGTTTTAGTAGTAAATCACTAACTGTTGAATTTTCATAGTTAGTTTTACTCATAATACCATAATTTAAACTTCTTGAAGTATTGATTTTTAAATTACTTTTACTATTATCTAAACTAATTTCCATAGATTGATCTGCACTTATATTTTGCATAATTATTATAGTAAATAATATTATAGCTTTTCTATAAATTGAATTTTTTATTATATTCATTATAAAATAACTCCTTTTTTAATTATATATATTTTAACATATTAACGTTACATTTAACGTGACAATTTTATATTAAAAAATTATTTC
>Ga0256843_1003453_pt1 | contig 10964 bp, 13 predicted proteins | sample AlvinellametaG_FD_191572 | JGI IMG/M metagenome (GOLD analysis project Ga0256843, IMG submission 191572) | Pompeii worm associated microbial communities from hydrothermal vent at the East Pacific Rise, Pacific Ocean - Alvinella | ecosystem: Host-associated > Annelida > Integument > Unclassified ... | reverse complement strand
TGCTTTACGGTTCTCCCAGCCTTCGCGGGTCACTTTGCTCCACCGCTCCGGTTTCGAACCTACAAACAACCCGCAGGGGTTGTTTGCTTTACGGTTCTCCCAGCCTTCGCGGGTCACTTTGCTCCACCGCTCCGGTTTCGAACCTACAAACAACCCGCAGGGGTTGTTTGCTTTACGGTTCTCACATCCCAGGTAATCTTGGGATCTTGCCTAGTTTGGAGTTGCGGCAGTACCAGCCCCATCCTTTTTTCATCCAGTGTCCCACCACCGGCATTGGGATCATCTTCCCACCGCTGTTGCTTCGGTAGACAAATGCTGCTCCATTACCTGTATCCATGACACACAAAATATTCAAGTGATGCATATAGCTCTCTTTGGAATCAATATTCTGCTGGTGGTTGAAAATGTTATATGCCACATTGCGTGCCATAACCTCGGCTACATGCCCCTGTTTCGCTCTCCACTCAGGTCCCATCAACGATGCAGAGTCGCCAATCGCATAGACGCCTTCGAAGCCTTCGATCTCATTGTATTCATTGGTCACAACAAAACCTGCTTCACTCAATGGAAGTCCAGATTCTTTGAGTACATTGTGACCTGTCCCCGCTGAGATGAACATAGTCAGATCTGAGTCAATCTTCGTACCATCCTCGAATATAATACCATCTTCGACAAATTCAGTGATCTTGCTACCAACCTTCTTTTTAATATTAGTCATACCAAACATCTTGTCCATCATCACCAGTGCTTTTTCACCCATCTTCTGTCCGGGCTTCTCCATTGGTGCAAAAAAGGTAAGCTCAAATTTATCACGCAGACCTTTCTTCTTCAGAAAGTCATGTACATTGAAAAGCACCTCAAATGCAGGTCCTCCTCGAACAGCAGAAGAATCTTTAGGATTTCCTCCAAACCCCATGGCAATCTTTCCATGCCCTTGTTGCACTAAAGCATCCAATCGATTATAGAGCTCGATTGCTTCCTCCGGCTTTCCGCAGATGGAGAGAGTGTGTTCCATGCCTTTGTGCTGCATCTTGTCCTGACCAAGCGCTACTACAATATAGTCATATCCTTCAAGTACACGGCCACTGTCCAATGTTACCTTTTTTGCTTTCGGATCCAATGCCGTGACCGGGTCAACAATCAGCTGAAACCCATGTGCCACGGCGAGCTGGTCCAAAGGTACACTTACATCTTCCTTTGTCGCTTCTCCTGTCGGTATCCAGATAGAGGTTGGATAGATATAAAAGTAGTCCCTATCACTGATCAGTGTTACATCCAGCTCATGTTTACGAAGATAGATTGCTGCTTCTACACCAGCAAATCCTCCTCCAAGTACTAAAACCTTTGTCATTTTATGCTCCTAGTATTTGATAATATCCGTTTTTACAGGTAAGGCACCCTTTACTGTACTGTTCGCACCAATAATCCCGTAAATCGCACCGACAAGTAACCCTGTCAGTATCACGATCCATACCATCATCCGTTTCTCAGTGCTCTCCTGGTTGTTATAATCTTCAATACATTCCAGCGTTGGTTCATTTTGCATCATCTGACACCCCTACTTCTTCAAAAGATCTGCACGAGGATAGACAAATACGGTGTGTCTTTCAACCACAACCTTCTCTTTGTCATCTACTGCATACGCCTTGATAGTAACCGGGATCGGTACATCTTTACGGGTATTGTTCGCCAGTTTCTCTTTGGTTCTGAGCACCACAACTTTTTTACGCTTTTTACCGGGAGCAATACTAAACGCCTCTTTAGGTCTGACAATCTCGATCTTGTTTTTCAGGTCACCTTCAATCTCAAATGTATATGTATGACGTTTGCTGTCCGTATTGGCAAATAGGAACACATAATCATTCTCAACTTCACCATTAGGCAGTATCTTATAGAGTCTGGTTGTTTTGTTGATGTTCAACAACATATGTTCTTTGGTGCTTCCCATTGCAAAGAGGGAGACCAGTACGATTGCAAGCACAGTAAAATATGCGATAACTTTTGGTCTGAAAATCTTTGTCTTTCGCTCATGTTTCTCTGTTTCAACTACGCTCGACCACTGCACAAGACTCGGTTTGCCAAGCGCACCCATCACCTGTGTACAGGCATCCACACACTCCAGACAGTTGATACACTCAAGCTGCAATCCTTTACGAATATCAATGTGTGTCGGACAGACAGTCACACAGCTCTCACAGGTCGTACACTCTGCGTTTGGATTGGCAGAAAGCAGCTCTTTTTGTTTGTTGAACTCTTTGTGTCTCTCGTTCCCATGCCCCTGATAGATCTCACCGCCACGGATCGGATCGTAGATCGCCATCAGGGTATCATCATCATAGAGTACCGACTGTACACGGCTGTAAGGACAGATATAGATACAAAAGTCCTCTTTGATGAACACCACATCTGCAATAAGAAACAATGCAATACCGATCAGCATCCCAACCAGGATCATATGCTCACCCGGATTCTGAATATACTGGAAGAACTCTTCCGGTGGTACGAAAAACCACATAAAGTCTGCTGCGGCGATCAAAGAGAGAACAGACCAGATTGCAATTGCGATCATACGTTTTACCTGGTTTTCCGGCTTGGAATAGTCCGGCTCTTTTTGCTTGTTCTTGATACGCTTACGAAGCCCCAACAACTTTGTTTCGATAAGATCTCTATAGATCACACGGAAGATCGTCTGGGGACATGCCCATCCACACCATGCTCTACCACCGACAGCTGTTACAGCAAAAATACCAAGAAACAGCAACATCAGCAAAAACGGCATCAGGTAAAGCTCCTGCATATCAAATGCCACACCGGCAAGGTGCAGTTTCTTATGGTCAAAACTCAAAAGGAATAAGTGATTTCCGTTGATCTTGATCCAAGGCATTACCAGTGCAAAAATAGTAATTGCTACATACATCCAGTATCGCTTGATACGATACGGTACCCACCCCTTCAAATACTCTTTTGCCATATTCTTCTTTGGCTTCTTCTCTTCAACTTCTACTGTCGCTTCCATTTACGATATCCTTTCATTATTTTTATATGCTTTTTCCTGTTCAAATGGACATATCAAAATAGTATTGTCCACACCTGGTACCTGCTGCGGTGTTGCGATCTCCATCCACGATCCGTTCACCAGCTCCCGAATGCCTCTTGACTCAATATAGTCCTTCAGCGAACTTCGGCTGACATTCAACTCTCTTGCAATGGCACTTACACTCAAGCCCTCTTTCAGCAGTTCAATGATCTTTGCCTGATAGACATCGAACTTCGAAGAGGAACGGCTTCCTTTTGGACGACCGATCTGCCCTGTTTTCGCCTTCTGTGCTTCACGTAGATCGTTCAAGAGCGGGAAGACATCCACAAGTGGAGTCTCCTTCCGTACTGAAACACCTGCGCTTGCCACATACAGTGTAATACCTCGACTCAACATACAGTTGATCACCTTGACGATCTCTTCGACCACATCGCTGAGTATCGCCAGGTGTTCCATCACGATCGCATCCCCCTCTTTAAGCGTATGAAGAAACTTTTCAAACTCTTCACGCTCTTCAATGGGACGATTCTTCGTACTGTATTCGATCACCTCTTTGTCTATCTGTAACCCTTGTGTCAATGCAAAAGAGAGAATATTCCGCTGCTGCTCGGACAGATTGCTGTAGTTTGGCATCTGTCTTAGATATGCGTACGTCATGATTCTCCTTTCTCATTTGGGTAATTCTACTCTATTTGATGCTAAAAGTCAATACTTTTTTTAATATTTTCGTCATATATAAACTTTTTTTCGTCACTTTTGTTTTATTTTCGTCAACTATTATGATAAAATGCGCTAAAACTGATGAGGATACCCTATGAATCTTACCCATTTAGATGAACAGAACAAACCCAAAATGGTAGATGTCTCGGATAAAGACAACACTACCCGTATTGCTACAGCAAGCGGTATTATTGAAGTTACACCAGATGCCTATGAGGCGGTTGTAGCAAACACTGCCAAAAAGGGACCGGTACTTCAGACTGCCGTAATTGCCGCTATTCAAGGAGCCAAACAAACCAGTACCCTCATTCCAATGTGCCATCCGCTCATGCTTACTTCGGTCAAAACCGATATCGAAGAACTGCCCGAACTCCCAGGTTTTAAACTCACTGTTACCGCCAAACTCACCGGAAAGACCGGAGTAGAGATGGAAGCACTGACAGGAGTGAGTGTCGGACTACTCACAATCTACGATATGCTCAAGGCCATCGACAAAGGGATGGTCATCCGAAATATCCAGCTTGAACACAAAAGTGGTGGAAAGTCCGGCAATTTCAATAGAGACTAAAGTTGCATCTTTTTTCTGCTCTATTGATGTATAATAGAGTATTAAAAATAGATATCCAATTTTGAGACAAAGGAGAAACAGATGATCCTGGACAACAACACACCGGACAAACCAACCATCGATTACCCAACCCAATGGGGATTTAAGATCATTGGACGGGATAAGGAGAAACTCAAAGCCTGCATTAAAGAGGTCATGGGTGACAAAGAACACCTCTGCTCAGTAGGGAACGCCTCCCGTACAGGGAAGTTCCACAGTTACAATGCTTCCTGTACTGTTGAAAATGAAGAAGAAAGAGACAGGCTCTTTAAATGTTTTCAAGACCATGATGATGTAGAGATGGTGATCTAAACCTCTTTGTCTTTATGTAACATCCTGTCTGCACTTAGACTTACCATCATCGAAATAATCACATACGCAAGGAAGAAATAGAGTCCCACTTCAATTTCCGCACGACTGACATCCCCTTTGTTGGTCGTCAGATAGACCAGAAAGGTCGCTACCACGAACACATCAACCATTGACCACTTGCCAAGATGCTTGAAAAACACAACAATGCCATGTGCGAAACGACTTTTTATGAAAACAGCGACAAACATCATAGAAAGAATCTTCAATACGGGGATGACAACCGAAAAGAGCAGGATTACCCCGGCAACCACACTGTCACCGCTGGCAAACAGTTTCTCTACCGACCCCAATACTCCCTTGGACTCAAACGAGAGTGCTACATCTCCAAGATACTCAACCTCTTTATGGATGGTTACCATCAAAATAGGGGTATAAAGCCCAAAAAGCAGCATAATCCCGGCACCTACTGCACTGAAAAATGTAAAGGCCTGCAAAGAAAGAATAAAGTAGCAGAGCAGTACACCTCCCATCAGAAACATACTGTATTGCATCATTTTGATACTCTTTTCTTTATATGCCAGTGATCTTCTCTTTAACCGTTCCAGCTTTTGTCGCTTTTTGTTTTTATAAAGTCCCAAAGAGAGCTTATGTGCCCACTCTCTAAGCTGAAACTCTGCCAACGATTTAGGTAACATCTTAGCAACCAAAGATGCGGTCGTCCGTTCATAGGCTTTTGCCGCACCATAAGAACGAAGACCAAAAAAGAACACCCCTGCCAACATCAATGATACCACTATATAGATCACCGTTTTTTTCACTCTGTTACCTCAAAATAAATTAACAGGGTTTTTTGAAAGAAATTATCATTGTCGTCACTGATCATGAGATATCGGTCCCCGTCAATACGGGTCAAGCCTTCAAAATTGTCAACATCCCACCCTTTATGAGAATTCATTTTTAACAGTACTTTGGTTTTACACCAGCCTTTACGACACTGATTTAGGTATACTTTTTTCAAGGTTACAACAAAGGGATCCATCAGACCGGTATAAGAGCGTTCGAGTACCAAAAGATTACCATCCTCCATTACCTCCATTGCCGATATGGCACTTCTTGCTTCCGGTTCAGCCTTAAAGTGCCACTCTTTTCCATCAAGTGCATAAATGGTCTGCTTTTTTTTATTGTCCTGTTTCAGCGGCCACTCAGCTGCAGTCAGCACCCCATACTTTGGATGCCATGCCAATGCCTCCAGTGATTTGTTTTTACTGCGATAGTGTTGAGGGTTACGCAGCCGTTTGGGAATGGTATACTTTTTGATCCGATGCCCAATCTTGTCGGAATTCTTATGAAACCATCCAACCTTAGGCTTTCCCTCAAAGGAGATCAGCAGTCGCCCCTTCCCATCGAGTGTCATCCCCTCACTGTCTCTTCTCCACTTTTTAAACGGTTTACCGCCTCTTTTTGTCAGAGACGCTGCAGCAAGCGGTTTCAACTGTTCTATTTTATCTGTAAAACGTGCATGAAATACAAACAGTACCCCCTCATCACTCACCATAAAAAGCTTTTGCCGGGGAGCATAATACGCTAGATCGGATATCTCCGAGAACTTGAGTCCGTTAATATCTGTATATCGTAATACTTTCTGATCGAGTATCCGAATATCCGGTTTCTGCCTCTCCGGTGTACGTGGCACAATATCGATCGATGAGACACCACCCCATACCGCTTGTCCCAGAAGAAAAAGAAACAACAGTTTTTTCATCGTGAATACTGACCCTTCTCAGGGAAAAAGTAGACCATGACCACAATCCATGCAACAGCCAGGTCGATTGCCACATCCGCATAGTTGAATACGGCAAAATCAAATCCACAATGCCATGCAATATAATCAACCACACCCTCATGGACAAAGCGGTCATAGAGGTTCCCAAGCGCACCACCGATCAAAAGACCTACAGGAAATGCATAACGCCTGATATACCCTTCTTTCAGAACATAATAAAGAATCCCTATGATCAACACTGCCTGAATCCACTTCAAGTAGGGACCGACAAAAGCAAACATGGAGAATGCCACTCCTTTATTAAAATGCAAAGAGAGATCTATACAGTCGCCGGCACGATAATACCCGTCAAGAAAAATAGATTTGATCCCCTGGTCAATGACAAAGGTACCGATAGCAGCAAACAGGAAAACAGTAAATGCACGCATCAGACAAGTGCTCCCTTGAAAAAGAGTGTACACCTCTCCATCATTTTTTCAAGGGCTTTTTCATCTTTACCTTCAAGAAGCAGTCTGATCTTGTTCTCTGTACCGGAATAACGGAACAGGTGACGCATCCCTCCTGCTTCTACTTCCGCTTTCAATGCATCCAAACCTTCGATCTCCTCAAAAGGGCGTTTCTCTTCCACTAACAGATTCACAAGCATTTGCGGGTAAGATTCATACGGATTAAACACTTCACTTGCCTTCTTGCCGGTACTCACCAGATATGCCAGCGCTTGCAGTGCACTGGAGATTCCGTCTCCCGTTTTGGCATAGTCACTGAAGATGATATGCCCGCTCTGTTCTCCACCGAAGTTGATCCCCTTCTCCTGCATCAGCTTCACGACATTCTTGTCTCCTACGGCAGAGCGGTAGAGATTCAGCCCATGAGAAGCCAGATACTCTTCAAGACCCTGATTGCTCATCACCGTTGCGACCATCCCGTCACCTTTGAGCTCTCCCTGCTCTTTCAGGTGCACTGCCAATACACCCATCAGTTTGTCCCCATCGATCACTTCTCCTTTTTCATCCACCATCACCAGCCTGTCTGCATCCCCATCCAGCGCGACCCCGACATCCGCACGCTTATCCAGTACCACCTTGGCAAGATTCTCCGGGTACATTGCACCACACCCATCGTTAATGTTAAATCCATTGGGTTCATTTCCTATGACAACCACTTCCGCACCAAGCTCCTGCAGGATCGTCGGGCCAACAACATATCCGGCACCATTGGCACAGTCGATCACAATACGCTTACCCGCTAACGTCAACTTTCTGGGAAAAGAGTTCTTGATATGTACAATATAGCGTCCAATGACATCATCAATACGTTTGGATTTACCAATATTCTTTCCCGTAGCCTGCGCCTCTTCCAACACCTCCTCATTCTCATAGATCGCCTCGATCTTCTCTTCCTCATCCCGATTCAGCTTGTTTCCGTCACTGTCAAAGAACTTGATCCCATTATCATAGTAAGGATTGTGACTTGCAGAGATCATGATCCCCGCATCACAACGCATATTTTCCGTCAGAAATGCTACTGCCGGCGTCGGCATAGGACCGATCTGGATCACATCGAATCCTACTGCTGTCAAACCGGAAACCAATGCGTTCTCTATCATATATCCACTGCGGCGGGTATCTTTCCCTACCAGTATCTTGTTTGTTTTGGCAAACTTTTTAAAATAGATTCCCGTTGCCATCGCCAGTTTCATTGTATTGATCGCACTGACCTTCTTCCCTGCCTTGCCACGTACACCGTCGGTTCCAAATAGTGTCACATCTTATCCTTAACATATTTCTAAATTACTGGCTTAATTTTATCGAAATATCATTAACCTCCCTCTTCCCAGCCCTCTTAATATATCTTTAATCTTTTTTTGGATATTATTCGCGAACTATTTTCACTCTGTATTTGAGTGATAACATTATCAATATCCAAAAAGGAATCCTAATGGCACACCATAAGTCAGCAAAAAAACGTATTTTGCAAACAGCAAAGAGAACGGAAAGAAACAGATACTACAGAACACGTTTTAAGAACATTGTAAAAGCAGTACATGAAGCAGTTGAGGCTGGTGACAAAGCGGCAGCAGCAGAAGCGTTCAAAGTAGCAAACAAAAAGATCCATGCGCTTGTAAGCAAAGGGTTCATCAAGAAACAGACTGCTTCAAGAAAAGTAAGCCGTCTTCACAAAATGGTCAACAATATCGAAGCTGCATAAGCAGCCTTCGATCTCTCCTTACACTTTCAACTTTAAAATTCAACATAAAGAACGCCTATGTTCAAAGAAAAACTTCAACCCTTTATCGACAGACACAATGAGATCAGCGAACTGTTAAGTTCTCCCGATATCGCATCCGATATTAACAAAATGACCGAACTCAGCAAAGAGCAGTCCGGACTGAACGAACTTGTAGAAAAAGCCAAGCTCTACCTTGAGACTGTTGATGCCATTGAAGAGAACAAGGAACTTCTTGGAGACCCTGAACTAGGAGACTTGGCAAAAGAAGAACTTGCAGAGCTTGAACCAATGCTTCCAAAACTCGAAGAGGAGATCAAAGTACTCATGATCCCCAAAGACAAGAATGATGACAAGAACATCTTCCTTGAGCTTCGTGCCGGCGCAGGCGGAGACGAAAGTGCTCTGTTTGTTGCCGATGTCTTCCGTATGTATTCACGTTATGCAGAACAGAAAGGCTGGAAAGTCGAAATCGTCAGTACCAGTGACGGTACAGCAGGAGGGTACAAGGAGCTTATTGCCCAGATCAAAGGAGAAGGTGTTTACTCCAGACTCAAATATGAAGCTGGAACCCACCGTGTACAGCGTGTTCCCGACACCGAAACACAAGGACGGGTTCACACCTCGGCTATCACAGTAGCGGTCATTCCCGAAGTCGATGATGTTGAAGTCGACATCAAGCCCAATGAAATCAAAATGGATGTCTACCGTTCAAGTGGTTGTGGAGGGCAGTCGGTCAACACTACGGACTCTGCAGTACGTCTAACCCACATCCCTACAGGTATTGTTGTTGCGATACAGGATGAAAAGTCTCAACACAAGAACCGTGATAAGGCAATGAAAGTACTTAAAGCCCGTGTTTATGAAGCGGAACTGCAAAAACAGCTTGATGAGACAGCAGGACAGCGTAAACTTCAGGTAGGCTCCGGGGACCGCTCAGAGAAGATCCGCACCTACAACTACCCTCAGAACCGTCTGACCGACCACCGAATCGGATTGACACTCTATGCACTTGATGACATTGTCAATAACGGTAACCTCGATCTTGTTGTCGACCCGCTCATTGCCCACGCGCAGACAGAAGCAATTCAGGAAGCGGGGCTGTAAACCTTCTTCCTAATTATAGACCGGTGTTGTCAGACACCGGTATTGTCACAACTTATTCATCCGCCGCTTCGATCTCTGCATATACCTTATCCAGGTGCCTTCCCAACGTATGCCCGATACCGTCCCACTTTTTAAAATCTGATAATTTTGATTTCACCTGATCCATTACCTCATAAGGTTCGACTTCATCTTTGTACGCTTTTTTCATCTCCTGAATGATGATTTGCAAATAGGTCAAATAGGGCGTGACAACATCTTCCCTCTTCCCTGACTTTCCATGCCCCGGGATATAGTAAGCCATCTCCTTCTCCTTCATGATCTCTTCGAGAAGCTCTTTATTGCCTATAATACTGGAGGAGGCATCAAAAGCACCAAAACGTCCTACCATCACATTGTCTCCAAGGAAGAGTGTTCCAGAGTTGACATGCTCAATCAGTAGATCAGTATCAGTATGTGCTGCCTTAGGATGTCTTACAACAAACACCTCACCGTCAACCTCTACCCTGTCACCCATTTTTAATGCTCTTGTAGGGTATGCAAATGCTTTGGTCCCCTCAAGATTTCCTGTCATTCTGTCAAGAATCCTGTACCACTTCTCCGCTTCTCCTGCTTTGGCTTCATCAATCATATGTGTATCTGCATAGATCGTAGCATTAGGATACTTCTCAACCATTGCTTTATTTGCAAACCAGTGATCACCATGCTTATGGGTATTAAAAATCGCCAGAATCGGCTTCTGACTCACCTTAGTGACCTCTTCCAAAACCTTTTTACCCACATTGTAATTTCCTCCAGGATCGACAATAATCAATCCATGTTTCCCCTCAACCATAGCAGGATTATTCATAAATCCCTTATTCTCCTTATTGGGCTCAGTTACAGGACCATGCATCACATAGATATTTTCATGCACCTTTTGAAAACTGAACTCTCCATACTTTCCAAGTGGAAATGCATACACTTTTACACCCAGTATCAATACCATAAGCAAACCAAACAGCTTTTTCAAAACATCTCCCTTATTAATTTCTAATTTCTAATTTCTAATTTCTAATTTCTAATTTCTAACGCCAATTCAAGGGATAAGTGCAATTTCTAAGAAAGAGTCGTGAAAGAGAGGGTTAACCGATCATAGGTTATCCTTTTTTCACCACAAAAACAGGAAAGCACTA
>Ga0256843_1003452_pt1 | contig 10965 bp, 10 predicted proteins | sample AlvinellametaG_FD_191572 | JGI IMG/M metagenome (GOLD analysis project Ga0256843, IMG submission 191572) | Pompeii worm associated microbial communities from hydrothermal vent at the East Pacific Rise, Pacific Ocean - Alvinella | ecosystem: Host-associated > Annelida > Integument > Unclassified ... | reverse complement strand
GGGTCTCGATGTTCCCCGAAGGAATGAACTCGAAAGACGTCTCCTTTAGCTTTTCCGGCCCGTGCCTGGTTCCGGCTATCCAGACGTCGTTTAGCATGTCCAGTCCGGGAACGCTTATCACGAACTCGCGATACTTCTTGACGAGCCCCCACGTGAACCGTTTCGGGGAAATCGCAACGCCGACAATGAACAGCTCCGCCGAGACCACCGTGACCCAGTCGGCCGCCATAACGTTCGTCCCCTCTCCTCTGCCCGCAACCACGAGATAGGTCCGCATAGGATAGAGAAGCCGGTAAGACCTCATCCCACCACCAAAAATGAATTGAGGTTCATGGTATAAAAGGTTGAGGAATCAGCGAAGGGAGAGCCAGAGAAGGGCCCTCGCCGCGCGCTCCGGTGTGGGGAAGTTCTTGATTCCGTTCTCCTCCAGGAACTCTACCCCACCGCGGACGAGCTCGCCGGCCATGAAGTTCACAAGGATGGGCTTGTCGCAGTCGGCCTCGACTACGGCCCTCGCCACCTCTTCGCTCGGGATGAAAATCGGCGGGACGCAGATTACGAGGATTGAATCGACGTTCTCGTCCTTACAAACGGTCTCAATCGTCCTCCTATAGCGCTCGTAGTCGGCATCGGCTATCAGGTCAACCGGGTTCTTGGTGGAGCACTGCTCCGGGAGGAAGGAGCGGAGCTTCTCGACGGTCTCATCGCTCAGCTTCGCAATCTCAAGGCCGAGCTTTTCGAGCTTGTCGGTAGCGAGAACGCCCGGCCCTCCGGAGTTCGTGATTACTGCAACGCGCCTTCCGGCTTTTGGATACATCTCGAAGGCCTTAGCAGCGTCAAAGAGCTCCTCCATCTCCTCGACCTCAATCGCCCCTGCCTGCTTGAAGGCCGCGCGGTAGATTTCGTAGGAACCGGCCAAGGAACCCGTGTGAGAGGCAGCTGCCTTAGCCCCGCTCGCGCTCTTTCCGGCCTTGAGAACTATAACGGGCTTCCTCTCGCTCGCATAGCGAAGGGCCTTCAGGAAGCGCCTGCCGTCCTTAACGCCCTCGATGTAGAGCGCTATCGCCTTGGTGTTCTCATCGCCCGCGAAGTACTCCAAAAAGTCGCTCTCGTTCAAATCTGCGGCGTTTCCATAGGAAACGAAGGCCGAGAAGCCTATCCCCTCGTCGTTGCCCATCGCCAAAGCGGCCCCTCCGAAGGCCCCGCTCTGGCTGATTAACGCCAGCCCACCGGGTTTAACGCGAACCTCGAAGGAGCCGAAGAACTTTCCATGAACACCGAAGATTCCGGCGCAGTTGGGGCCTATAACGCGAACGCCGTGCTCTCTCGCCTTTTCAACCAGCTCGCGCTCAAGCTCCCCGTTCCCCACCTCGGAGAAGCCGGCGCTTATGACGACGGCACCCTTGACCAGCGGGCCGATTTCATCAATGAGAGCGGGGACAAACTTCGCCGGAATGGCGATTATGGCAGTATCAACGGGCTCATCGAGCCTCTCGCGGATTTGGAAGGTTCTTCCGGCGACCTCTACGGTCCCGCCCTTCGGGTTGACGGGAATTATTTTTCCCTCAAAGCCCCCTTCGACGATGTTCCTGAGGATTTCGTAGGCTATCGCGCCCCTCTTGAAGGACCCAAAGACCGCAACGGAGGAAGGGTAAAAGAAGAAGTCCATCACTCCACCCCCTCCGGGGAGCTTTCCTCCGTTTCCGGCGCTTCGGCTTCTTCATTTTCATGCTCTTCAGAAGATCCCTCAGGCGGCCGGGCTTCGGAAGGTTCTCCCTCGCCGGATTTCCTTTTCTTCTGAATGATTATGGCCGCCAGTATCAGGATTGCAAGGCCCCCTATGCCGCCGTACAGCATCAGGTTCTTCGTGTTCCTCTCCCTCACGGTTACCACGAGGGTGGCCGGCCCGATGCGTTTGTAGGAGCCTCCCGAAACCTCCACTTTGGGGAATGGGAAGGGCAGCTGGACGTACACCTGCCACGTTATGGACGTGAAGCTCTCGCTCCTCTTTGCGGGGGGAACCGCAACCCCGACAACCCTCAGGGTGCCGTTCTCGTTGATAACGTCGACGCTGAGGGGCTGCATGGCCTCCCGGAAGGTGTAGAGAAGGAGCTCTTTCACAACACCGGGGGCGTTTGAATCCGGAAAGATGGCCTCAAAGTACAGATGGCCGTCAACTGGGGTGTAGCGGAGTTTTAATTCCCTCGAACTCCGGGTCTCGTTCAGAAACTTCATGAAGGAGTATCCAGGGCTGTAGAGGGAGATGCTGGGAATATAATCCCCGTTGTTCCATACGGCGATGTTTCCGGCAATTTGAGCCGGCTTTGGCCTGAGCTCATACACCTCGTACCCCTCGGGGAGGATAAGCACGAACCGGTTCCAGGTGAAAGCGTAGGTCTTGTTCGCCATCCAGAGGGTCAGATTGCCCCCCATCGGAGAGACGAGGTAGTGGCCCCTGAGGACGAGGAAGTTCGTGACGCCCAGATCAACAACGGCACTCCAGTTATTTTTAAGGGTTATCGGGCCGTTTTGGGGGATTATAAACGCCGGCTGAAGCCCGGCCTCCCGGTACTTCTGAATGATGTTGTAGCGAAGGCTCGCGTAAACCGTGTTGTTGATTACGGTCCAGAAGAGCGCGTTGGCTGACTCGGTGTTGTTCCTGGCAAGCTCATCCAGATACTTCCTGTACTCGGGATCGACGAGTTTAACCTCCACATGAAACTTTCCTATCCAGTTGGTCTGATTCCCTATTTTGGCGGGCTGAATCTGAAGGACGACGGTGAAGTTGAAGACGTTCTGGGGCGGCAGCTTTTCCTTTGATGGTTCAGCCAGTGCCAGCGACGGCGTCATGAGGATGAACGCGATGAAAACCGCAAGCAACCGCTTCATTCCAACACCTCCACCGGAAGTGCTCGGGACGATAAAAAAGCTTATTGGTTTAGCGCTCTAAGTTTTCCCCATGAGAAAGAAGTTCAGGAAAGTCGTCGTCGGCGGAACCTTCGACAGGCTGCATCTCGGCCACAAGGCCCTGCTCAGAAGGGCCTTTGAGGTCGGAAAGTACGTCTATATCGGCCTTACCTCGGACGAGATGATAAGGGACAAACCCTACGCCGAGAGGATTCTCCCTTACGGGCTCCGCCTCCGGGACCTTCTGAAGTTCATGGAGGTCAACGGCTACCAGAACTACCGCATCATGAAGATACACAACGCCGTGGGCTTTGCCGGGGAGATGAAGAGCTTAGAGGCCATCGTTGTGAGTGAAGAGACGTACAAAGGCGCCCTCATCGTGAACAGAGTGAGGGAGGAGAGGGGGCTAAAGCCGCTCGAGATAGTCACGATCCCCCTGGTGAAGAGCTCGCTGGGGCCCAAAATAAGTTCAACCCTCATCAGGGCCGGCCTTATAGACCCCTTCGGAAGACCGCTCCAGTGGAAAGAAAGCAGGGAAAGACGTTTAAGGTAAAATGCCATGACACCAACGGTGACGCCCATGATGAAGGAGCCTATTATAGCGATTAACTTCAAGACGTACGCACAGGCCACCGGCAAGGGTGCTCTGGAGATAGCGAAGGCCGCGGAAAGGGTCTGGAAGGATACCGGCGTGACGATAGTTGTCGCACCCCAGCTCGCGGACCTGAGGATGATAACGGAGAGCGTTGAGATCCCGGTCTTTGCCCAGCACATTGACCCCATTAAGCCCGGAAGCCACACCGGCCACGTCCTTCCCGAGGCGGTGAAGGAGGCCGGAGCCGTTGGAACACTCCTTAACCACTCGGAGAACAGGATGATTCTTGCCGACCTCGAGGCGGCCATAAGGAGGGCCGAGGAAGTCGGGCTCATGACGATGGTCTGCTCAAACAACCCGGCGGTTTCGGCGGCGGTCGCGGCTCTGGGCCCGGACTACGTGGCCGTCGAGCCCCCGGAGCTCATAGGAACGGGGATTCCAGTCAGCAAGGCCCAGCCAGAGGTCATAACTAACACCGTCGAGCTGGTGAAGAAGGTCAATCCAGACGTCAAGGTCCTAACCGGTGCGGGAATCAGCACGGGAGAGGACGTCAAGAAAGCTTTGGAGCTTGGAAGCGTTGGGGTCCTGCTCGCCAGCGGTGTTACAAAGGCCAAGGACCCCGAGAAGGCGATAAGGGATCTGGTGTCGCTCATCATCTGAGCTCTCTCCGTACTTTTTCATTATCGGAAGGCTTAAGATTTATAAGCCTCCTCCCGGCTTTTCTATCGGGTGCAGCCCCGTGGTGTAGCGGCCAAGCATGCGGGACTTTGGATCCCGCGACCCGGGTTCGAATCCCGGCGGGGCTACCATACAGCCCTTTCTGACGAAAGCGCTGGCGGAATGTTCCTGACTGTTAATGGGTTGGGAGAAATACCTGCAAAAAAGATTTACATGATTAGGAGCCAACTTTATGTCTGAAAGCGGAATACCCAACAACCAGAAATACTAAAAAAGAGATTAAACCGTTGCTCTCCCATCCAAGTCATGTCCCTCTTGGTCACAGTGGGGAATAGGCGAAAGGATTTGAGACTTCTCCGTCTCATCATTTTTTCATGAAATCAAATAGGCTCTTTGTCCTTCTCTCAGGAACCTCCTTCTTGGGAGTGGAAATTATCTTCTGCAGGAGTCCTTTGCCCTCATTAGTCTCCTTGAAAAACTTCTTTTTGGATAGGTAAGGGGCGATTAATCCATCACTCTCAACATGTTTTTTGATTATGCCTAATTCCCTTAGGTGTATCGTTCCATTTATTGCGTTACTGACTTTCTCGGCCTTATTTCTGTTACCGGGACCAAGGGATAACATATCCTCCCTAAGCCTTTCAAGGCTGGAATCAGATATCCGAACCACATCTGGGTGCCAGTAGTAGTAAGTTCCAATATCGAGAACACTGGCGTCCCTCTTGAACAGCGCTAAATTGTATTCCTCTTCGCTCGAAAAGCCTTTCTTTTCCCAATAGCTCTCGGTATCTTCTTGGGAGAAGCCCACAATGCCTTTCCAAGGGGATCCCACAATATCTCCATAAACAAATGGGCCGAGGACATCTGAAGGGGTGAGTTTTACGTCCATGGTAAGGCCGCGGGGGATTTTCTTGGCGTTGGCAATGTAAATAATAACTTCGGACGAACGGGACCCAAAAGCACTCTCTATCGTTCTCAGGATACCCCTCAGTCTTGCAATTTGAGAAGGGTTTATCGCCTGCCCCTTGAAATCAATCCATATGTTGGTGTAGCCATTCTTCGCGTAGTGGGTAATGATTCTATCCCGGGTGTCCTTATTGAAGCTAATATCGAGTGGAACAAATATGGGCTTGGAGTTCCTATCAGCCAATATCCTTAGCGATTTTTCGACGTATCTTATGAAATCGGAGGGAGAATACGGAAGTGATGTTCTGGAATTGAGTCGGTTGAAGCGGACGTGGGGCACAAAGACAACCCGTGAATACGCATGAATATGGTCCAAGAGCTCTTCGAAATTACCTCCGAGGGCTATTGTGGGGAACCTAGAAAAGGACAATACTATCGCCAGGTTTTCGGTTGAGAGATTGTCACTGACTCTCAGGTGCTTCTTTACATCTTCCCCTCCCCATTCAAGTGCCTCGGTAAGAGACTTGTAACTCCTGTCCTTGTAGATGGTTCTGTTAACCTCCAGCAGGGTTCTCTTTTTGTCCTTAAGAGTCAGCACCTCTTTCCTTATTCTCACCGGCATATCGGTGCCTGTGTAGATGGTTCTAACGGGGGTTTCAAGTCTAATCCCACCAAGGTCAATCTTCTTTACCCTAAAGCCCGGGACGTCCTCCGCAGGAATTACCTCATCCACCTCTGTGTGAAGCTCAATCCTTACCAAAATTCTCCACCTCTCTTATCAGCTGTTCAACTATGCTTAACTCTTTCTTCGTTAAGTTAAACGGACGACCCCCATGTTGGATAGCCACTTTTATTTTGCGCAGGATTTTCAAGACTTCCTCTTTTCCGAGCTTTCTGTCAGAGATGTAGGAGTCAGCGATGAAACGAGTGCTGTATTTTAAATACTCCCAAAGCTGAGGAATATTCCTTTTAAGCCATTTCCTTGCTTTATTGTCATCAATCACCAGTGAGTGAAGGACACCTTCGTAAAGCTTGATGAAGGCGATAGCCATGCTCTCGTACTCACCCTTTTGGAATACCCTGTCGCCGATAGGACTCAAAAGGGCCGCATAGTTGTAGTCCTCCTCGATTTCAACGAGGTTCTCAATCCCAAGATCCTCAACAAGCTTAGCGTGCTTTTCCCGAATCTCCTTTTTGATAACTTGACCCATGCTGAAACGGTAGGATTTAAGGAACCGAATTAGTGCCTGAGGGTCATTTATCTCTTCCTCCGTCAAGAACGCAATGTAAAAAGTGCTGTCGCTCACAACGGTTTCCCTCTCCATCGGCCCTCCCTCATGTGCTCCCTGGGACGTTTATTATGATGGGGTCCTTGGATGGGAAATTATCGGAGGTAATCCACTTCGAGCGTTTTGCCCTCTCCAAGAGGGTCTCTTTCATCTCCTCAGTTATCACCCCCTTCCTAACGAGCCGATTGACAATGCTCTCTGCTCTTGCGAGAACCTCCTTTGAGAGCTCGGAGCGGGTGGAGAAGTCCTTGTTGGTCTCGTCGGTGTAAATCAAGAACAGAAGCTCGTCCCACTCCAATTTTGAATAGAGGGGAACTATTAAATCAACGGCCGAGAGAATTCTGAGCGCGTCCTTATCTTTCTTGGCCTTTTCGGTGAGCCCCTCAACGAGGAGCCTGTAAACCCGCCATCCATTGGGAGTAATCTCCACGTAGCCACCGGCTATCTTATCAACCTTTGAGCCCCTCCGGGGCGGAACGTAAGTCCAGCAGTCGATAACGTAGGTGGGGTTCTTTATTATGTCTTGCAAGTCTTGAGAGTATGGACCTTTAAAGTGGGGCACGAACTGGACGAGTTGTCTGACCACAGGATGGAACCTCCAGAGGAGGAAGAACATCTTTTGGAGGTGGAGAACGCTAACCCTGCCACCTGCTTTGCCGAGGATGAGGAGTATGAGGTACTCAACGGTCTCGATGTCTTCCTCGCTGAAGTTCTCCACCATCCTGGTCACCGGTTACGGAAGGACTTCCTTAGTCTTCTCTTCGCAGGATGCATATTTAAGGCATTCCCCTTGCCCTGTACCCTGATACGGCCTATCCACTTGTTTTGTGTTGAGTCGAACATTTGATTAACAGTCCACTTGGTAAAGAATATGAGAATAAACAGCGTGGAGAGGCTCCATGGGAGTCCAATTTGGAAATTAGCTCTGTGTTGGTACCATCCAACCCCATACAAAAAAGCTAGGGCAAGTATCGTTGTACAACCATGTGAAATTCTCCTTAGATTCTTGCTTTTCAAAGCTCGGATGAAATTCAAGATGACAAAAAACGGAGTAATTAAACTAAATGGTTTTTCCATTGCAGAATAAATGAAGCACATAAAACAGAAAAAGAATACATCAACCCCAATCGTGACTTGTGTAATGTATCTGTAGGTTATCTCTCCCGGTTCTCGTAGGTAGAACGCAATAACCAACGCCAACGAAAGAACTAAGAGTGCATCTAAAAATTCGCCAGCAGTATAAGTTAACTTGGTTTCTTTACTGGCGTAAACATACCCCAACGCAAACGACATCGCCATAAACAGTGCAAAAACTGCTACGAACGCGTATTCTCCCTGTATCACTTCCAAGATTCCTCTTGAAGTGCCAGATAATTCTTTGACAAGATCTCCCAACATTTCATAAACAAGATTGGCGATTATTGTGGTAACAGCAACGAAGAAGCTAAAGGTAGTAAGCTCATTCCAGCGCTCTTCCCTCAATTGTTTCACCCCACATACCTCTCCCAAGCACTAACAATATCGCCCAACGCCTCAGCTACCCCATACAACGGAATGACCATCCCTAACTCCCCCAACAAAACGCTCGACAACTTGATGAATCCAAGTGAGTTATCAGAAATCCCGAGCGTTTGAAGCAGATATGTGTGAACGCCCTTGACGAGCAGGTAGTACAGCCAGAGCGGACTCACTATTGCCATCCCAAAGAGTATCCACATCAGCTCCTGGATGAACCCAAGGCCGTCTTCGAAGTCCCTCATGGGCTTCACCCCGACCATCCCCAGTCTTTGAAACCTATTTAATCAACCCATAATTTAAAGTTACAGATGCATAGCATGGAAGATGAAAGGCACTTTATCGAGAAATACCAATTTCAAAGTGTTCCCTCTTGAAAGGAATGCCTTGTAGTTTAAACCCGTTGTCTTGTCACTATCTTGAGGAGCTACATGCTTTTGGTGAAGCTTTTTCTAAAAGCTTTAACGCCGTTCTCACTATCGTTCGAACGTCCTTAACGAATGGCGGAATGTTCCTGACCGTTTGATTTGGCGTTTGGTGTTTGCATGCGTTTTTGGTGTGGTTTTCAGGTAGGATTTATATTTAGTTTTCCAGTTTTAAAAAGTGTTTATTGTTTCAAAGCGCCCTTTGGGCGCTGATTTGAATAAAACTCTCCCCCATTGCATGGAGTTAATTTAAACCACTACAAATACCTTAAAATAAAAAGCATGCAAAACTCCCAGCTCCAACTTGAACAGTTAAACCTTTTTGGTCAAGCTTTGCGCAAGCAAAGCTTGCTAAAAGGCGAACTCCTCCACAGTGAACTCTTCCATGACCCTCTCGAAGTCGGTCTCCGGAGCGTAGGTGAACCCGCAGCGGGTGCACTTCAAAATACCGTTCTCCTCGCTCAGCGGCGAGAAGCAGACGGGACAGCGGTACTCCTCACGCTGGAGGGAATCGAACACCTCGTCCCTCATTACCACGAGGTTCAGTTCGGCCTCCCAGTCCTCGTGGAGCATCCCCCAGTAGGGCGTCTCGACAGGGTAGTAGTCCTCGAGGATTAGGGCGTTTATGCCAATTCCCTTTATCCCGGGCGGAAGCTTCCCCGTGGGCTCTATCGAGACGACATGCTGGTCGTAGAACTCTATGTGCTCGGCCCTCACGGTAAGACCGCGCGAAAGCTTGGAGCGGAGCGGAATAACCTGGAGGAAGAGGCTTTCCCTCTCGACGTCCCAGCTCGCGCTTATCGAGACGCCGCCCTTCATGAAGAACTGGGTTATGTAGCGGTCGTCCCTATCTTCACCGGTCAGAGAAAAGCCTAACTTCGCCATGGCCCTGCTCAGGAAGTTGGGCCTGGGAAGCTTTCCGTAGTTTATAAGGTACTCGCCAATCCAGCCCGCGAGGGGCATGGAGTAGCCGATGAAAGCCTGCTTTTGAACCCTGAGATACGCGATTGTAGGCACTAATTTGAACTGACTCATCAGGCAAAAAATTGGGGACAAAAATATATATGGGTTTCGTTAACCGAAGAATTCGTCGAGGCTGATTCCCTTCTTCTTTTTCTTCATCTTGGCTTTCTCGCGCTTTACTTCCTTCTCAAGCCCCTTTGCCTTTCCGTTTCCTCCGTTGGACTTGCCGTTAAACTCGTCGAGGTAGCCGTTCCTCCCGTTCGACCTGCCGGTCCTCTCCTTTATCATTCTCTCGCAGACATCAGCTGAAAAGCCCATCAGAGTCCTCTGCCTCTCCGGAAAGACGTTCTCGAAGAGCGTCTTTATGTCCTTCTCGGTTATGCATATCCTCTGCCTCGTGTAGTCGAGCACGTTGTACTTCGTGACCAGCATCTTGGCAGTCGGCAGGTACTTCTCAATGGCGCCCTTGCTGACGGTCAGGACGATCTTCCCGCCGCACTTGGGGCACTTACCCCTCAGCGGGGGCCTTCTGTACTTAGTGTTGCACTTCACGCAGCGGAACTCCTGTCTCGTGAAGCTCCTAAGGTTGCCCCTCAAATCCGGGACGAGGTGCGAGTTGATTATCGTCTCCGCCACGTGGTGCTCGTCGACCGCGCGGATGCGCTCCGCCAAAGCGAGCTGGCGCTCCACCTTTTCAACCATATCGCCGAGCTGTTTGTACAGGCTCATCTTCGGGCCGAGGCCGATGTCGTCCGTATCGTGGGTGAACTTCAGGCCCTCGTACATCTCCGGTTTGCCGAGCCTGTCCTCGACGCGCTCGATGAACTTAATCTCCTTAGGCGATTTAAGCTCGTAGGTGGCGCTGTAGAATTCCAGAGGATAGTAGCGGACGACATCCATGTTGTGGACCTCGCTGTCGACCTCGCGCGGGTCGAGCCTCGTGGTGACGACCAGCGGCGCGTCCATCTTGCCGCCGCGCTTCTCCGGAAGGTAGTATTTGCTGAAGTTGAGGAGCGCGTCCAGTAGGAGCATCACCGCATCCTCGTCGCCGTCGCACTGATGTGTTACAATATTCCCGTTTATTAAAATGTTGTGGTACTTTTTGGCGTTTAAAGAGAACACAAAGTCCTCTTTTGGTTTGAGATATTTGACGCGCCTAACTTTCACAAGCCAGCCACCATCGTGGGAGTACCTGTCGTTAGTGGGCAGCTTATCAGAGTGCTTGGAATATACAGCAGTTTTGCGGTCGCTGACGAATCCAATCTCACGGAAGAACTTGTGATAGTGCTCCCCTGCAATGTTCAGGGCGTAAACCGTAGATACGGGGGCTTCATTGCCGCGTTCGACGTGATAGAGCCGGCCCCGGGCGGTGCCCCTGTTGGCATTCCCGTCGACGGTGTAGTAACCCCTTATTCCAAACTTCGATAACAGTAGTGTCTCGATGTCCTCGAGGAGGGCCTTGTTAACACTGTAGACGACCACTCGCGGGACAGTGCCGATGGCGCTCCCATCACCCTCAAAATACGTCCTCAGCATCTCGGCAACACTTTCCTTTGGTAGGACATAGACCAGCGGGGGAACGCGCTTTGTGTGGGCGTTTCTTCCCGCGCCGAGAATTTCGGTGAAAAGCAGGTACAGAATGCGTGAGCCAACGGTGACTTTCTCCCCGCGCTCGTGTATCCCGAAG
>Ga0256843_1003450_pt1 | contig 10965 bp, 11 predicted proteins | sample AlvinellametaG_FD_191572 | JGI IMG/M metagenome (GOLD analysis project Ga0256843, IMG submission 191572) | Pompeii worm associated microbial communities from hydrothermal vent at the East Pacific Rise, Pacific Ocean - Alvinella | ecosystem: Host-associated > Annelida > Integument > Unclassified ... | reverse complement strand
GCGAGCTCGCGTTGCTACCTTCTTGTCACTCCTATAAGCATCTTCAATATATTTTTCTTTATGAACCAGTTTTTAAAAATAAGTAAGTAGTTTTTTTCTGTAGTATGTGTTATGTAAAATGGAGAAGGACTCCCATAACAGTGTATGAGAGTGTTGAAAATTCTAAGAGAAAAAGTCTCTTTTTATTTCATTACTGAAATGATGAGAGGAATGACATTATGACTTTTTGTTTTGTCAATAAAGCCATCTGCACCGAGTACTTCTGCTTCTCTTTTGTTGTTATTTCCAGTCATTGAAGAGTTGACAATAACAGGAATATCTTTTGTAATTGGATCTGATTTTAAGATTTTAATAACTGTAAATCCAGACATTTCAGGCATCTCAATATCTGTAATAATTGCTGGAATATCAGCTACTGTACTCAGTGATGCAACATACTCTATGAGCTTTTTACCATTGTCAAATAGTTTCATTTGAATATTCGCATTATTGAAAATTTGAATAAGGTGTCGCTGTGCTGTTTTACTATCTTCAGCAATAAGTACAGTTCCATATTTAAGCTTTTCTGGAATTTCTATTTCTGCTAAGTTTGCAGTATCTGCATCTACATTTACCAGAGCTTGTGGAATGACGTCTGCGAGAAGTTTTTCATAGTCAAGTATGAGACATAGACTACCATCTTCAAGACGAGTGTCATTCATAACAACACCATCCTCTTTAAGTCTGTAGCTATCAGGTGCATGCATCTCATTCCAGTTCTTTTTAATAACTCTAAACGCAGACATAATACGTAAACCAATTATTACACCATTAAAGTCACAAATGAGAATATTTGAGTTGTGAATATTCTCTTTTGTTAAATCTTTGCCTAACCATGCTGGAAGGTTCAAAATTGGAATTTGTAAGCCACGGAGAATAATTGTTCCCTCTAAAAATGGATGTGACGATGGAATCTGTGTGAGATGATGATTTTTAGACTCAACAACTTCACGAGTCTTAAATACATTAATAGCATAATAAGCAGAATCTTCGCTGTCACTCACTCGAAAAACAAGAAGTTGAAGCTCATTGTTTTTTGCTAGGTTTGTAGCAGCATCTACGTTATCTAAAACAGACATATATTACCCTTTGTTTGTGTATCTTGTCATAATACCAAAAAGAAAATGAAATGTTCTTGAATATTAATAATGAAATGTTAGAATAAACATAATTATTTACAGAGGAATCATGAAAAGTATGAATATTTTAAAGTTAAGTGTTTTGGTCGTTCTCTTAGCATCGACTCTCTTTGGCGATGTTTATTATGCAAGGGTTGAACCGTATGAAGTACGAAAAATCTCTTCGAATGTGATGGGTGTTGTCCTTTATACAGATGAAGATATGATTGGAGAGAGACTTTCGAAAAAACCGTACATCAAAATTGATGCAGTTTTAGACAAAGAGGAGCTACGAGTAACACAAGCAAAGTTAGCAATCATAGAAGATACACTTAAAGTAAATACAGAAGTTTTAAAAAACCTTGAGGCATCTTTAGTAAAAAAAAGAGTGAACTACGAAAGAGTAAAAGAGTTAAATATTAAGTCGAGTGTAGAAAAAGATAGAGAGTTTTATGAGTTAGTAGCTAGTGAAAATAGCTACTTGGCAACATTAAAAGAGGTAAATACGCTTAAGTCACAAAAAGAAGATTTAAAGCTACGAGAGGCACAGTTAGAGAGAAGTATTCATGATAAGTACTTAGTTGCAGAAGATTTTACTCTCTACTCTATAGATGTGAAAGTTGGACAAGTTGTAAGTAAAGGAACACCTCTTGCGACATTAATGAATACTAAAAAAGCTCTTTTAACTATTTACTTAAGTGCAAGTGATTTGCAAGATGCTAAGAAGAGAGCTATTTATATTGATGGTGAAAAGAGTAGATTAAAAATAGATAGAGTCTTAAATATTGCAGATAGTAAAAATATCTCAAAGTATAAGGCACAAATTATTATGGATGCACCAAAAACATTCTCTAAATTAGTAAAAGTTGAGTTAAGAGATGAGTAGTATTACAGCCTGTCCTCTTGACTGTTTTGATGCTTGTAGCGTTGTGTATAAAGATGGAAAACTACAAGGAGCTAAGGGTGGGCACACTCAAGGTTTCTTATGTCCACATTTAAACCATTATGAAAAACATGACAGAATACTCTCCGCCCGCTATAAGGGTGAAGCAATTTCTATGGATGAAGCTCTCAGTAAACTCAAAGAGATTTTTGAAGGAACACTCAAAAGTGAAATTCTTCACTATAGAGGGAGTGGTAACTTTGCTCTTATGCAAGAGGTGACAGACCATTTTTTTGCACAGCTTGGAGCGACTTTAACAGATGGAACACTCTGTGATGGTGCTGGTGAAGCCGGTATAGTAGAAGGAAGAGGCTCAAATAAAAATATGCCGCTTTCTGAAATCGCGAAAAGTGAAGTTGTTCTATTTTGGGGACGTAACCCGCATACTACATCTTCACATCTTTTACCACTCATAAAAGATAAAACGATTATAGTGATTGATCCTGTGAAAACACAAATTGCAAAAATGGCAGATATGCATTTGCAAATTAAGCCACATACAGACATTTACCTTGCAATGATGCTTGCACGCTTTTTACATATTAATGATGCTTGTGATGATGCATTTTTAGAAGAGTATGGAAGTGAGTTTGAAGAGTACTATGAGTTGACACAGACAGTTAGAATAAAGTCTATGCTCGAAAATATGGGAATCTCTTTAGGTGAAGTTGGGAAAATTATTGAACTTGTAAAAGAGAAAAAAGTTGCAGTTGTGTGTGGTGTAGGTGTTCAGAAGTACAGAGATGGTGCTGATATTTTACGTGCTATAGATGCTTTTGCTGCGGCACTTGGTCTTTTTGGAAAAGAGGGGTGCGGTGTAGCATACCTTGGGAGTTCACAAGAAAATATTCCATCCCCTTTTGAGCGAAAAGCGAAGCGTGTTTCTAAAGTAAATACTCCTTTTGATGAGTTTAAAACTCTCTTTGTTCAGGGTGCAAACCCTCTTGCTCAGATGCCAGACACACAGAGAGTCTTAGACTCTATAGAACATACTGAAAATGTTATCTATTTTGGTCTTTATGAGAATGAAACAAGCCAGAGAGCTGACTTAGTCATACCTGCAAAAACATTTTTAGAAAAAGAAGACATAAGAACTTCTTACGCCCATAATGCTATGCTTGTCATGTCACAACAAAAAGAGAGCACTATTGGTATAAGTGAGTATGATTTGGCTGCATACCTTTGTAGAGAGTTCTCTCTCTCTTTAGAGCCTTTAGCGTTTTACTTAGAACATTTTAAAAGTTTTGCTCTCTTACAAGAGGATGGTTCTTATGTTGTGAAAGGAAGAGAAGATACTCCTTACCAAAATGGGTTTGACACAGATGATGGTGAGTTTCTTTTTTTAGAAGAGATAGAAATCGACAAGGGTGCAAATAAGATAGTCCTTCGCAAAAATCAGCATAAAAAGAGAAAAACAAGTAATGAGCTCTTTTTAATTACACCAAAGAGTCCACACTCATTAAATTCACAATTTAACAGAGAGGAACATGTTCACCTTTCAGCGGCTTTAGGCTTTGAAGAGGGAGAGCTTGTAGAAGTTAGCTCTTCTGTGGGAAGTGTGCACTTAAAGGTCAAAATCAATGATGATTTAAGAGAAGATTGTGTACTTATTTACAGTGGTACAAAAGGGGTAAACAACTTAACACCTTCCTTCCATTCTTATGAGGGAAAAAGTGCTGTTTATCAAGAAAATAGAGTAACTATACAGAGAAACGAGGAGAGAGAATGAAGACACAAGAGTTAGATAAAAAGTATGTATTACCAACGTATGGACGTGGTGATGTTGAGTTTGTAAGTGCAAAGAATGCAACACTTCAAGATGTAAATGGAAAGAAATATATAGACTTTACATCGGGAATAGGTGTTGTAAGTGTAGGCCATGCAAATGAGAGAGTTAATAGTGCACTGTGCGAACAGTTAAAGAACATAACACATATTTCAAACCTCTACTACATAGCACCACAAGCAGAGGCTGCACAAAAGGTCGTCGAAGCAAGTGGTTACGATATGCAGTGTTTCTTTGGAAACTCTGGAGCAGAAGCAAATGAAGGTGCTATTAAAATTGCACGTAAACATGGGGAGAGAGATGGAGAGATTAAACGCTACAAAATTATTACTCTTAACCACTCTTTTCATGGACGTACTATTACGACTGTAAAGGCAACGGGTCAAGAGTCTATGCATAACTATTTTGGACCTTTTCCAGATGGTTTTGTTTATGCTGATGGTATAGATGAAATAGCATCTCTTCTAGATGACCATACTGCAGCTGTAATGATAGAACTAATTCAGGGAGAGGGTGGTGTTGAACCACAAGACAAAGCAAAAGTACAAGCACTTGCAAAACTTTTAAAAGAGAAAGAGATTCCACTCATTGTAGATGAAGTACAGACAGGTGCTTATAGAACAGGTGAGTTTACTGCTTCTCAACTTTATGGAATTGAACCTGAAATTATCACTTTAGCAAAAGGTGTTGGTGGTGGTGTTCCTGTTGGAATTGTTATGACAACACTCAAAGATGTACTTTGTGCTGGCGATCATGGTTCAACATTTGGAGGAAACTACTTAAGTGCTAGAGCGGTTAAAGAGGTAGTTACGATTTTAGATGAGAAAAAACAGAGTGGCGAGTTAGAGCATACATCAGCACTTTTTAGTAGTGCTCTTGAAAATTTCTACAGAGAAAACGAGAAGCTTTTTACTCAAAAAGTAGGCATTGGAATGATGTGTGGACTTCGTGTTAGAGATGCTGAAACATTAACAGCTATTATAAATAACGCTAAAGAGCAGGGTGTTATGGTTTTAAAAGCTGGACGTAACACTTTACGATTTTTACCACCATTAACAATAACAAAAGAGGAAATAGATGAAGGTTTTAAAGCTCTCTCTCTCGCTGTTTCTAGCATATAGTCTTTACGCTAATGAGAATAATGCAGATTTAGATACTTATATATCTGATTTGAAAAAAACGACATTCTCTTATGAGTACCAAAAAAATGAAGCGGAGAGTTCAAAACTCCGTGACTCATGGATTGCACCTTTACAGTTAAACTATAGTTACTCAAGAAGTAAGCCATTCGCAGATGAACTTACAAATAAAAATGCCGCTATTAAAATGGACCAACCTATTTTTCAAAGTGGTGGAATTTATTATGGAATAAAGTATGCGAATGCTAGTAAACGCTACTCAGACTACTCTGTAGATGTAGCTAAAAGAAAAATGATTAAAGATGCGGTAGCTCTTTTAATGCAAATTAAACAGGCATCTTTACGGGAAGAAAAGCAGCAGTTACAGATTGAAAATGCTGAAATAAATCTTGCACAAAAAAAAGAGCAGTACTTAAATGGACAGCTGGATTCCGGTTTTTTAGATAATGCTATTATTCAACGAAATGTTGTTATAAGTACACTGTATGACATTCAGACATCTAAAGAGAGACTTATTACAACATTTCAAACACTAAGTGACTTGGACTATAGAGAAGCAAAAATTCCTCATTTAGAACTTTTGAGTGCTGAAGATTTTTTAAAACATAACATCGTTTTAAAGCAGAATAGAGCAGCACAAGAGAAGCAACGCTACTTTAAAAATGTGACTATTGCTAAGTACCTTCCTAAAGTCAATTTAACAGCAGGATATAACTGGAGTGAATCTGAACAGCAGTTTAGTGATCAAGTTAAATTTACAAACAGTTTATCTTATTATGACTACGGTATTCGTGCTTCGTTACCTTTAGATATTAATGTTTTTAGAGATATAGAGTCTGCTAAAGTGGATTTTTTAAAAGCACAGGTTGTTTGGAAGGATAAAAAACGAGAGTTGAAAGCACTCTTTGAACAAGTTCTTCATAATATTGAAAATTTCAATAAAAAAATTGGACTCAGTGAAGAGAATAGAAAAATTTATGCAAAACTTCTCTCAGACACAGAAGAACTTTTTCAAGCAGGTTATAAAACACAATATGATGTCGATACTCTGAAAAACTCGCTTAAAATTCAGAAGATTGATAGTAAAATATATGAAATAGATAAACAGCTTGAGTTGTTAAATCTTTATGAAATGTATGTAAATGAGGGAAAATAATTTTGAAATTTAGTGAGTATATGACAGATTGGTTGTATGGTGAAGATGGATACTATGCGACATATAAAAACATTGGAAAAGAGGGTGACTTTTACACTGCTGTAAGTACAAGTAAGTTTTTTGGTGGAAGTGTTGCAAAGCATATCATTTCTCTTGTAGATGAAGGTTTTTTGGAAAAAGATGCAACCATTTGTGAAATTGGAGCACATCATGGCTACTTTTTAGCTGATGTATGTGAATTTCTTTATACATTAAGACCAGAGCTACTTGAGAGTTTTCAATTTGTTATTATTGAACGTTTTGATGATTTACAGAAGCATCAAAAAAACTATTTTTTAGAAAGCTTTGGTGATGTAGTTACATTGACACATTACAAATCTTTGAGTGAATTAAAGTGTAGTAATGCATTTTTTATAGCAAATGAAATTTTTGATGCTTTTCCTTGTGAACTTTATTACAAAGGGAAAACAGCTGAGGTTATAGAGCATAATGTTACATTTACACAAGAGAATGAGTGGGTAGCGTCTAAGGCTCAATGCTACCATAAAGATAGAGGTGAGATAGCATTAGGGTATGAAGAGTTTGCCTTAGAGATGGCGCAAAGCTGTGATAAATTTGAGTTTATGAGTTTTGACTATGGAGAGATGCAGGCAAGACCAGATTTTTCATTAAGAATTTACACAAAACATAAAGTACTCCCATTCTTTCTACCAAAAGAGCATGAGGACTATATTCCAAGAGAAGACCTTTTTAAAAAGTCTGACATAACATATGATGTTACTTTTGCACATGTAAAAGATGCTTATGAAGAGGCTGGTGTAACATTTGTAGAGTTAAAGGCACAGATGGTAGCTCTTGTAGATATGGGAATATTAGACCTCTTAGAAATGCTTCGAGAAAATGTAGATGAAAAACTCTACAAACAGGAGCTTGAAAAAGCAAAGATGCTCATTTTGCCAGATTTTCTAGGGGAACGCTTTAAGATGATTCGGTTTAGGAAAGAGAGTTAGGAAAAGAGGTTGTTTTGAAGAAGCTCTTTTAAAGAGCTTCCATCATTTTTTGTAACTCTTCTGGTCTATTAGAGTTTTTAATTGCATTCTCTTTAGAAATAATATTTTTTTGTAAATACTCTAAGAGTTGTTGCGTTTGTGTTGTCATTTTTGTCTCTTGTTGGTTAAGCTGCATTTGTGAGTAAATTTGGTGTACTTTGTCTTCACGAATCTGATTCTGAATGGCAGGATTTGTAATGAGAATCTCTTGTGTTGCCACCTTTCCAGAACCTATTCTTGGAATAAGTGTTTGCGAGATGACCGCAACAAGAGAGGATGCTAGTTGTGCACGTACTTGTGCTTGTTCATCCCCATCAAAAACATCAATAATACGGTTAATTGTACCAGGAGCAGAGTTTGTATGGAGTGTTCCAAAAACTAAGTGACCTGTTTCTGCTGCTGTGAGTGCCGCACCAATAGTCTCAGCATCACGCATCTCCCCAATAAGAATAATGTCTGGATCTTGACGTAGTGAGTACTTTAGTGCTGCAGCAAATGAGGCAGTATTACTTCCTACATCACGTTGAGAAAAGAGCGATTTTATATTTTTATGTACAAACTCTACAGGATCTTCAATGGTAATAATGTGACGGCGTTCTGTCATGTTAATTTCATGGAGCATAGAGGCTAGTGTTGTAGATTTACCACTTCCCGTAGGTCCAGTTACTAAAATGAGACCCTTCTCTTTTTTTACAAGTTCTTTAAAGATGGGTGGATTTCCATAGTCATCTAGTGTTGGAATATCAATAGGAATCATACGAAACGCACAAGCTATACCGTGAATTGTACGGTAGTAGTTTGCACGAAAACGACCAATGTCTTGGAGCTCAAAAGAGAAGTCCAGTTCATTATGCTCTTCAAACTCTTTCTTCTGCTTGTCTTCTATGAGGGCATAGGCCATTGTTTCAACATCTTTTGCATCAAGCACAGGAAGGTTGAGAGCACGTAGCTCTTTGTCAATTCTAATTTGAGGTTCACTTCCTACTACTAAGTGTAAATCAGAAGAGTCAAATGCTTTGACTGATTTAAGTAGTTTTTTAATGTCAAGTCTCTTCTTTTCAGGTTGTACCTGTCCTTGTATCTCTTCACTCATAGAAAACTCCTTTGGTAATTCTCTTCATTAAACCCTACTAAAAGAGTATTGTCAAACTCCACAACAGGACGTTTAATGAGAAGGTTCTCTTTACAAAGCCACTGCTCTTGTTCTTCTGGTGTGAGGTTCATCTCTTTAAGTTTTAAGTTTCTATAGGTGGTGCTTCTTGCATTAAAAAGTGTTTTTATATCTGTTTGCTGTAGCCATTGAGAGATTTTTTCACAAGGAAGAGACTCTTCTTTGAAGTCGAAGAGTTCATACTCCAGGTTGTGTTGTTTGAAAAATTTTATTGCTTTTTTGACACTGTCACAATTTTTTATGCCATAAATTTTTATCATTTTTTACTCGATAATTTTTGGAACTATAAAAAAGTTGTCAGCACTTTTTGGTGCATGTGCGAGAATCTCTTCTTGAACAGTAGTGTTTTGTACTACTTGATCTTCACGTAGTGGAGTAGCCTTGTCACTCATAGCAAAGTTGGCATCTACACCATCTGTATTGAGTTCACTTAGGTTGTCTACAAAACTTACAATTTCTGAAAGCTGAGAAATAATCTCTTCGCGTTTGTCATCACTCACTTTTAAAAAAGAGAGCTTTTCTAGTCTTGTTAAAAGTGCATCATCTACTTGCATTGAAAATCCTACATTTGTAATTTATTGGTAAATTTTATCATATAAAACTTAGTATTACTCCTCTATTTGAGAAAATATTAACAATATATGCGATAATATTATAAACTTTTTATATATAAGGATAATTTTTGAGTTTAAAAACTGATATTGAGATGGTAAAAGAAGAGTTAACTTCTGAAGAGAAATTTTTTGAAAAAGCTGTAGTGACAGAAAAATTTGTAAAAAAATACAAAAAAGTAATGATTGGTTCTGTTGTTACTATTGTACTTTTAGTTGCTGGTAACATCGCTTACACGGTAAATAAAAACAACACTATTGCTAGTGCAAATGCAGCACTTTTAGCCTTAGAAAAAAATCCATCAGACAAGGCTACTCTTATTAGATTAGATTCATTAAGTCCTGCCCTAGCTGATGTTTGGAAATATTCTCAAGCTGTTGTAAACCAAGATGTTGCGACTTTAGAGAAACTTGAAGCATCTAAAACCATACTTATTGGTGACTTAGCAACTTACGAAGTTGCACAGAACAAACAAGATAAAAATCTTTTAGATACGTATGCTCAAAAGGGAAATACTATTTATGCAGATTTAGCAACAGTTCAGAGTGCTATTTTACTCATGAATGAGAATAAAATTGATGATGCTCATATGAAACTCAGTATGATTAATGTTACTTCACCACTCTCTCAAGTTGCAAAGGCATTAATGCATTATGGAGTTAAGTAGTTTGTACAAAGCTATGAAAAAAACTCTTCTTGTAGGTGTACTCCTTTTTGGAACTTTTTTTACTGCTTGTAGTACAAAAGAGGTTTACGAACCAAAGAGTGTACAAGGTGAGTGGGAAAAGTATGAAGAGAGTAAAAACTCAATTGTAGATACTTCTGCGAACATAGCTCTTTTAGATAATGGTTCAGTTCTGACAAATAAGGGAATTTTTGCTACAGATATAAACGCAAGTCAAAGAGTTATTTCTCATAGTAACGGTTGGGTTATTACTGCATCTATAGATGGAAGAGTAGAACTAATCTCTGAAGCAGATGTAAATATAACAAAAGAGATTGACCTAAAAAAGAGTATAGCCGGTGCTTCCATAGATGGAAATGATTTAGCTGTACTTTTTGCAGATAACGAAATTGCTATTTATGACCTCACAACAAAACAGCCTCTTTTTAAAGAGCAAGAGGGTAAGTATATTGCAACTGATTCAAGAATTGTGAACCCATTCTTTATGCGAGGTCTTGTACTCTTTGCAACACTTGATGGGAAAGTCGTTTTTGTCAATAAAGATTTAAAAAAGAGACTACGTACAGTTATTGTCTCTAGTGAAGAAGATTTCAACAATGTTATTTCACTAAGTGTTATTGAAAATAAAATTGTTGCTGCCACAGGATATAAAATTCTTTCACTTTCAAAAAAAGAGTTTCGTGTAAAGTATGAGCTTCGAACAATTGTAGATGATGGTCATACGATTTTTATTGCAACAAAGCAGGGTGAAATTATATCTTTAACACCAGATTTACAGGTTGTTTCAAAAATTAAACTCCCGTTTGCACACTTTTATGGCATGATAAGTGTTGATGACAAACTTTATGTTTTAGAGAAAGAGGGGTATATGATAGTTGTAGATAAAAACTCTTTTGATTACACTGTTCATGAAGTAGATTTTGATGATGGATATATTTTTATTGCAAATAAAATCTTTTACATAGACGATAAAAAAATACTTACAAAGTAATGTCTAAAGAGTTAGAGGCTTTTTTAGAGTACATAAGTGTCATTAGAGCACTTGGTAAGAAGAGTATAGATGCTTATATGGGAGACTTACTTCAGCTTGAAGAGTTAGCTGGAATCCCTTTAATTCGTTTAGACTCTTCAAAGCTTTTAACTCTCCTCTCTCGCTACACAAATAAACGCACACTTAACAGAAAACTCTCCTCCGTCAATGCTTTTTTTAACTTTTGTCATAAGCAGCATTTTAAAGAGAAGAGTCAGAAACTTGCCTTTGCAAAAG
>Ga0256843_1003449_pt1 | contig 10968 bp, 10 predicted proteins | sample AlvinellametaG_FD_191572 | JGI IMG/M metagenome (GOLD analysis project Ga0256843, IMG submission 191572) | Pompeii worm associated microbial communities from hydrothermal vent at the East Pacific Rise, Pacific Ocean - Alvinella | ecosystem: Host-associated > Annelida > Integument > Unclassified ... | reverse complement strand
ACTTGAAATACAATATGCGTTCGCAAGTATTTGCCAAGTCATTACCCATGCCTATGGTAGAAGGTGCTTTAAAACGCTTGGAACTCTTAAAAAACAATCCGGAACTAAAAGAAAAACTTTGGGAAGTGGCCACTGCTTTACAAAAAGGCTTGCGTGATGCCGGCTTTGATTTAGGTTCTACCAATACCGTTATTACACCTGTTTATTTGAAAGGTAGCGTGCCGGAAGCCATGGTTATGGTAAAAGATTTACGCGAAAAATACAATGTATTTACTTCAATCGTAATCTATCCGGTAATTCCCAAAGGAATGATTTTACTGCGATTAATCCCCACAGCTGTTCATACTCAGGAAGATATAGATATTACGGTAAAAGCTTTTTCAGCTATTAGAGATAAATTGGAATTGGGAGTATATAAGAGAATCGGAGATGAATTTATAAAAAGAGCCCGTAAATAAATTTTTTTATTATTTTTGCGCAAATTTCTTATGAAATTTATGATTTCATAATGTGAATTTTAGGTTAACACACAAAACGAACAGGCTGCCCGCACGGGCAGCCTGTTCTCTTTTAATATTATTATAAACTAAAAATCAACTTTCCTTTTTAATTCAATTCCACTTCAGGATTTTTCTTAGGTTCGATATTACTCAAATCATAACCTGAGAATTTTTTTAAATAATGTTCTATTTTCGTCCCGTAAGCATCTGTCATGGTGTTTTTACCATAAGACCATAAGAACTTTTGAACGGCTCCGGCACCTCCCAGATGCGCAGCCGCCAAAATTCCGGATTCGGTAATTTTAATTCCGTTGATCCATTTGCCGTTGAAACGTTTGATCTCTTTGCGCAAAATCCATTTGTTTTTTTCCAAATTGGCGATAAATGCCTTTTCTTGCAACAACGGATTTTTTAAAAAACTTTTTGGATTCACCTTGATATTCAATTCTTTTAAGGTGGATTTCCCAAACTGATATTTACCTAAGTATCCCAAAGTGTTTACACGCGTATATTTTCCTTGCGACTCTTTAAAAGCCAATGCTTCTTTAAAGCCGACAAAGTCTTTCTCTACAAAAGGAACAGAGGCTGTTTCCTTTTGTGCTTCTTCTTTTTTTATCTGATCTTGTGTGGCTACAAACTGATAGCCGTGTTCCGGCCTGTCAATAGGGACGACTACTATGGCGTGATCGTCAAACATGCTATTGGCAAAACTTACCAGCATGAATAACAAACCGGAAAATAAAGACCATTTTATAAAAGATAGTAATTTTCTATTCATAAACTTTATTTTTCAGCATTACAATTTACTCCATATAGGATATTATAAAAATAATGCAAAAAACCGGCTGCAAAGATAATACCATTTTATTAATTTCCAAATATTTAGCTAAAAATGTGTTAAAATGTCAGATTTATAGACTGATAAAAGACAAGACAAAAGCCTTATTAATGGAAATTTTCCTTCAAATCTTTTAAAAAAATGTTTTCCACGCTGAGACACCTATGTTTTCAAATAAATAAGCCAAGCAGCGAGCAAAAAGCTTTATATATTATAGGATTTTTCTACGTGAGGCTAACGCCCTAAGAGGTTCTTGCGTGAAAATAACGACGAAAAAGCGTAAAACTATCTGCTGTTTGAACGAAGCGATAGCGGAGTGAGTTCAGATAGTTTAGCGTTGAGGAGATTATTTTAGTAAGGTTCTCTTAAGGCTAGCGTTTTTTGTTACTTTTTTGGGCGATGCAAAAAAGTAATGATTAATAATAAAGTTAATTGTGGAAGATGCCAAAAAGTGCAGAAAACAGGAAAAGTCTTATTAATGGAAATTTTCCTTCAAATCTTTTAAAAGAGACAAAGTTTGAAAAAATTACTTAAATAATTGATTATCAGCAATAAGGCGGAAGGTTAAATCAAGCGCTTAATGAAAGATTTTTTGTTTGTTAAGATTGGTGTGATAAGATTGCGCATGCCGGTTGTGTTCCGACAAGGTTTTACTGAAAATATGATAGCCGGGTTTATCAAAATCGGCGACAAAATAGAGATAATTGTGTTTTTCGGGGTGTAAAACCGCTTCAATAGATTGAATATCGGGCATACAAATGGGCCCCGGTGGCAATCCTGCATATTTATATGTGTTATACGGTGAATCGACCGCTTTGTGTTTGTTTAAAACTCTTTTGATTACCAAATCATTGCCGTATTGTTGCTTATACGCATACACTACCGTCGGATCGGCTTGTAATAACATATTTTTTTTCAACCGGTTCAGATATACACCGGCAATACGGGGTAATTCGTCTTGTTTAGTCGATTCTTTTTGGATGATTGAAGCTAAAATACCGGCTTCAACAGGTGTCAATCCTTGTTTTTGAGCCAATTTTTTTCGTTCTTCGTTCCAAAATTTATGATATTCACGCAACATTTTATCCCTGAATTTTTCAGGTGAAGTATTATAAAACATTCTGTAAGTATTGGGAATATACATTAATAATATATTATCCGGCGTAAATCCATTTTGTTTGATAAATTTTTTATCGCGCATCACTTTTAGCAGACTCAAACTGTCGGGTTGTATTTGATGACTTACGGCACCGGCCAAATCGGCAAGCGAATTGCGGTTGTTGAAAGTAAGTTTTACTTCCAACCGGTTGCCTATACGCAGTTGGTTGATCAAATCGTTGTTAGACATACCGTTTTTTATCAAATAACGTCCTGCTTTGGGACGGGAAAACCGTTTGATTTTTGAAGCAAGTTTAAAATTGCTTTCACTTTTCAGATAAGGGGCCAAAATTTTACTCAAACTATCTATTTCAATTTTTTGAGGAATATCTACCGTTACTCCATTTTGAGACACTTCTACATTGGGACTGAACAAAGCGGTATAAAACCGGCCTCCGGCCAAAACACCTAGCAGTATAAATAGTGAAACTAAAATCAACAATTTTTTTTTCATAAAACAAAAAAGCTTAATTAAACTTGTGTTTTTCGGGAGAGATTAACTGATACATGGCTTCATCGGTATAATCCGCTCCATTAAAATTCCATTCTTTTTTAACCCCTATCAGCTGAAAACCGTGTTTTTCAAACAATTGGATACTTGACAGGTTGTCAACTGAAATATTGGCATATAATTGGTGCAAAAATAAAACATTAAAAGCAAATTCTATCAAGGTTTTTAAAGCCTGACTACCGTAAGATTGATTTTGATAATCTTTGTGAATAACAATTCCTACGCCGGCACGTCGGTTTTTCGGATCAAAATCAAACAAATCGATAAAACCGATTAGGGTTTTCGGTTCCGTCAATTCAATAGCCAAGCGTAACTGCCGGGCTTCATAGATATTTCTGTCCGATTCGCGGATAAATTGCTCCAACAGTTTTCGTGAAAAAGGTTGCTGCGTATGACTCAAGTGCCACAAATTCCTGTCGTTTTCAACCTGATATAAAAAATCGATATCAGAAGGTTCTAAAGCTCTTAATTGAATTAAATCCATAATTTTAAAAAATCGTTAAAAATCGCGTTAATTTTGCGTTAAAGATACTGACATTTTGTGAATATGGAATAATTTTGGATAGAAAATCTGTAGTATGCCGAATGTTGAATGCCAGATGACGGGAGATGATAATGGCATATCCATTCACTAAATAAACGATTCATTAAAAAATATTAAAATGAAAAAAATATTTTCCTTAATTATTGTTGCGGTAATCAGTTCGTTAACAACTTTATGGGCTTACCGCTATTTTACGGATCAATCTGCTGACAATGAGCAAAAATCCGTAGTAATTCAAGAAGAAAAAGACAGTATCAGCCCGTTTTTGCACAACACGGGTTTTAATAATCAAACTGCTGTTCCGGCCAATTTGCCCGATTTCAGAAGTGTGGTTAAAAAAACCAAAAATGCAGTTGTGCATGTGCGCAACACCCGTTATGTGCAACAATATCAACCTTATTATTACGGCTATCGCGAAGGGCCGGTTTACAAGCAAGAAGGAACCGGTTCGGGAGTTATTATTTCGCCCGACGGATATATAGTTACCAACAACCATGTGATTAAAGATGCCAGCGAATTGGAAGTAACTCTCGAAAACAAAAAAACTTATAAAGCCGAACTCATCGGCACCGATCCCAATTCCGACGTTGCCGTATTAAAAATAGATGCCAATGATTTGCCTTACTTGACATTTGGCGATTCCGATCGCATCGATTTGGGCGAATGGGTTTTGGCTATCGGCAATCCGTATAACTTGGGGACAACCGTTACGGCCGGTATTGTCAGTGCCAAAGGACGGGATTTGAAAGGCAATAAGCGTATTGACAATTTTATCCAAACAGACGCCGTGGTCAATCCCGGAAACAGCGGTGGCGCTTTAGTCGATGAACGCGGTGATTTGATAGGCATCAACACCATGATTTTTTCAATGAACGGTTCATATATCGGTTATTCGTTTGCCATTCCGTCTAACAATGTTCGTAAAATTGTCGATGATATTTTAGAATTCGGCAGCATTCAAAAAGGTGTTTTAGGCATTAAAGCCGCCGAATTAAACGGTGAAATAGCCAGAAAATTAGGGATAGAACAAACCGAAGGCGTTTATATTTACGATATTGAAGATAACACAGGAGCAGCTCAAGCCGGATTGCAAACCGGTGATATCATCATTCGTATCAACAATGTAAAAATTTCCAGCATGGCCGATTTGCTCGGATATCTGAAAACCAAACGTCCGGGCGATGAAATAGAAGTTACCATTATCAGAGACGGCGACACCCAAACCTTTAAAGTGGTATTGAGTCAAAACAATGCAGCTTATTTAAAATCATTGGGACTGTCGGTTAAAAATGTCAATAAAGACATTCTGAAACGTTACGGCGTCAGAAACGGTGTATTTATCGACAGGGTAAACAACCGTTTGTTGTATCAAAACGGTATCCGTCCCGGATATTTGATTACCCGTATCAACGATCAACCGGTTTATTCGGTGGACGATATTACCGGCATGTTGGATAATTTGGATCACCAACGTTATACCATTGAAATCGTCAGCCCCGACGGACGCACCGAAAAATATATTTTTCAATAAAAACATAAAAAATTTACCAAATTTTGTAACCTTTTTATTTTTCTTGCGTAATACTAACTGAACACACTATAAAAATTCCTTTTATATTATGAGACAACTAAAAATTACCAAGCAGGTTACCAACAGAGAAACCGCTTCGTTAGACAAGTATTTGCAAGAAATCGGAAAGGTAGATTTGATTACCGCCGACGACGAAGTGGAATTGGCACAACGTATCAAAGCCGGTGATAAACAGGCTTTGGAAAAATTGGTTAAATCCAATTTGCGTTTTGTGGTTTCGGTAGCCAAGCAATATCAAAATCAAGGATTGTCATTACCCGATTTGATCAACGAAGGTAACTTGGGATTGATTAAAGCGGCCAAACGTTTTGACGAAACTCGTGGTTTTAAATTTATCTCATATGCCGTTTGGTGGATTCGTCAATCTATTTTGCAAGCCTTGGCCGAACAGTCCCGTATCGTTCGTTTGCCTTTAAACAAAATCGGTTCTATCAATAAAATCAATAAAATGTATGCCAAGTTGGAGCAAGAAAACGAACGTCCGCCTTCACCCGAAGAATTGGCAGAAGCTTTGGATATGTCTATCAACGACGTAAAAATATCGCTTAAAAATGCCGGACGTCACATTTCAATGGATGCTCCGCTAGTAGAAGGTGAAGAATCTAATTTATACGACGTATTGCGTTCGGGCGAATCGCCCAGTCCCGACAAAGATTTAATGTTGGAGTCATTGCGCACCGAAATTGAAAGAGCTTTAAACACTTTGACACCCCGTGAAGCCGACGTGATTAAACTGTATTTCGGCCTCAACGGAAATCACATGATGACATTGGAAGAAATAGGTGAAACCTTTGATTTAACCCGTGAACGAGTGCGTCAAATCAAAGAAAAAGCGATTAGAAGATTAAAACACACTTCCCGAAGCAAGATTTTAAAATCTTATTTGGGATAATGATAAAACTTTAAACTCCTCAAAAGTCACTTAAAATTTAAGTGGCTTTTTTTATTTTAATCATTTCATAAATAATTAGTAATTTTGAAATTGTAACGCAAAGCTCCGCAAAGACATATAAAACTTGGTGTAACTCTGTGCTTCTTTGCGTAACTTTGCGAAACAACCTTAAACAAAAAAAATGAAAAAAGTCGCCATTTACGGTTATTATCGTCCCGAAAAGTCTTTTACTTATTTGTTGTTATTGTTAGACTTGTTACAAGAACACCAGGTAGAGATTATTTTTCAAAAGGCTTTTTACGAAAAACTCCTTCAACATAAAAATTTCACGGAAGATAACACCGGTTATTTACTTCAGAGTTATCCCCGTTTTGACACTTTTACCGGTTATGACGATTTACCCTCCGATATCAGCGTGTTTTTTACTTACGGTGGCGACGGCACCATTTTGCGGGCTTTAACCTTTATACGCGACAAGGGTATTCCGGTTTTCGGTATCAATGCCGGCCGATTGGGATTTTTGGCAACCATTCAAAAAGAACAAATAGAAAAAGCAGTGCGGTGGTATTTTAATGGACAATACACCATTAGCGAACGAAATTTGATAGCTGTTGAAACCCAACCGGAAATACCGGAAATCAAAGAGATGAATTTTGCCTTGAACGAATTGGTTGTCAACCGCAAAAACACGACAGCCATGATCAGTATCGACACCTTTATAGACGATGAAAAATTGACGACCTATTGGGCCGACGGTTTGATTATTGCCACCCCGACCGGTTCCACCGCCTATTCTTTGAGTTGTAACGGGCCTATAGTCGAACCCGAATCGATGAATTTTATCCTCAATCCCATTGCCCCTCATAACCTGACGGTGCGTCCGTTGATTATTGCCAATGATCATATCATCAAACTCAAAGTCGACAGCCGCGAAGACGAATTTTTAATTTCGTTGGACAGCCGTAATTACAGCCTGCCGTTACACACTACCATTACCGCTTATACAGCGCCTTTTACCGTTAAGCTGATTCAATTCAGCGAAAACAGTTTTATCAAAACATTACAGAAAAAACTCTTGTGGGGACAAGACGAAAGAAATTAAGAACAGACAAATTATGATTTTATACAGCTCAAAATTTTTAAAAGTCAATTATTTGGAACTCCAATACCTGATGCATTTCTATTGGACGGACTATGCCGGATATATGGACGAAGAAGGTATTTATCACGAGTTTCTCAACTTTTTGAGCAAAAGAATTTATAAAAGAGCTCATCAGATTTTTGTCGATTGGCAAAAAGTGGAAAACCTGATATCACAAGAAACCATAGATTGGTTTATACAATATATTTTACCCAAAATAGCTTCGCATAAAGCCTATCGAATAGCATTTTTGCTTACCGATCCGACAATTTTTCATGTCCCCGAAAAAATACCTGTCAACAATACTTCTATTGAAGCCCGGATATTTATCCGTCCGGAGCCGTTGATGAAGTGGCTGATGGACGGAGCCGAACGAAAAGAACCCGGCATTGATGATCACGATCACGATCATGAACACGGAAGCAGTTGTCACACTTAATCCAAATTATTTAAATACCGGGGTGATAAACTTTACAAGTGTTTTTAACTGAATTTTAACCGAATATCAGCTATTCGGGAACAATTTTTGAGGTTGTTTTGATATTTTTTAAGTAACTTTGAAAGTTAATTCGCCATCGAGCGATTGAAAATTTAAAATAGCATTAATTTTTTATAAAATATCATTATAAAGAATTATTTCGATTATTATAATTTTATTCAAAAAAATGTAAGCAAATGAAAAAATACTTATTTCTTGTTTCTATTATATTTTTCAGTTTTCAAATAAATGCTCAATATTTCGGACAAAACAAGCCGAGATACGAAGAATTTGATTTTAAGGTTTATGAAACACCTCATATTGAATTATATTCCTATTTAAAAAGGGACAGCATAAAAAAATCTTTTTTATACAGTGCCGAAAAGTGGTTTAAACGACACCATACTATTCTACAAGACAGTTTTGCATATAAAATTCCTATTATATTATACAACAATCATGCTGATTTTCAACAAACTACGGCCATTTCAGGAGAAATAGGTGTAGGAACCGGCGGTGTTACCGAAGCTTTAAAAACCCGTATTACCATGCCGGTACGTCCTTCATACGGACAAACCGATCACGTATTGGGACACGAAATGGTGCATGCTTTCCAATATAATTTAATCAAATCCGACGACTCTTTATCTTTTAATAATCTGGCCAATGTATCTCTGTGGATGGTTGAAGGAATGGCCGAATATTTATCATTGGGGCGCTATGACGGACATACGGCTATGTGGATGCGTGACGCCGTATTGAGCAAAGATTTTCCATTGATAAAAGATTTATACAAAAGTAAATATTTTCCTTACCGTTACGGACAAGATTTTTGGGCTTATATTGGAGGTACCTACGGTGACGATAAAATAAAACCCTTGTTTTATCAAACTTTAAGATGGGGCTTACAAGAAGCTACCGACAGTATTTTAAATATCAAATTAGACAGTTTATCCAAAAATTGGAAACGTTCCAATGTTCAATATTACAGTCAATTTTTACCGGGAAGAGATACGGTTCAAACAGGAAAAATTCTCTTTGATAAAAAAAATGCAGGTAATATGAATGTCTCTCCTGTTGTCAGCCCCGACGGACAAAAAATGATTTTCTTATCAGAAAAAAACGTATTGTCTATGGATTTGTATGTCGTTGATTTAAACACCGGAAAAATGAAACGGATAGCTTCAAAATCCATGACAAACGAAATCGATGCGATAGATGCATTTGAATCCTCCGGAACCTGGTCTCCCGACAATAAATACTTCGCATTTGTAGTCTTCAAACAAGGTAAAAACCAATTGGCTTTAGTCGATGTAGATAAGAAAAAAATAACAAAAATTATAGAAATACCCGATTTAGATGCTTTTTCGTATCCGGCATGGAGTCCCGACGGAAAAACCATGTTGTTATTAGGACAAGTAGAAGGGCAATCCGACTTGTATCTATATCATTTTGACACTAAAAAAACCGAACAATTAACCAATGATGTCTATGCAGAAATGCAAGCTAACTGGAGCAGAAACGGAGATAAAATCATTTTTACCACCGACTATTATTACTTAAAGAGAAATTTATATCCGGTTAAATATCATGTCGGAATATTGGATTTGTCAAGTAAGCAAAAAAGTTATCCTTTGATTTTTCCAGGAGCCAATAATATGAATCCACAATTTGACAAAACCGGTGAAAATATTTATTTTTTGTCGGATTATGACGGATTTAGAGATTTATACCGCTATAATTTTGCCGAAAAACAAATTTACAGAATGACAAAATTCTTTACCGGAATATCCGGTATTACCAAATACTCACCGGCATTTACCATTAACTACACCCATGACGAAATCATTTACAACTATTTTGCCCGTCATCAATATCAATTGGCTAAAGCTTCTATCAAAGATTTTTATAACCGGCCTGTAGAAAATCAAAACGTTCAAATTGCCGCTTCACTCCTACCTCCTGAAATCGACTTGAATTACAGCTTGGTAGAACGCTTGTTGCGCAACAAATTTTCCGATTTACATGTTGAAATAGTCGAAAAACCTTACAAACCCAAGTTTAAATTAGATTACATCAGTAATATCGGTATCGGTATCGGAACTTCATCTATGTATGGAACCGGTATGCAGGGCGGTGTCAGTATGATTTTTAGTGATATGCTGGGACAAAACCAACTATATACCGCTGCATCGTTAAACGGCGAAGTTTATGATTTTGGTGCATATGCCGCCTATTTTAATCAAAAACATCGAATTGGTTGGGGTGCTTCTCTATCTCATATTCCTTATACGAGTTATTATCAAGGAGTTTTTAGAGATACTATCCATATTTATGACGATGATATTGCCGTTGATAATTATAAAATTTATACCATCAGAATGTTTGAAGAAAAAGTAGGTTTGTATGCCAGTTATCCATTTTCAAAAACCCTGCGGGCCGAAATGGGTGGTTCGCTTGCTCATTATTCCTATAAAATAACCAGTTATAATTATTATTATGACTATTTTGATCCTTATTCGGGCTATGCATACGGATATTACGGCTATGAAAAAAAGGACGAAGAAGCTCCCGAAGGATTTGATTTTCATGAAATAAATTCAGCCTTAGTCGGTGACAATTCGGTATTTGGCCTCACAGCTCCCATGAAAGGACAACGCTACCGGATAGGACTGCAAAAATATTTCGGAAAACAAGACATGTCTACCTTTACGTTTGACTATAGAAAATATATATTTGTAAAGCCGGTTTCTTTTGCCTTCAGATTTACTCATTACAACCGTTTTGGTGAAGAAGCCGAATTGTCATATTATGATGGCGGAGTATTACCTCCTTTATATCTGGGCTACGATTTTTTTGTCAGAGGATACTCCTACTCGGCCATGTTTGAAAGCTCTTTAATCGATCCTTCAAGCCTGTGGTATACCGACTTGATGGGTAGTAAAATGATTGTTAGTAACTTTGAAATCAGAATTCCTTTTACAGGTCCTGAAAGATTGGCACTGGTAAAATCGAGTTTCTTTTTCTCCGATTTGAATTTCTTTGTCGATGCAGGTTTAATATGGAATTCGGGAGATAATATATCGCTTCATAAAGACAATAATCCTAGGGGAACCCGATATCCTATTTTCAGCACCGGAGTTTCAACCCGGATTAACTTATTCGGACAAATTATTATCCAACCTTATTATGCTTTTCCTTTAAGTTTGGAAACCGGTTCAAAAGGATATTTCGGACTAAACTTTTATCCCGGATTTTAAAATTTTATGTTGAAAATAAAAAAACTACATAACATACATTTTAAAAAATCGGGAA
>Ga0256843_1003448_pt1 | contig 10969 bp, 9 predicted proteins | sample AlvinellametaG_FD_191572 | JGI IMG/M metagenome (GOLD analysis project Ga0256843, IMG submission 191572) | Pompeii worm associated microbial communities from hydrothermal vent at the East Pacific Rise, Pacific Ocean - Alvinella | ecosystem: Host-associated > Annelida > Integument > Unclassified ... | reverse complement strand
CTTTACATATAGCCATACTCATCCACGACCCGTGTGACGAGTATAACAGCATTAAGGGACTTTTAAAAGACAAAAGCGACGAAAACTACTATCGTATGATACAAGGAGATATAGAAAATGTCTCAATAGACTCACTTCCTAAAGAGTATAGAAGTTTTGCAAACTACTTAAAACACAAAGAGTATAAAAAAGCTTTTGAAGCTATCAAAGAGATGGAAAATGTCTCCTCCAAGCTGATAGCCGCATCTATCATGAAAGAGCACTTAACAAAAGATGAGATAAGATATATCTTATCTGAAGCTTCAGCTATGGGTTACAAAAAAGCTTTGAAAAGTTGGTATAGCTACTTAAAAAGCAAAAGTAACCAAGAGGAGCAAAAAATCATCGATAAAAAAATGGAAATCTTTAAGTAAATTTTAGTAGAATAATTTTCAAACTTTTTTTCAAGGATATTTCTATGGAGTTACCAAAAAAAGCAAATATAGTCGAAGTGTGTCCCAGAGACGGCTTTCAAAGCATCAAAGAGTGGATATCCACCGAACTCAAAAAAGAGATCATAGACAGACTTATAGATACCGGATTTAAAAAGATAGAGATCACTTCATTTGTGCATCCAAAAGCGATACCGCAGATGAAAGACGCCAAAGAGATAGTGTCTCATTGTATAGAAAAACACTCAAATAAAGATGTCATCCTAAACGCTCTCGTACCGAACCTCTTTGGAGCCAAAGCGGCTTATGAGAGCGGCATCAGGGAGATAACTTATGTCATTTCCACTTCCGAATCTCACAATAAAGCAAATGTAAAAAGAAGCAGAGAGGAGTCTTTTAACGAACTCAAAGAGATAAAAAAGAGTTTTAAAGATTTGAAGATAAAGTTTGCCGTTGCTACCGCTTTTGGCTGTCCTTTTGAAAAGGATGTTCCCGTAAGCGAAGTGGAGTGGATGATACAAAACGGTCTTGAGGCAAATGTGGATGAGATATGTCTAGCAGACACCATAGGAGTCGCCAATCCTTTGCAGATCGATAGAGTCTTTAAAGAGCTTTCAAAGAGTTTCAAAGATCAAAGCTTTAGTCTTCACCTACACGATACCAGAGGCATGGGCTTAGCCAATGTAGTGGCGGCTTTACAAAACGGTGTGGATACTTTCGAGTCGGCCGCGGGAGGTCTTGGGGGGTGCCCTTTTGCTCCCGGAGCCGCAGGCAATATAGCTAGCGAAGATCTGATAAATATGTTAACCAACATGGGTATCGAAACGGGTATAGAGCTTGATCCTTTACTCGATACGGTAGAGTTGATAAAAGAGAAGATAAAGCCCGTACTCACAAGCCACTTAGCTTATGTGGATAGAGATAAGATATGCGTTTTATAAGAAAAGGAGAAGATAATGGATAAAAAAAGTATGCCGCTTGAAGGCGTTAAAGTACTTGAGCTTGGAAGTTTGATAGCAGGACCCTTTGCGGGAAGGCTGTTTGCGGATTTCGGAGCGGAGGTTATCAAGGTGGAGCCTCCAAAGATAGGAGATCCTCTTAGAAAATGGAGGCTTATGAAAGACGACACCTCTTTGTGGTGGTATGTCCAATCAAGAAACAAAAAGTGTATCACTCTAAATCTAAGGGAAAAAGAGGGGCAAGAGATCATAAAAAAACTTGCCAAAGAGGTTGACATCATCATCGAAAACTTTAAGCCCGGAACCCTTGAGAAGTGGGGCATAGGGTATGAGGATCTAAAAAAGATAAATCCCAAGATAATCATGGTTAGAATTTCAGGCTACGGACAAGACGGACCATATAGCGAAAAGCCCGGATTTGGCAGTATCGGAGAAGCGATAGGCGGTATCAGATACCTAACGGGTTATCCAGATCTTCCGCCTGTAAGAACCGGGATCAGCATAGGCGACTCCATAGCCGCCATATATGCGGTGATGAGCGCTATGATGGCGCTGTACCATAGAGATGTCAAAGGCGGAGATGGACAGTATATAGATGTGGCTCTTTATGAGGCGATATTTAGCTTGATGGAGAGTATGGTTCCGGAATACGACCAGTTTAAATATATCAGAGAAAGAAGCGGCAACACTCTTCCGGGTATCGCACCTTCCAATATCTACAAGTGCCAAGACGGCAAATATGTAGCCATAGGAGCAAACGGAGATAGTATATTTAAAAGACTCACTCAAGCTATGGATAGAGAGGACCTTGACAACGAAGAGTTCGCCCACAACGACGGAAGAGCCAAAAAGATGGAGTATCTTGACGGCGAGATAGAGAAATGGACCAAAACTATGCCGGCAAAAGAGGTGCTTGAGATATTAGATAGATACAAAGTTCCCTCAGGTCCTATCTATAACATCGAAGATATTTTCCAAGACCCGCACTATCACGCAAGAGAGATGATAAAAGATGTCGAAGTTAACGGCATAGGAAAGTTAAAGATGCCGGGTATCATGCCAAAATTCAGCGAAACTCCGGGAGAGATAAAGTGGGCTGGAGGAAAGCTAGGAGAGCACAACGAAGAGGTGTTTGAAAAGATACTAAAAATGAGTAAAGAGGAGATTGAGGATCTAAAAAAGAGGGGCATCATATAAATAGTGTTACGATTTGATACACAAAAGTTGAAAAATTGTTCACTTATGTCAAAAAAATAAGCAAAATAAGCTTTTTTATGATTAAATATAGAAAAATTATTTAAAAAGGATCATCATGAAATTGAAAAATTTACTTCTAAGCGCTGTTATAGCGTCATCACTGAGTATAGCTGCGAGTGCGGCTACTACTATAAGAGTAACTCTACAGTTGCCTATCACCCACTCTTTGGGTCAAAACTGGCTTGAGTTTAAAAAGATAGTGGAAGAGAAATCAAACGGAGACCTTAAAGTCGTCATATTCCCTTCGGCTCAGCTTTATAAAGACAAGCAAGTTCCCGGAGCCGTAGGTAGCGGAGCTATCGAAGCCGGTTCGGCATTTTTGGGTAGATTTACCGGTTCCGTTCCTGCCGTTGATATAGTAAGTCTTCCCTTTTTCTTTAAAAATGACAAACAGTTAAGCGCCGTTGTATCAAACGGTTCAAGAACAAGAAGCATACTTGATAAAGCTATCTTGAAAGAGACCGGAGATAAAGTTCTTTGGTGGCAAGCATTCGGACACAATGTATATCTAACAAACGGTAAACCCATAAGACTTCCAAGTGACTTAAAGGGTAAAAAAGTCAGAACTTACGGAAAGATTTTAAGCTGGACCGTTGAAGCTTTGGGAGGAGTTCCTGTTATCATGTCAGGCTCAAAGCAATTTTTAGCTTATCAACAAGGTGCGGTTGATGTGGGAATGACCGGACTTTCAGCCGTAAAAAGTAGAAAACTTTATGAAGTTATGCACAACATGACGGCATCATTCGATAATGTTATAGAGTTCGTAGCTATCATGAATAACAAATTTTTCAACTCTCTAAGCAAGAAAAATCAAAAAATCATCATGGATGCTGCAAGCGTAGTGGAGAAACATTTAAGACAACAAGTTTATTCAAGTGAAGACAAGATACTTGACTACTTGAAAACAAAGATGAATGTTATCACTTTGACTCCTGAGGAGAGAGCTCAGTGGGAAAAAGCTACAAGACCTGTAATCGATAGATTTAAAAAGTCCGTAGGTCCTATGGCTGACGAAGTCATCAAGGCGGCTTACGAGGATATGAAGAGTGCCAAATAACACTCTACTTGGGAGTCGTCTCGGCGACTCCTTCATTCTATATAAAATACCAATAAAAAAATGATAAAATTTATAGACTCACTATCCGAGTTTTTCGGAAAACTTTCGGCTTGGTTATTTTTTTTCATAGGACTTATCGTCACATACGAAGTCTTTATGAGATATGTTTTCAATATGCCTACCATTTGGGTGGATGAAGTATCCTCTATCACTCAGATATGGGCTACCTACATAGGTGTAGCTTTTGCTTTGAAACATAAAGACATGATAGTCATAGACATAGCCTTTAAAGATCACAACTCGCTTTCGAGAAAAATAGTCGAAACCATATCTCTTATCATCATCATTCTATTTAGTGCGGTGGCGGTAAGATACGGATTTGAGATCTGGCTTGACTCTACTCTAAAGGGTCACCATACCGATACGCTTCTTGGACTTCCCAAGTGGTTTACCCAAGCCTCCATATGGGTCGGCTTTTCTCTACTTTTTTTACAAGCGATAGTAGAGATAGTAAAAGTTTGGACTATAGGTATAGATCCCAACGAAGAGCTTGAAATGATAAAAGAGAGTGTTTAAATGAGTGGTTTTGTTATCCTTTTTTTATTGATATTTTTACTTGTTATTAGAGTTCCCGTAGCTTTTGCTTTGGGCGGACTTGGAGTGGCACTTTTAGCTTACTTTCCGTTGCCTCTCATAGGAGTTCCCGAAAGGCTCTACGGCACTATGGATAGCTTTGAGCTACTTGCCGTACCTATGTTTTTGCTAATGTCGAATGTTTTACTAAAAGGAAAAGTCGGAAAAGACCTTTTCGGTGCCGTTCAAAGCTGGATAGGGCACTGGCCCGGCGGTCTTGGAGTGGCTACGATACTATCTTGCGGTATATTCTCCGCGGTTTCCGGCTCATCTGTAGCAACCGCCGCCACCATAGGTACGGTAGCGATACCGGAGATGACAAAAAGAGGATATCCAAAACACTTTGTTTACGGACTTTTAGCCGCAGGCGGAACGCTTGGTATCATGATACCTCCGTCTATCCCGCTTATCATCTACGGCATAGTATCCGAAAGCTCCATACCGAAGCTATTTTTAGCGGGTATCGGTCCCGGACTCTTTTTGATAACCGTATTTGTGCTATATAGCATGATATATTCAAAATTTAGCAAACAGTACCACAAGATGCCAAAAGCCACATGGAAAGAGAGATATAAAGCTACCGTTTTAGCGCTTCCCACTATCTTCATAGCCACATCGGTCATAGGCTCCATATACGCAGGTATCGCAACGCCTTCGGAGAGCGCGGGGGTCGGATTTGTACTATCTTTGATAGTTACGTTTATCATGGGTAGAATGAATTGGGAAAAGCTAAAAGAGGCGGTTTACGACTCGGCTAAGACCACCATCATGATATTTATCATCATAGCAGGAGCAAAAGTCTTCTCATACGCTATCACACTATATATGATACCTCAAAATATTTCAGCCCTGCTTGTAAGCCACATCACCAACCATACCATATTTATCTTGGCTATCGGTTTGGTGCTTTTGTTTATAGGCTTTTTCTTAGAGTCTCTCTCTATGCTTCTTATCATGGTACCCGTACTTTTTCCGGCTATCATGGATAAAGGGATAGATCCTATCTGGTTTGGACTATTTTTCGTAATACTCATAGAAACGGCACTCATAACACCGCCTGTGGGAATGAATCTTTTTATCATCCAAGCTATCTCAAGGGCAAGACTTAGCGAAGTGGTAAAAGGGGTATGGCCATTTGTACTTATCATGCTCTCGACCGCCACTCTACTTTGGTTTTGGCAAGATTTAGCTCTTTATATACCGTATCATTTCTAACCTAATATAGGGGGATTTGAATGGATAGTTCAAAAAAAGAGAAACTACTTGAAATAGTAAAGCATTATAACACTCTAAAAGAGAGGCAAATAGCCGCATACATACAACACAATGTCGATTATTTTATCAAAGTGTTTAATAAGATTGAAAACGGCTCTACTATCGTTTGGAATTGGTGGGCTTTTTTCTTCCCCGGTATCTACTTGCTATATAGACGATCATACTTATACGGACTTATCGCCATAATTTTGAAGATATTTACTATGAGAATTCCGTTTGCCGGTATAATTTTTGGATTTATCTTAGGGTTGTTTGCAAACTATCTCATATACATAAACTATAAAGCCTCTTTGAACGAGGCTCAAAAAAGAGATTTAAACGAACAAGAGACTTTAGAGTTTTTATATAAAGAGGGCGGAGTCAACAACTTCATCATCATTTGGGGCATCATAGCTTCAGGGTATGAGATATTGTGGTTATTAAATATTTTATACCAAAACGTAAGATATTAGAGTATGAAAAAGATAATTCTTTTAACTTTTTTATCTATTTTGTCACTATATTCGTACAATATCAAAGAGTTAAAAGGATTTTTGGATTCAAACTCCTCTAAGATTAACTACATCATCAACTCCAAAGATAGCTTTTATCTACTAAGTCTAGCTATAAAATACGATAGGCTCGATATCTTCAAAAAAGCTCAAAATCTACACTATGATTTTAGCCAAACAGATAATAAAAACGACAATCTTTTGATGTTTGCAAGTTTTTTAGCCAAACCCAAGTTTGTCGATTTTTTGATAGATAAGATAGACCCCAACGATACGAACAAAAGAGGCGTCAACTCTCTTGGCATGGTTTTAGCGGGGATAAATCAAAACTACCCTTTTGTTTTTGACAAACAGTACGACAAATATACAAAAACCAACGCCGATAAAAAAACATACGAAGCGTATAAAAAAAAGATAGAGCAAAACATTATAAAAACCATAAAAATATTAAAGAAAAACTCTGCAAAGAGTGAATTTCTCGGCAACAAGTACTCCACCTTCCTATTTATAAGAAATTTTTCAAGAGCCGCACGAGAAAATAAACCTATCGACAAAAAGTTAAGAGAAATTCTTTTTAGATACTATCTAAACGATAAACAAAAGATATTTTTATACTTTTTACTCAAAGAGGATAAAAAAGGTAAAGATATATTAAAAAAACATACCCAATATCTAAAAGAGCCTTACTATCTCGACTATCCTGTTCATTTTCTATATCTTATCGCCAAGATAGATAGACTTGATATTGCAAGGTATATGCTAGATTTGGCAAAACAGCACCATATCGACATAGTAAATTACAACATCACCTCCAAATATGCCAAAAATATAGACGAACTGCACGATAGATCTTGGGGTAAAAAATTTTACGAACTTTACTCGAAAGATATAAAAGAGGGCAATAAGACAAAAGTCTTTGATCTGGTGGAGGGCAAAAACTATAAAGAGTTGGATAGCTACACGAAAAATCACTTTTGGAATTTTACCAAATACAACTACTACACAAGCGGTCCTGTACCGTTTGACGAGATCACGCCTTTGCTGCTAGCCATCATCAACAAAGACAAAGAAGCGGTAAACATTCTTTTAAAAAACGGCGGATATGTCAGCGGATGGAATGCCATACACTACGCCATACTAAAAGATAAACCGTTAAATCTGGATAGATACAAAAAATGGGACAGAGTCTTTAAAATCAATCAAAAAGGGCTTTTGGACAATATCACACCCGTCACTCTATCTCTTATCTATAACCCCAAATATCTTGATGAGCTTTTAAAATATACAAAAAGGGTCGGAAAGATAGGATTTTACTATGCTATCAGACAGAACTTGGAGGATAAAATCCTGCCCTATGTTAGATACGCCGATCTTGGCATACTGGCTTCCCTAGTCAAAAAAGGCAGAGTCGATATAGTAAAAAAGTTATACATTAGAGACGTGATAGACAAGTATGATATCACGGATAAAGATTTAAATGCTATATTGGAACACTCAAAATATCATGATAAATTCATTCAAGCCTTTAAAGAGCTTTTTTTAGAGCAATGCTCCCGCTTAAACAAACAAAATAGCGCCATATGTTTAAAGCTTGGTTACAATCCGGACGATAAAACCCTTGTTCAACTCCTTTTAAATACAGATGAGACGACTATAAAGTATCTACAAAAGTATAAAGAGCGCAAATTGTACGGCAAATACTACCCTATATCCTATATAAAAAATCCAAAATATTTCAAATACTTCATCACTCCAAAAACAAAATCTCAAAAATATATAGCCGAGTGCAAGATAGCCATAAAAAAAGGCAATGCCAAAAACAATCCATCTTGCAAAGAAGCGATAAAAGAGCTTTTGAAGATAGATAGATTATCGGCTTTGTTTATCGCGTTAAAAAGCGACAATGCCTCTATCATCAGAGAAAAAGATATAAAAGACTTATCAAAAAATTTACAACTTTGCTACTACCTTGATACAAATCTCACAAAAGCAAAAATTTTATATGAAAAGTATAAAGATATAGGTATAAAATGCTATCTAACAAATCCGAAAAGGGATGAGGCTTTTATAAAAATCTCTCAAGGTTGTGACCAATCTCTCGTTGAAGCCGTTGACGATAACGACACCAAAAAGACTCTATCGGCTCTAAAAAACGGAGCAAATCCAAACCAATTCTCAAAAAAATGGGGAAAAGGTTTTCCTCTTTTATTTGAAGCTATCTACAACAAAAATTACCAAATAACAAAAGCTTTGATAGAGCACGGCGCCGATACGCTATATGAAAACAAAGATAAAAACAACGCTCTTTTGATAGCGGCAAACTCTACACCCAAAATACTAAAACTCATACTAAAAACAAAAGCAAAAAGATATATCAATAAAGTTGTGGATATGACGATACTAAAAGTATATCCTTTAAATATCGCACTTTTCAATCTAAAATTTGACAATGTCAAGATACTACTTGAACACGGAGCAAAGATACTAAACAACGAAGAGAGAAAATTTTATTGCAAATTAAAAGAAAAAGGCAGACTTGATATGCTAAAAGTATTTAAAACCCACGGGATGGATCTGGAAAATTATAAGGGCAAATGCTCCAAATAGCTGCCCTTATCTATATCCCCGTATTGCAAGCCTCCATCTTGCCCGTTTTATACCCTCTTAAAAACCATGACGCTCTTTGTTTTGACGTACCGTGAGTAAACGAATCAGGCACCACATACCCTTGAGTCTCTTTTTGCAAAGTATCATCTCCGATAGCACTTGCCGCCCCCAAAGCCTCTTGGATATCTCCATCTTCCAAGATGCCGTCAAGATAGTGAGCCCATACTCCTGCGTAACAATCGGCTTGTAGCTCAACTCTTACTTGCACTTTATTGGCCGTCTTTTTGGAGCTTCTTGCTTGTAAAGCGTGGGATTTTTTCAGCGTTCCTAGCTGATTTTGGACATGGTGACCTATCTCATGAGCTATCACATACGCTTCGGCAAAATCCCCGGGCGCGTGAAATCTTCTTTTTAATTCATCAAAAAATCCAAGATCCAGATAAACTTTTTGATCCGCTGGACAGTAAAACGGTCCGGTTTGGGCGTTAGCATATCCGCATCCGCTCCTGACACTACCTCTAAACAGTACAAGTTTCGGATCTTTATATCTAAGTCCATGCTCGGCAAAGAGTTTACTCCAAACTTTTTCGGTCTGCCCTAGTACCGCCCCTACAAATCTAGCCTCTTTATCCTCTTTTGTGGTACTTTTGGCGGTTTGCTGAGGTTGGCTTGATTGGTCCAAAAGCGCTAACGGATTGAACCCGAAAAAGTATGCTACCACCCCTATCAACAGTACGACTCTTCCGGTCTTACTCTTCATCAAAAATTGAGCTATAGGCAGTATAGACCTCAAACTTCCTCCGCTTCTTGCAGGGCCTCTTGATCTTAGATCCTCTACATTATCACTCTGCTCCAGATTTTCCCACTTCATCTCATATCCTAAAATATAGTTTTTAAATTATACTATATTTTCTTTTTATTTTTATTTATCGAGTATGGGTATAAATGCTTTTGTGCTAACTCTTACTTTTGAGCCTATCTTTAGCCTTTTAGCTTCGTTTTCACTCAAAACCACCTCCACCAACTGCTTGCCGATAGAAACGATAGCCACATATATCACATCTTTTTTGATAAGGTCCAAAAGTTCTCCCTCAAAAGAGAGTTTTTGAGAACCACTTGTTTTTAAAAGTATCTCCTTAGGTGTACCGAAAGCCGTCATTTTCCCATCTTTTAAACTTAATACGAAGTTTGAGAGTTTATATATCTCGCTTGGGTCATGGCTCACCATAAAAACCGTAGCGTCAAATTCACTCTTTAAAGCCAAGATCTCTTGCTGGAGCCTTGCTCTCATACTCGGATCAAGCGCCGAAAGAGGTTCGTCAAGCAAGATGATTTTCGGCTCACCCATAAAAGCCCTAGCAAGAGCCACTCTTTGCTTTTGCCCACCGCTTAGAGTAGATGGGTATCTATCTTTATACTCTTTTAGATGTACTATTTCCAAAAGATGCTCGGCTCTTTTTTTGTCATCTTTTATATAAAGAAGATTTTCAAGTACGCTCATATTGGGGAAAAGTGCATAGTCTTGAAAAACAAAACCGACTCCTCTTTTTTGAGGAGGCAAAGACTTTTCGCCCTCAAGCCACTTTTCTCCTCCTATCTCTATCTTGCCTTTTGCTTTTTCAAGTCCCGCCAATATCCTTAAAAATGTCGTTTTTCCGCTTCCACTCTCTCCAAAGATAGATACAAAACTACCTCTTTTTACGCTTATAGATATATCTAAGTCTATATCTCTATCAATGCCGTGCAAATCTTTGTGTATATCTATCTTTATCATACTATCTTCCCAATCTTAAAGCGTTTTTTCTATTGAAGATATAGACACTTAATAAAACCGTAAAACTGATAGCCACCATGATAGCGCTATAAATATGAGCGGAGAGATAATCCATCTCCTCCACCATTTCATATATGGCTACGGATGCCACCTTGGTCTTGCCGGGGATACTTCCGCCCACCATCAAAACTACTCCAAACTCTCCTACGGTATGAGCAAAAGTGATAACAACCGCACTCAAGATAGACGGTTTTATATTTGGTAAAATAACCTTTAGCATAGTTTCAAGTTTACCTTTTCCTCCGACATATGAGGCTTCTATGATATTTTTATTGAGAGCTTCAAATCCGCTTTGTAGCGGCTGGAGCATAAACGGAAAAGAGTAAAGAGAGCTTGCTACCACAAGACCCGGAAAATCAAAAACCAACTTTACCCCAAGATATTTATCAAAAAACGCTCCTATGGGTGAGTTTTGCGAAAGCGCA
>Ga0256843_1003447_pt1 | contig 10969 bp, 11 predicted proteins | sample AlvinellametaG_FD_191572 | JGI IMG/M metagenome (GOLD analysis project Ga0256843, IMG submission 191572) | Pompeii worm associated microbial communities from hydrothermal vent at the East Pacific Rise, Pacific Ocean - Alvinella | ecosystem: Host-associated > Annelida > Integument > Unclassified ... | reverse complement strand
CACAATCCCCATCAAATCCGGATGGTCAAACGCTTCTTTGGCAACGAGGGAAAACTCATACCCATGCACCCGAAACACCTCCGCCCCGACGATATCAAACACCCTGTCCAACAAAGCGGGGTTATTTATAATCGTTTTGATCATCGTCAGTTCCGCCACATCTTCACGGCGACTCCGGCGTTGAGGAACAAACCCTTCTTGCGGCGGTACGGAAGCTTCTTTTTTGACTCCCACCAGTCTTTCATCCACACCCAGTAAAACCGCAACATATCCTTTATACTCTTCCTGCAACACAGGGGAGAGTGTTTTGAGATATTCACCTGCACTTTTAAGTGCCTGCTCTTTTTGCAAAGGATCTTGAAGATCGTAACTGCGAATGATCTCTTCGATACAAAACTCGATATGCGGTTTAGGGTTTTTAAAGAGGGTGTTCAGTGCTTCGATTTGCCGCGCTTTGACCATATCCGCAGGATCCATCCCGTTTTCAAAAAGTACCACACCACCGCGCATTCCCTTGGCACTGAGCATCGAAGCCGCTTTAAATGCCGCCGCACGTCCCGCTTTGTCACCGTCATATGCCAGTATCACTTTGGGATCACCACGGGAGATGATCGGTACATGATAATTCGTGAGTGCCGTTCCCAGCGTTGCAACGGTATTGGTAAATCCCGCCTGATGCAGCATAATCACATCCAGGTACCCTTCAGTAACGATGATTTCACCTTTTTGCATGATGGTTGTTTTCGCTTTATGGTACCCATACAACAAGCGTGATTTGTCAAAGATCTTACTTTGCGGGGAGTTGATATATTTTGCAGGGTGATCGGTGATGGTTCTTCCGCCAAACCCCACGATTTTGCCTGCCGGAGTGAAGATAGGAAACGTTATCCTCTGACTAAACCGCGCATAGGGTCGCCCACTCTCTCCGACTGCTACGAGCCCGAAATCTTTGGCATCGGTAAAAGAGACTTTTTTCCCACGCATAAACTCTAACGTTTTAAACGACTCCGGCGCATACCCTATCTCGAACTTTTCTATCGAAGATTCATAGATACCGCGTTCATGAAGATAGGCTTTTGCAGTTTGGTTCATATCAAGATTTTTACGAAAAAAGCCATTCAGATCTTCCAAAATTTTTTTCTCTTTGGAAAACTCTTTTTTGGTTTCGGTATAGCGCAAAGAGATGTTGTACTGCGATGCAAGTTTTTCAATCGCTTCGGGATAGGAGAGTTTTTCATACTCCATCACAAATTTGATACTGTCACCCCCTACCCCGCAACCGAAACATTTGTATATCTGCTTTGCAGGCGAAACGACAAATGAGGGCGTATTTTCACCATGAAAAGGGCAGTTGGCTTTAAAGTTCGCCCCTGCTTTTTTCAACTCGATATAACTACCGACCACATCGACAATATCAAGACGGGCTTTTAAGGCTTCTATCGACTCTTGTTCTATCATGAGGCGATTATAACACTTTGCCCATTACAGAGGCTTGTTATAAAATTATTTCTTTTGCAAACGTATGATGAAATAATCCTCTTTCCCCTTCCCGTAACTCTCCGTTTCACCGACAACGACAAAACTACCGTCACTCGTACGGGTGATATCGTGCGCGATATCATCATCCACTCCTCCGTAAACAGGTCCCCATACAGAATGCCCTTCATGATCTAACTGCATCACATAAAAGTCAAACTCTCCATGCCCGAAGGAATCAGTCGTACCGGCGATCATAAAACCACCGTCATCGGTTTTGGCGATAGCATTTGCCCACTCTTTCTCTTTGTATCCAAAAAGCCTGTGCCAAAGCGTCTTTCCGTTTGCAGCAAGCTTGACCACACTTACATCGAAACGCTTGGAACCAAAAGACTTTGTTTTTCCCGTAATCACACAACCACCGTCTTTAGTCGCAACGACATCTGTAGCAACATCTTCACTATCTTCACCGAATATTTTTGTCCAGAGTTGTTTGGCGTGTTTGTCAAACCGTACGATATACATATCTTTACTGCCTATACCGTAACTCTCACTCACACCGACGATGACAAAGCCACCATCTGCCGTCAAAGCGATACCGTTGGCGATATCGTCACGATCACCGCCTAAAACTTTCGCCCACTCCTCTTTACCGTTTTTGTCCACTTTGACGATGTAGGCATCAAAGTAACTGTCACCAAACGATTCACTCGTACCTGCAATCAAAACACCACCGTCTCCCGTCGCAACGACACTTTTTCCACGATCGGCACGATCTCCTCCAAAAGTCTTCTCCCAGATAAGACGCCCGTCAGGATCGAACTTGACGACATAAAGATCAGGATCACCCTCTTTACTGAAAGAGCGTGATTCTCCGACTGCTACGAAGTTTCCATCTGCTGTTCTGGTGACATCGTAAGCGATATCTTTGCGTTTTCTACCAAATGTCTTTTTCCATAGCGTCTTTCCATGCGCATCCACTTTCATGGCAAGCACATCATCCCGCCCTTTTCCGTAAGAGCGACACTGTCCCACCACCACGACCGCACCGTTTTTGGCGGCAGTCACGCCATAGGCGATATCCTTACTCGTACCACCGAAAGCGATTTGCCAGGTATTGACATATTGTCGTTGTTTTTGTGCTTTTTTTTCAGCCGTTGCCGCAAAAAGAGAGGAAGTGCAAAGAAGCACGGCACACGTACTCAGGAAGATTTTTCGGATTTGTTTTGTCATTAATTTTCCTTATGACTTATTTTAGGAAAATTATAATATATTCTTATTTAATAAAAACTGAAGATTTAAGAGATATGTAAGTCTTTTGTCTCCATTTACATACCTCTTTTTAAATAGCTGTAGTTTATAGATAGCGTAAAGCTACTAGAAGTTTTTTGCGTTACGAAACTGTGCTATTTCAGTCTCCACCATATCTTCGATCATCTGTCTGTAAATATCTGTCACCATATTTGGCGATACCTGCAATGTCAGCGCTTTGTGTCTTACCCTGTCTATCACATGGTCTATACGCTCATCCGCTTTGATCTCTTCGACGGAGTGTTTAAAGTTTGCCGCCTGTTTGACCAGATCTTTACGTTTTGCGATCAATTCGAGGATTTGGTCATCCACCTTATCTATCTCTTCTCTTACCTCTTCCAGTGATTTACACGCTTTCATGAACATCTCTCCTTCATCAGTTTGACTACTGTTATTTTAGCATAATATCGGCATATTTCGGAAAATACAACAAATTGCCTATTTTTTAATCAACTAAGATAGATTAGTTCTTCTTATTTTAGTGTAAAATTTCCGTGTTAAAAAAATTTATATGGGAGAAATATATGAAAAATATATTTGCACTTTTGGCACTCTTGCCACTAGCCGCATTTGCGGATGAAGCAAAACTCGATACGGGTGATACTGCCTGGATGATCGTTGCCACAGCATTTGTTATGTTGATGACACCGGCAGGTTTGGCACTTTTTTACGGTGGTATGACAAGAAGCAAAAACGTACTCAACACAATGGGTATGAGTTTGATCGCTTTTGCGGTAGGTACTTTGGTATGGGTCGTTGCAGGTTACAGCATCGCATTTGGTGAGGGTGATTTTATCGGTACGGGTAAAATCATGTTGGCAGGTATCACGGATCAAACACTAAGCGGTACGATTCCTGAGCTTCTTTTCGTCGCTTTTCAGGGAACATTTGCCGCTATCGCAGTAGCGATTGCAAGCGGTTCTATGATCGAAAGGGTTAAATTTTCCACATTCGTAGTATTTTCCGCGCTTTGGATTTTAGTGGTTTACGCACCTATCACACACTGGGCATGGGGTGGCGGTGAAACACTGAACTTCGGAGAAATGGACTTTGCAGGTGGTACAGTTGTTCACATCAACGCCGGTGTGGCAGGTTTTGTCGTAGCGATGCTTCTTGGAAAAAGAAAAGATTACGGTAGAGCAGCTATCAAACCTTTTTCACCTATTTTAACAGTTCTTGGTGCGGCACTTCTATGGTTCGGTTGGTTCGGATTCAACGCAGGTAGTGAAGTTGCGGCTGACGGTGTTGCCGGTAACGCGTTTTTAATCACAAACGTTGCTGCATCTCTTGGTGTCATCGGTTGGTTGATTGTTGAGTATATCTTCTATAAAAAAGCGACACTTGTCGGTGGTGCTTCAGGTGCTGTTGCAGGTTTGGTTGCGATTACTCCGGCTTCCGGTAGTGCAGGCGTAACAGGTGCTATTATCATCGGTTTGGTCGGTGGTATCGTTGGTTTCCTCGGTGTAGCGAAAATCAAAAAACTTTTCAAAGTGGACGATTCACTCGACGCTTTCTGGGTTCACGGCTTAGTCGGTATCTGGGGTTCTATCGCTACGGCACTTTTCATCGCACCGTATTTGATGCCTGAAGATTTCAATCTAGGTTCACAAATGGTAGCACAACTCAAAGCAATCGGGCTTACAATCGTATACAGTAGTATCGCCACAGCAGTGGTTTATTTTGTATCTAGTATCATTACCGGTGGCGGTAGAGTTGACGAAGAGACTGAGCAAATGGGTCTTGACGAAGCAACTCACGGTGAGAAAGCACTCAATCTATAATCATTAAAAGCATAAGGAAAGAGCAATGAAAAAAATCGAAGCAATCATCAAACCATTTAAACTCGATGATGTCAAAGAGGCACTCGTAGCGGCTGAAATCGAAGGTATGACCGTCTCTGAAGTAAAAGGTTACGGTAGACAACAAGGACACTCCGAACTTTACAGAGGTGCGGAATACGTTATCGACTTTCTTCCGAAAGTAAAAATCGAAGTAGTCGTATCGGAAGGTTTTGTCGATGCAGCGATCAACGCTATCATGACAGCGGCAAAAACAGGAAAAATCGGTGACGGTAAAATCTTCGTTTCTCCTGTGGAAAAAGTTATCAGAATCAGAACAGGCGAAGAGGATCACGACGCACTATAATCTTCCTTTTCATTCCAACTTCTATCACTTCGGGGAATCCTTTCCCCGAAGGACTCCTCTTTTTATGTTTTCATGAAAACTCTCATCCTCTTTTTGTTATAATCTTTTTTACTAAAAAACCAACAAACGGACAATATTTTGGATATTTTTTCTATAGACTATCGCGACCCGATCTACGGTGTCATACTACTGGTTGCTATTGTTGTCATTGTCTCGTTTTTCAGTTATTCATGGGGCTTTTTCAAGACAAAGGAAGAAGAGTCCAATGTCAATAAATTTCTCAAAAAATTTCACCAGTACGACGGTTTTAGCGAATACAAAGAGGTAATCCAGAAAAAACAACTGCCCATCGAGTCTTCCATTCTCATGGCTCTTACCTTTGAAAAAGGTGGAGAATACCAAAAAGCCATAGAAATTTATCAGGCGATTTTGGAAGGGGCAAATGATAAAATCGTGAAAAAAGATATTCTTACCCTTCTGGGCAAAACTTACTATAAAGCCGGTTTTTTGGAACGATCCAGAGATATACTCCTCACTGCCCTTCGTATCTATCCACGAAACGAAGAAGCGCTTACTTACCTCATTGTCATATACGACAATCTACGCCAGTACGACAAGGCTATCGAAGTACTCAACACCCTTGAGGAGTTCAAAGTAGACACAAAAGAGAAAAAGCTCTACTTTCAGATACTCAGCGTTCTTCATGACAAATCACTCAAAGAAGAGAAGAAGATCCAAAAACTCAAAGAGATAGGACTTGAAAACAAAATCGTTCAGAGAAAACTCTACGAATTTTTAAAGACCAATAACCTGCCGCTTACTTACGATCTTTTAAAAGATTTCGACTTTTACAATATCATCGACCTCATCTGGGAAACACGATACGACAGACTGGACAACAGACTTATCGAAGAGAGTACGCTTTTAACCGAGATTTTCACGGCAAAAGGCGATATCAACCTCGCCACTTCCAGCAGCCATTTCGTGCTCAATATCCTCATCAAACTGGCTTTGGCGGATGATAAAAGTGCCGACATCAGTTTTGCATACACTTGCAGCAACTGCAAGAACACGTTCCCCCTCTACTTCTACCGCTGTCCACAGTGTCAAAATATCGGCAGTACCCTCATCAGCACAAAATTGACAAAGAGAGAGTATGAAAAAAATTCACTTGTATAGCGACGGCTCTTCACTTGGGAACCCGGGGTTTGGCGGGTACTGCGCTATTTTAAAATATAAAGATCATGAAAAGGTAGTCAGCGGCGCACTCCCTGATGTCACCAACAACCAGATGGAACTGCTTGCGGTTATCGAAGGTCTTAAAACGCTCAAAGAACCCTGCGACGTAACCATCACAAGCGACTCTTCCTATGTTGTCAACGCTATCAACGAGTGGCTTACCAACTGGGTCAAAAAAGATTTTAAAAAAGTGAAAAATCCCGATCTTTGGAAAAAGTACCTGGAAGTTGCCAAACCGCACAAAATCACAGCAGAGTGGGTACGCGGTCACAACGGTCATGAAGAAAATGAAAAATGTGATAAAATAGCCAGAGGCGAAGCGGAAAAATTGCAACAAGCGCATAAGGAATGAGGGTATGGGTGATTTGAATATTTTAGAGAAAAATTTAGGATACCATTTTAAAGACAGGACACTGTTAAAAACGGCACTGACACACAAAAGCAGTAAACAGCCTTACAACAACGAGCGTCTGGAGTTTCTGGGCGATGCTGTTTTGGACTTGATCGTCGGCGAATACCTCTACCACAAATTTCCCAACGTTTCGGAAGGTGAACTCTCCAAACTTCGCGCCTCCTTGGTTAACGAAAAAGGTTTCGAACAACTGGCAAGACTCATCGACCTTGGCAAATATATCTATCTCTCTTTGGCAGAAGAGAACAACAACGGCAGACAAAAGCCCTCTATTCTCTCCAATGCCTTCGAAGCGTTGATAGGTGCAATATACCTTGAAAGCGGTCTGAAAAAAGCAACGGAAGTCTCTTTGAAACTACTGGAAAAAGCATACCCAAAAATCGACCTTGCTACGGTTTTTAAAGACTATAAAACGACTTTACAGGAGATCACCCAGGCGCATATGGGTGTTACACCGCAATACATCGTTACCGGATCAAGCGGTCCTGATCATAAAAAAGAGTTTGTCATCATGGTAAAGATCAACGATAGGGAAATCGCACAGGCAAAGGGTAAAAGTAAAAAAGAAGCTCAGCAAGAAGCCGCAAAACAGGCTATCGAAAAGCTCAAGAAGGAATTACAGTGAATAGTTTTGGCAAAAGGTTTGTATTTACCACTTTTGGAGAGTCTCATGGAAAAGCACTGGGATGTATCGTCGACGGAGTCCCTGCCGGACTGGAAGTGGATGAAACATTTATCCAAAGTGAACTCGATCGTAGAAAACCGGGACAAAACGCTTATGCCACAGCAAGACAGGAAGGTGACAAAGTCGAGATTTTAAGCGGTGTTTTCGAAGGCAAAACCACCGGTACGCCTATTGCCATGGTTATTTTCAACACCAATCAAAAAAGCAAGGATTATAGCAACATCAAAGATCTCTTTCGCCCCGGTCATGCAGACTTTACTTATTTTCACAAGTATGGCATCAGAGACTATCGCGGTGGCGGACGAAGCAGTGCCAGAGAGACAGCGGCACGTGTAGCAGCGGGAGCATTGGCAAAACTGCTATTAAAAGAGCTTGGTATTGAAGTCAAAAGCGGCGTACTGGCTATTGACGGTATCGAAGCAAAAAATTGCGACTTCGATTTTGCCAAAAACAGTGAAATTTACGCTCTCGATCCACAAACCGAAGAGAAACAAAAAGATGCCGTTTTGGAGGCGAAAAAGAGACACGATTCAGTCGGAGGCACAGCGCTTGTACAAATCACAAACTCCCCTATTGGTCTTGGCGAGCCTATCTACTACAAACTTGACGCAGTTCTTGCAGATGCCATGATGAGTATCAATGCCGTCAAAGGGGTGGAGATAGGCGAAGGTGTGCACGCTTCCGTACTCAAAGGTTCACAAAACAACGACCAAATCTCCAAAGAAGGATTTTTAAGTAATAAAAGCGGTGGTATTTTAGGTGGTATCAGCAACGGTGACAACATCGAAATCAAAGTCTACTTCAAACCGACCCCTTCCATCTTTCAAAAACAACAAACGATAGATATTCACGGAAACGAAGTTGAATGTGAACTCAAAGGACGTCATGATCCTTGTGTCGCTATTCGCGGTTCCATCGTTGCAGAATCTATGGCTGCACTTGTTATGGCAGATATGCTACTGCTCAATATGGGAAGAAAAGTCTCCGACTTGAAAAAAATCTACACTTAGGCAACTTAATTTTACTTATCTTCTTTAATTTTTGTTTCATTTTGCAACAAAAGTAAAACTTTGTTGCAAAATTTACTTCTTAAATAAACTTTTATTTACTATTTAAGTAATTCTTTCCTAAACTTGTCTTGTACATAAATGAAAAGACGGCTGTGCAGATAGACTATTTGCCCATAATGACAAGACTTCAAAAAGGAGAAAAGAATGAAGCTTTTTACTAAAATCGCGATTTCCACAATCGCACTCGCAGGTATGTTGCAAGCGGACGTTACACTTATCGGTGTTGACGGAGGTGTTACAGTTTTAAATGCAAGAGTAGGATTTAACGCCGGTATCACAGTCGGTAAAGCACACAACTCATCTGCTTGCCCTACTGCATACACTACGGTAACAAAATCAAAAACATATACAAGTGATCCGTGCTCATACGTATGTGGTCCATGTGTTGTTGTTGAACCACCATGCCCTAAAAAAGATCCTTGCGCAAAATAAGTTTCTAAATAACATAGAGGTTTGATCATCTGATCGAACTTCTATGGATCATCTTTAATCATTTTTCCATTATTATACCCCTATGGAAAAAGAAAATACCCCTTGTCTACTTTGTAAATCAAACCATACACATTTATTCACAACAGGTGAAAACCGTATCTATATGCATTGCAACGAATGTGATCTGGTTTTTGTACCTCCTGCATACTTCATCAGTGAAACGGAAGAGAAAGCAAAATATGACAACCACCAAAACTCTATCGAAAATCAAGGTTATGTAGACTTTTTAAATCGTCTTTTGATCCCACTACAATCTTTTCTGCCACCAAATGCAAAAGGGCTTGACTTTGGTTGTGGTCCGGGACCCACACTCCATCAAATCATGAAACAAAACGGTTTTGAGATGGATTTGTATGATTATTTTTATCACCCCGATCAAAAGATATTCACAAGAAAGTATGATTTCATCACCATGACCGAAGTCATCGAACACTTACATCACCCCTATGAAACTTTGCAAACACTCTGGAATATGCTCAAACCGGGCGGTGTGTTTGGTATCATGACAGCTTTTAGGGTGGAAGAGTTTCAAAACTGGTACTATAAGCGGGATTTAACGCATATTGCATTTTATTCGCCAAAAACTTTTTCACATATTGCGCAAAAACTCGATGCGAAGCGCATTATCCCTCAAAGCGGGGTTGTGATATTGCAAAAATAGTTATTCACCCGAAAGAGTCAAAACCAGTTCTCTGCCTGAAGCGTGGTTTCTATGCTCACAGAGATATATCCCCTGCCACGTTCCCAGATTTAACTTGCCGTTTGTAACAGGTATCGTCAAAGAAGAGCCTATCACCATCGCTTTGATATGTGCGGGCATATCGTCATCACCTTCGAGCGTATGGACAAAATAGGGTTTGCCGTCAACGATATCCGTGAAAAAATTTTCCAAATCGATACGTACAGTCGGATCGGCATTTTCACCCAGTGCCAAAGATGCGCTGGTATGTTTGATAAACAGATGCATCAAACCGGTACTTACGGAAGGCATACTATAAAGTACTTTTTCCACTTCATGATCTATCAAATGAAATCCACGTCTAAAAGAAGGGAGACGAAAGCTTTTTTGTAAAATTTTCATAAAATTATTATAACACGAAAAATTGATTATTTTTACTCTGGCTTATATTATTTAGTATATTTAAACAGAAAAAATTGTTCACAATTTTTCCACAATTTTCTTTCCTATTTGCATTAAAAGAAAAAATCTATTTTCCGATATTTGATATACAGTCACCCCAACGATGAGTAAAAAATAAGGAAAACGTGTTTATGCTGCATATCACAAAAAGTTTTTTAGACAATATTTCTGTCGCTAAAAAATCTTTTTTATTGTTGTTGATATCCACGTTCGGACTCCTTTCGTTGGGTATGCTCACACACGTGGGACTCTACAATATCAAAGAAGAGGTATATCAAACCTACCAACACAACTTAACAACCCTCTCTTCCCTGCAAAAAATACAACATATATGCAGTACGGAAATTCCAACCGATATACATAACTTTCAAAGTCAAAAAAGTGATCTTTCACATACCCTGCTTAATTTACAGGAAGATGCACTTAAACTCGATCAGACTTTCAAAGCTATCAAAACAAACGCACCCGAAGTCGCCAAGACACTAACTCCAGAACTTGAGCAATTTAACAAAAAAGTACAAGAGTCTATCAAACAACTTGAAAAAAAAGAGATTGAAACATTTCAAAACCAAACACTACCGGTATTAAACACACTTGCGCTGCAGTGTAACGACTTGATTTATCAATTGACAGAAGATACACTTTATTATGTACAGTCCACTTTAGCGCAAATCGACGAACACTATTACGGAACAATTTTCAGCACTTTCATGATGATTTTCATCATCCTTTTGCTTTCAGGAACACTTGCTTACTCTATCTATACCAATATCAAAAGGCTCATTTACGGACTCTCCGATATCGTTGCCAAGAAAACAAAAGAGTATCAGGAACTGGCACTTCAGATGGAGTATAAAGTCAACAAAGAGGTTATCAAAAACAGAGAAAAAGACCAGATCATGTACCAGCACGCCCGTCTTGCCGCTATGGGAGAGATGATTGGGAATATCGCACACCAGTGGAGACAACCGCTCAATGCCCTTACCGTTTTGATTCAG
>Ga0256843_1003446_pt1 | contig 10975 bp, 11 predicted proteins | sample AlvinellametaG_FD_191572 | JGI IMG/M metagenome (GOLD analysis project Ga0256843, IMG submission 191572) | Pompeii worm associated microbial communities from hydrothermal vent at the East Pacific Rise, Pacific Ocean - Alvinella | ecosystem: Host-associated > Annelida > Integument > Unclassified ... | reverse complement strand
CATACATCCTATCTTTAATGCCTCGTTCCCGCAATTTTTGTAACGTCAAACCGCGATGCATCGCCGAATCGTCGTTTTGCGTCCATGCACTTAGCGGATCGTTGCCGTCGTATCCGTAGGCCAAAAGATGATGAAACATGTCGTGATCGCGCAATTTTTGGCGCGTCAAGTAACCGAATTTAAGCGTACCGCTACGTCCGGTTTTTACCTCGGCGCTATAGCCCGAAAAAGTGTTAGGAATCATCTTGGTATCGTTGCTTGCGGTCAAAAAACTTTCAAAAATCTGCCGCCCCGCTTTTACGTCGACATAGGCATGACGGTATTCAAGATACGCTTGCGCCAACGTCGTCAGGGTTTTTTTCCCGTAGCGTACGTAGTTGTAGCGGTTAAACGTATCTTTTCCGCCTTTGTAAAGGTAGGCTTCTTCAGGCAAAAGCGTTCCGATACCGGTCGTGCTGTAAAGTCCCGCCGTCGCGCTAAAACCGCGAAAGCTCGCCGTTTTATATATAAAGCTGCCGCCCACCCCGACAATCGCGTGATCTTTTCGTACGACCTTTCCGTTCGATACAAGTTCATCGCCCCACACATACCCAAACCCGTGGATGCGTATACGCCCGTAAAATTCGCCCCGGGTAAATATCTGCGCTATACTATCCGCCTCGGGAGGCAACAGCACATACCGTTCCGTCATATTGCCGTTGAGCGTACGCTTGAGGGTATCGGCGTGAAGCGGCTTAGGCATCGTTAATCCCGTCGCCGCAAAACAAACCAGCGCTATGGTTACTCGTTGTCGTATGTTTTTCACCGTTTCTCGCTTACGGGTGTCGGCTGCGTTACGTCCATACCGCGCTCTTTTGCAATCGCATACGCAATCAGCCGCCCCAAATACGTCAATCGCGGCTTTAACCAGCGTCGTTGCGCGTCGCACGTAAGCTCTCCGAGTTCCAACACCAAAAATTTATCGGCGCGTATCGTAGCATAGGCATAATAATCTTTCAAGTTTTCCGTAAAATTATCTTCGTGCCAGCCGAAAGGAAACAGCGGTTTGTATAACGCCTTCCAACGCTGCGCAAAACGTCGTGACGCGTTGGTATCGGGGTAGCCTACCGACGCACCGGAACGGCATACCCGTTGCGCACTGTCAAAATGTACGGCCACGGCAATATCGGCTCGCACCATCGACGTATCCGCCGGCACACGCAACACCTCTACGCCCCATTGACGAAGCTGCGCGGCGGCCGCATCGGCGACAACGATATTCCACGCCACTTCCGTCTCTCCTTGACATACCGCTCCGGTATTGCCGCACGTACGCCCCTCGTGCCCCGCTTGAATGACAACGGGCACGGGCGGCTTGAGCGCTTCGTAAAATATATAACCGATCACTATAAAAAGCGCAACGGCCAGCGTTACGCCCGCAACGTTTTTAACGCGCATCATGCCTTACTGTTGCGCCAACAACGCCGCGGCCTCTTTGGCGTGATAGGTAATAATCATATCCGCACCGGCACGCTTAAAGCCCAGCAGTGTTTCCATCATCACGCGCTCATAATCGATCACACCCGCTTTAGCCGCCGCTTTGAGCATGCTATACTCGCCGCTGACATTATATACCGCAAGCGGCAACGTCGTGTTTTCTCGCACGTCGCGTATGACGTCTAGGTAAGCAAGCGCGGGCTTGACCATCAAAATATCCGCCCCTTGTATTTCGTCTTCGACGCTTTCGGCAATCGCTTCGCGGCGGTTGGCGGGGTTCATCTGATAACTGCGCCGATCGCCGAAACTCGGTGCGCTCTCGGCCACGTCGCGAAACGGCCCGTAATACGCCGAGGCGAATTTGGTCGAATAACTCATAATCGGCAAATTAACAAATCCCGCACCGTCAAGCCCGCCGCGTATCGCCTCGATCATACCGTCCATCATCCCGCTAGGAGCAATCATATCCGCCCCCGCTTTAGCGTGCACTACCGCTTGCGCGGCAAGGTTTTCAAGCGTGATATCGTTATCGACGGTCTCAAGCACCGGATCAAGCACGCCGCAGTGCCCGTGATCGGTATATTCGCAAAAGCACAGATCCGTTACGACGAACATATCGGGATGTTCGGCTTTGATCGCGCGAATCGTATCGGCGATAATGCTATGCTCGCACATCGCTTCGCTGCCTACGCTGTCTTTGACATCGGGGATACCGAAAAGTATCACCGCATAAATGCCGAGTTCTTTAAGCGCCGCACACTCCTTGACAATCTCATCGATACTCATCTGATAAACACCGGGCATCGAAGCGATCTCGATTTTCAACCCCTCTCCGCGCTTGACAAACAGCGGATAGATAAAATCGCTCACATGCAATCGCGTCTCTTGCAACAACTCACGCAATACGGGATGGATACGTCTTCTTCGGAAGCGTGCAAACATGACAATACCTTTATGGCAAATTTAAAATCAAACCCTCCGAACTATCGCAAACCCCTTTGTAAGCCGTATCGGAGCGTTTTATTGTCAAATTCTAACCAAAAAATGCTGATTCCTAATTCCCGATTGTTGAATCTTTCTGTATAATGGCGCTATGAAAAGCATTGATATCTCCGATGTAGCGACACTTCCGACCAAACACGGCACCTTTCGCATTCAGGCTTTTAAAGAGGGAGAAAAGGAACATCTCGCCGTCTTTACCGACAACCTCTCCCGCCTTGACGCTCCGGTAGTACGGGTGCATTCCGAATGCCTTACCGGCGACGCGCTGGGTTCCGTCAAGTGCGATTGCGGCGAACAGCTCGACTATGCGCTTGATTATATCGCGCAACACGGCGGCATGCTTATTTACCACCGCCAAGAAGGACGCAACATCGGACTGCTTAACAAAGTCAACGCTTACGCCTTGCAAGATAAAGGACTTAATACTATCGAAGCCAACCACCAGCTCGGATTTAAAGCGGACGAACGCACCTACGATATCGTTCAAACCATACTGGAATATTACGGCTTGAAAAAAATCCGACTGCTTACCAACAACCCCTCTAAAATTGAAAGTCTCACGGGTATCGACATCGTAGAGCGCATTCCCATTAAAATTTCACCCAACCCTTATAACGAAGCCTACCTCAAAACCAAAAAAGAGCAGATGGGTCATCTGCTCTGAATATTTGCCGTTTTATAAAGAATTTTTTTCTGCTAACAAACAATTAACACAAAAATATGTTATAATCTGTAGAGGATTAAATGGTTATATATGTTATAAGCGGCTATAATGGCGATATTTAGGAGATAAAGGCGGAAGCATGGGAGTTTACAAAAAATGGTTATGGGTATGGGGTATCTTTTCTCTGTTCGCGTATGCCGATATTATTCGTGTAGAAAACAACGATAGTCAAGCAATTACGGACAGAGCCTGTTTTGATAAAACGTTTGACGTAACACAAACCGGACAAGCCAGAGAAGTGCGTATCGATATCAATATCGATCACACGTGGCGTGCCGATTTGGATATTACGCTTACTTCGCCGGCGGGCACATCGGTAGACCTTACGAGCGACAACGGCGGAAGCAGCGACAACCTTTACGTACACTTTTTCGATGATGCCGCCACTTCCATTACCGATGACAACAACAATCATACCGAAATGGTCGATCGAAGCCCGGAACAAGCGCTTTCCGCGTTTTACGGCGAAGATATCAACGGAACGTGGACGTTACAAATTTGTGACGATGCAGGCGGCGATACGGGAACGTTTAATTATGCCGTATTGTATCTGGATAATTCACCCATCGATGCCAATTTAACGCTTGATTTACGGATGGACGAATGTTACTGGCTCGGCGGGGCCAACGGGGTCGATGACGACGTCAAAGACAGTTCCGGCAACGGGCTGGATGCGCAATCGCGTAACAAAGCCGACAATACCGCCAACAACGCCGTATTATGCCGGGTGGGTGATTTTATCAATACCTACGACGATCCCGATCAAAGCGATGCGGTCTTTTATCCTAACGAAACCGACGCCGAGAAAAATATTGCTGAAAATCCGCCGTTTAGTATTTCGCTGTGGGTGTATCGCCGCGATGACGACAAATGGATGGCCGGCATTATCAAAGTAAGCGACGAAAGCTGGAGCGACGGATGGGGCATCGATCACTACAGCGGTTCGGGAAACAATATCGACTTTTTTGTGGGTGATTACAGCACTTATATACGTACATCGCTTGATATCGAAACATGGACGCATCTGGTTGCCACCTATGACGGTACGACGATGAAACTGTATAAAAACGGGGTGCTGGTAGAGTCTAAAGAACAAACCTCTTACTCGCCGGGAGCACATCCTATTTTCATCGGGGACGACGTTTCGGGCAGCAACATTGACGACAGATGGATGGGACAAATCGACGAAGTCAAAATCTGGCATCGTATTTTAAACGACAAAGAAGTGGAACGTATCTATAACAACGAAAAAAACGGGCTGAACTACGACGGAAGCACCCGTGTGTGCAAATCATGTAACGGAGATAGCGTTTCGGCCAATAGTTGGGCGCTTATCGGCATTCCCGCCGATTTACGGCAAGGCAACTTTACCGTAGCCGATGTTTTCGGTGACGATATGAACGGTACGTACGGAGATGACTGGATTATTTACGAACGTACGTATAGCGACACCGACAACAGCAGCGGTTACCGTTTGCTTGACGAAAACGATACGGTACGATTCGGTATCGGCTATTGGCTTGGCAGCCGTTACGACAGCGAATGGTATGTCGACGGGCTTCCGAGTGTCGATTATAACGCGACGAACAGCGCCTGTGTCAACGACCCGTGTGTCGAAATCGACCTGACCCCGGTAACACATGATTTCGACGTCGACGGTGATGACGGTACCGGAGCCTATCGTTATAACCTCAGCGGCTTTATCGGCTTGCAAAAACCGGTAGAATGGGCCGATTGCCGCTTTATTATTGACGGAGAAGCCTATACGCCTTCCGACGCCAACGCATCGGGGTACGCCAGCAAACAAATATGGCTTTACAACGGAACCGGCACCACGGCCAGCGATTCGTATACGACATGCGACGATACCATGCCGTGCAAACTCGTTCCGTTTAAAGGGTTTTGGATTCAGTTGCAAGGAAAAACCAAAGGAAAAACCGTCAAATTATTGATTCCCAAGGAGTCCCCGTGATGTTGCGTTTTAGATCAACAATGAGATGTATACTTTGTTTATCGACTCTGTTTTTGTCCGGATGCGACACTTCGCAAAGCGTATTCAAACCGATTTCCGGTACCGAAACATCCGCGGAAATTCCGGAAACAACGGAGAAAACTACCGCCCAAATACGTGAAGCGAACGCTACAAACTCGGAGTTAAAAGAATGGGAGCTTCGCTTTAGTGCGCGTAACGTAGCTTGGGGAGCCAAACATAGAGGAGCGCGCTTCGGCGTTGTCGAAGCGCGCGAGGACGCGCGCGCACGATCTTTGGAAGCATTCGAAAACGCCGCTGCTTTGGTCGATATCGTTTTTCATGAAAACAGCCGTCCGCTCAGTACGCTTTTTTTGAGTGACGAAGATGAAAACCGAACATGGACGTTCAGTGTCAAAAGCAGCGACCCCCATGCACGTATCGAACTGGAATGGTCGCTTTACAAACTGACACCCGCATACGATGCGGAAAACAGAAAACGCTACGCCCCCTCTTATGTCAGCAGTCATCCTCTCCTCCAAAGACTGGTACTCGTCGATAGGGAAACGGGAGAAAACGTAGCACTCGGTACCCACCATACATATCGGTTCGACATGAACGGGACAACGGAGCGTACGTTTATATGGAAACTGAACGATACTCCGGTCATTTTAAGTCGACACTTGAAACCCGACCGATACCGTACCCCGAAAGCTATCGTCACCCCTAGACCCGCTTTCGATATAAACAATCCGCCTTTTTCGAAAGGGAATCCATGAAACGCGACAGGCGAAAATTTTTAAAAAAGGCTCTCTACCATACGCCGGTATTGGTGTTACTTGGAGAGTTGGGGCGCCCCAAAACCTTATGGGCCGACTTTAGCGGAGGTCCGCCCGGCCCGCCGGGCGGAGGTTCGCCGTTTGGAAGCGCCAACCAGCAAACTTCACCGACCGGAAGGTCTTTGTTACAACCGAGAAGGCAGTTGCGCTTTTGACCTTCTTTTGGCTACAATGCCCATAAAAAAACAAAAAAAACGAGGAACATCCGAATATGCCTCCCTACGAAACGCGTGCCGAACAAGATGAAATCGATATGAAACATCTATTTTCCGTCTTGGCACGCTACAGGATTTCCGTCGTTATCATAACGCTTTCGGCACTCCTCGCCGCAAGTTGGTATGCTTATACCCGTCCTTCGGTCTATACGGCATCGACACTGCTGAAAATCACTTCCAAACAACAGGGGTACTACGAAGATTTTCTCTATGTAACTTCCAACGGGCTCAATCAAGATATCCAGGACGAAATAGTTGTGCTTACAAGTTACCCCATCGTCAAAAAAGCCGTTTCTCGACTTCAACTCGGTATTCGCTATTTTGTCAAACGCAAAGGAAGGACCGTTGAGCTGTACCGTCACGCACCGTTTCGTATCGTCCATGAAAAAATCTCTCCGGAACTGTACGGAAAAGCGTTTGAACTTCATCCCGTCGATGCCGAACGCTATCGTCTCGTTCTCCGAGAAAAAAAGGGGATGATCGCACCCCTCAAAAGTCTTGTAGGGCTAGGAAAAACGAAACCGTCAATACACTATGACCGCGTACACCGTTACGGAGAAACCGTCCATACGCCGAATTTTTCGTTTGTCATAGAAAAAACGGCCGATATTCACGACACGTATTATTTTACCGTTGTACCGCACGAAGCTATGGCAGGATACGTCAAGCAGTCGCTTTCCGCTTCACCGGTTGCCAAAAACAGTCGTATCGTATCCTTGCGTGTTGCCGACTATGTCCCCGAACGCGCCGCGCTTATTGCCAATACGATTGCCGATACCTACATTCGTCACACCCTCGAACAAAAAAACCAGAGCGCCAAAAAACAGTTGCACTTTATCGATATGCAACTGGAGGCCATTAACAAAAAGTTGCAACATTCGGCCGATAAACTTCAAAAATACAAAGCGATGAACGTCGTCGTCGATCTTTCGGAGAAAAGCAAACGCCTTTCGGAAAGACTGGCGCATCTGGAAAGCGAGCACTATAAAAACTCTATGCTTGCCGATCGTATTCGCCGGGTACTTCATACCTTGGAACGCAACGAAAACGGCCTTCGTCCTTATGATATCGATATACCGGTAACCGATATCGAAGGCATCGCCCCGATAGTTTCGCAACTGCGCAAAGCGCTCGAACAATACGAAACGCTTTCGGTCAACTATACCCCGAACTACCCGGGTATCCAGAAACTGTTACGACAAATCGGTTTTCTTAAACGTTCTCTGCTTCATGCACTGAAAGAAAAATACCGTCAGCTTTCCGACGAAATCAAACGTTTGCAAAAACAGATCGACGATACCCGCAAAGAACTACGTTCCATTCCGGAGCAAGAACAGGAAATCGAAGCGCTTAGCCGCCATTTTCTTGTCAATGAAAAGATCTATTCTTATTTACTTGAAAAACGTGCCGAAACCGCTATTTTGGCAAGCTCGACCATTTCCAACGTTACGGTCGTCGAAAAAGCGCAAACACCGGCGGTTCCTACCAAACCCAAACGTAAACTCATTGTTCTCGTCGGATTCGTTTTAGGGTTACTCGTCGGCATTATACAGGCATTCGTACGTGATTTTTTCAATACCACCATTCACTCTCCCAAAGATGTAGAAGAGCTTACGGATATTCCCGTTTATGCAAAATTACCTTACAAAGACAAAAAACACGCCGGTTTTTACAATGAAGCGATGCGAACCCTATGGATAAATCTATCGTTTGTCGCCCCCGAGAAAAAAACCAAAATCATCGCCGTTACTTCCGATATTTCTCAAGAAGGAAAAACGTTCACCGTAGCAAACCTTGCTAAAACCATTGCACGAAGTACGGACAAACGAATCGTTGTCATCGACATGGATATGCGCAAACCCTCTTTACACGAAATGTTCGGCATTACCGAGGTATCCGACGGTGTCAGCACCTACCTAGCCGGAACTTCTTCGGCAAATGACGTTCTTCTCAATCCTTCCGAAGAAACAAACCTCTTTATAATCCCGGCCGGCCCAAAAGCACCCAATCCCACAAAACTGATCATGTCCGAACGTTTTGAAACGTTTCTGAAAGAACTCTCACGCCGTTTCGAATATATTCTCATCGATACCTCTCCCATAGGCCTCGTTTCCGACGCACTCAAAATCATGCAATATGCCGACTTGACGCTTTTTATCGTACGCATGAATTTTTCGCAAAAAGAGTACCTTCTTCACCTAGAACAACTCAAACAAAAAGAAACCGGAGACATCGGCCTTGTTCTCAATGCCGTCACACGGGCGGGATCGTATTACAGCGATTACATTTACAAACATTACTATATGACCGACGAAAGAGAGGCATAATGTCTTTGGTTACCGTTTTAAACCGTCACCGCATAATTTTACCTTCCGCAACCGCTACGCTTCTGGAACGCTTCACCTCGCTTCTGCTTGAATGGAACCGTATCCACAACCTCACCGGCGCTAAAACGAAAGAAGCGATATATGACAATATTGTCGATGCGCTCTATCCGCTTGAATTTATCGATACCCCCGCATCGCTGCTTGACGTCGGTACCGGAGCGGGATTTCCGGGACTTATCTTGGCAATCGCGCTGCCGCATACCGCCGTGACGTTGTGCGAACCGCTTAAAAAGCGGGTTGCTTTTCTAAAATACGCCGCGGCAAGCTTGGAACTTAATAACGTTACCGTCGCACCCGTACGCGTAGAAAAGCTTCGGCATAACCCTTTTGATCTGATTACTTCAAGAGCCGTTACCGATACCGCCCTGCTTTTGCGTCTTACGAAACATCTTAGCAATGCACATACCCGCTATCTCTTTTATAAAGGCAGCCGCGTATTTGAAGAGCTTGAAGCGCTTGAAGAGAAGCTATCTTATGATATCATACAAAAATCGCAACGCAACTATCTTTACATCAAAGGACGCGAATGATTTTAAAATTGCTGTTGCTTGCGGCACTCGGTATCTTTTTATACCGTCTTTTCGGCGGAACGTTTCCGTCATTGAAAAAGCCGACCGCGTCTGTCAAGAAAAAAACCGCCGCATCATCCGAAAAAAAGCAACTCGAAGAAAATACTCTGGTTGAGTGCGTCAAATGCGGAACATACGTTACCGTAAAAGAGAGCATCATCATTCACGGCAAATACTATTGCGACGAATGTGCGCAACGCTAAAGGAGGCCATATGATACTTATAGGACATCCCTGGATAGAGAGCGAAACCTTCTGTCGGGCATACAGTATCGACGATATCAAAAACTCCGATCCTTCCCAAACCATTCTACTTGAACCGCTTGTCGATACGCACAAACTTGCGGCCTACTGCCACCAAAACCGTATTCCTTATGCCGTTGTCATCAATTCGCTAGACGAAGCCATCTATGCCAACGCATTGGGAGCCAAATATGTCATCTGCGATGAAGATACCGCACTGATGGTACAACCCGTCGCTAATGAATACCTTTTTGATACCAAAGTATTGGTTCTTATCAAAAGCGAAAAAGAGGTCAGCAAAATCGCACGCAGCGGCATTGACGGCGTGGTTTTCGGTACGGCGATTTGCTAATGTATCGCACACCGCTTACGCTTACACTTATCGTTCTTAACGTCGCCGCGTATGCGCTTAGCGTATTTGCAAGCGGATACATAGCCGATATTCCTTCCAAAACGCTTATTGAGCTAGGCGCGCTTTACGGCCCGTTTGTCGTGTTTGATCACGAATGGTGGCGGCTGATTACGGCGATGTTTCTTCACGGCGGCGCGATGCACATTGCGATGAATATGATATCTTTGTATATCGTAGGACGCGGAGCGGAGCTGTACTTTTCCAAAAGCGCTTATGTTGCGCTGTATCTCTTTTCGGGACTTGTCGGTGCGGAGATCTCTTTGTATGCCCATCCGGCCGATGTCGCCATGGGTGCATCGGGTGCCATTTTCGGTATCTTCGGTGCGCTTATCGGCTTTTTTATCGCCCATCGGCATCGCCTCGGCCCGCAAGCCAAAGAGGTCTTTCAAGACTTTGCGGCCATTATCGGTATCAACGTCATCCTTGGACTTGCGATGCCTTCGATCGATATGAGCGCGCATATCGGCGGATTTTTCACGGGCCTTGTCGGCGGCGTATGGCTTGCGCTGCGCCCTACACATCTGCCGTATTTTATAGCGTTATGTACCGCCTTGCTCTTTGCGGGCAAAACATTTCTTGAAACCTATTATGCGACGGTGTTTTCCTAATCTTTGCATCGCTTTTTTATTAACGGCTTGCACCTCGCCGCCTACGCCTTCTTCGTCTCAAAACGCCGCACTTTACGCCTTGCTTACGCACCGTTTTCCCGACATTCCATCGCAAGAATCCGCCGCACTTGCCAAAGATGTGACAACCTATGTCAACCGGCTTGAAGCGCGCTTTGGCCGTACCACGTCGCCTTACGTGCACAATCTTCTTGTCAACCTCGGCGTTAAAAAAAAAGGCCTTTGCTGGCACTACGCCGATGCGCTCTATCTTCATCTTCTACACCGCTATCCTCATTACCGCGTCCATCTTATCGGCACGCATATCGGTGATTATTGGCGCGAACACAATGCCGTCGCACTGACAAATCGCGATAACAACCTCTCACGCGCCGTCATTCTTGACGCTTGGCGTACCCCCGGCAAACTCGTCGCCGTGCCTATTAAGGAAGATACGTATAAATGGGAGCATCGAAAAGAAAGGGAAGCCGGTAATTAGTTATTGGTGTATTGGTTATTGGGGAAATTGGGCATT
>Ga0256843_1003445_pt1 | contig 10981 bp, 12 predicted proteins | sample AlvinellametaG_FD_191572 | JGI IMG/M metagenome (GOLD analysis project Ga0256843, IMG submission 191572) | Pompeii worm associated microbial communities from hydrothermal vent at the East Pacific Rise, Pacific Ocean - Alvinella | ecosystem: Host-associated > Annelida > Integument > Unclassified ... | reverse complement strand
ATCAGCACCAAAGAAGCCGCCGATACGGTCGCACTGACCATCATGAACACCAACACCGCCGGGCTCGCCGGCGCGATCGTCGTGGGGATCCTGCTCTACCTGCGCTACGGCAAGCTCGACATCACTATGATCCTCAACGGCGCGCTGGGTGGGCTGGTCGCGGTCACAGCGGGAGCCGATGTGTTCAGCATCTACGCGCCGATCTTTGTCGGTGCCATCGGCGGATTACTGGTGATCATCGCCGTGCCGTTTTTTGACCGGCTGCAGTTGGACGATCCGGTGGGAGCTCTTTCGGTGCATCTTGTGAACGGCATCTGGGGCACCCTCGCCGTAGCGGTCTTTGGGGACGCCTCCCTCTGGGCCCAGATCAAAGGGATCCTTGTCGTCGGCATTTTCGCCTTTGGGGCGTCGTATGCCGTTCTGTACGTGATCAACAGGATCGCCCCCTTCCGTGCCAGCGATGACGATCAGCTCGAAGGGCTTGACTATGTCGAGTGCGGGATGGAGGCCTATCCCGAATTTAAACAAAACATTTGATTGGACGCCACCCGATCGGGACTGATGAGTGGAGAAGCACTCTGTTAACAGTGTGTTGACACTCCAAAGGTACAATACACACCTTATAACATAATAACAACTAAGGAGGAGTAACCAAAATGAAAAAGATCGAAGCGGTCATCAAACCGTTCAAACTCGAAGAGGTCAAAGACGCCCTCATCGCCGCCGGCATTGAGGGAATGACCATCAGTGAGGTCAAAGGCTACGGCCGCCAGCAGGGCCACAGCGAGCTCTACCGCGGCGCGGAGTATGTCGTCGACTTCATCCCCAAGGTCAAACTCGAGATCTATGTTAGTTCGCAGGAGTTCGCCGATCTGGCCGTCAACACCATCAAAGAGGCCGCCCGCACCGGCAAGATCGGCGACGGGAAGATCTTCGTCTCCGATGTCGAGCGCGTCGTGCGCATCCGGACGGGTGAAGAGGACGCCGAGGCCCTCTGATCTATCCCGGCGGGCGAAGGCCCGCTTATTCTTCTCTTTTTGTTACTCTTTTCTTATTTTATACTTATTTCTTCTATATAAAAGTTTGTTTCAGTATACTGTCATCTGTGGCAAGAGTATGTTATCCTGAACACATACGTCGGGATAATGCAGTGCACCCTGCTGGGAGGCTGGGCTGCCAATCGTACGCCAACAAAAGGAGAAACAATGGCTGAAGGAAAGAAAATGTCCCTCACGGTCAAGGTATTGATCGGGATGGCACTGGGTATCATCGTCGGGCTGGGGATCAACCTCACCGGACTCAATGCGGAAGGCTCGTGGATCAACACCTCGATCATCAACGGGCTCTTCCTCATCATCGGAAAGATGTTCGTCGTCGCACTGAAGATGCTGGTCGTCCCGCTGGTGCTCTTCTCGCTCATCACCGGGGTGATCGGTATCGGCGACATTCGCGAACTGGGTAAAGTCGGCGCCAAGACCTTCGTGCTCTATCTGCTCACCACCGCCATCGCCATCGCGCTGGCGATCGGGATCGCAGCGAGTCTTGGGATCGGTTCGGGTGTCCACATGACGACCGATGTGGTCTTCACCGCCAAAGAGGCACCGCCACTGAGCTCGGTCCTGATCAACATCATCCCCAGCAACATGATCGACGCCATGGCCAAAGGCAACATGCTGCAGGTGATCTTCTTCTCGATCCTGATCGGGATCTCGATCCTCATGGTGGGCAAAAAAGCCAAGCCGGTCGTCGAACTCGTCGAGATCGGCAACGAGATCATGATGAAGATGGTCACCATCATCATGGCCGTCGCTCCTTACGCGGTCTTCGCCCTGCTGGCCCGCGCGATGGCCAACCTCGGTCTGGGGCTTCTGGCCGATCTGGCGGGCTACGTCCTGGTGCTCATCGGCGCGCTGATGATCCACCTCTTCGTCACCCTGATGATCCTCCTCAAGGTCCTCTCGGGCAAATCCCCGGCGATGTTCCTCAAAAAGTTCCGCGAAGTGCAGATCTTCGCCTTCTCTACCTCCAGCTCGAACGCCACGATCCCGGTCACGCTGCGAACGGTCACCGAGAAACTCGGTATCCACAACTCCATCGCGTCGTTCACCATCCCGTTCGGTGCGACGATCAACATGGACGGAACGGCGATCATGCAGGGAGTCGCGACGGTCTTCATCGCCAACGCCTACGGGGTTGATCTGGGACTGGCCGGCTACCTCACCGTCATCCTCATGTCGGTCCTGGCCTCCATCGGTACCGCCGGTGTACCGGGGGTTGGACTGATCATGCTCTCGATGGTCTTCACCCAGGTGGGACTGCCCGTTGAAGGGATCGGACTGATCCTCGGTGTCGACCGTTTGCTCGACATGATCCGTACCGCGGTCAACGTCAGCGGGGATGCCGTCGTCAGTACCATCGTCGCCAAAAACGAAGGCAAACTCGACGAATCGGTCTTTGACGATCCCAATGCCGGTATCCTTACCGATGACGATCTCGACATCGATGAGAGTGTTGAAGCTGTTCTGGCCGAAGTACTCGAAGAGACCCACGAAAAAGAAGAATAATTCCCTCCCCATGCCGGCCATTCGCCGGTCGGCATGACCGAACACCCACACCCTCCCTGTCCTTTCATCTGAAATTTCAGTATAATCATCCCTATACTCCCTGGAGCTGTTTATGACCCTCGTGAAAAAGAGCACCGCAGAACTCATCGCGACCTTTGTTCTTACCTTCGCCGGATGCGGCGCTATCGTGGTGGAAAGCCTCACCGGAGCGCTGGGACACACCGGGGTAGCCCTGACATGGGGGTTTGTGGTGCTGGTGATGATCTATACTTTCGGCCACATCAGTGGCGCCCACATGAACCCGGCTGTGACCCTCGCCTTTCGCCTCCAGGGGGAGATAAGCACCCAGGAAGCATTGAGCTACATGGGCGCTCAGTTCCTCGGTGCTATCCTGGCTTCGCTCGCCCTTTACGTTCTTTTTATCGAGGAGAGCGGTGATGTTGCCCGCCTGGCCTACCTCGGAACGACCCTTCCCCGGGGATCGTCCATGCAGTCGTTTGTCCTGGAGTTCATCCTCACGATGATCCTCATGATCGTCGTCTACGGCAGCGCCGTCCACGCCCGGGCGGTCAAGAGCTTCGCCGGGATGGCCATCGGTCTGACCGTGGGCCTGGAAGCGCTCTTTGCCGGCCCCATCACCGGAGCCAGCATGAACCCCGCCCGCAGCCTCGGCCCCGCGCTGGTCTCCGGCCACTACGAACATCTCTGGATCTACCTGACAGCCACCACCCTTGGCGCGATAAGCGGCCTGCTTTTGATGCGGTGGATCGAGAAAGGGTAACGCAAAATGACGATCCGCCCCATGACACTCGAAGACTACACAAAAGTCGTCGATCTTTTCCGGGATACCGAGGGAATGACCTTCCGCACAGCCGACAGTCCGGAATCCACCCGCCGCTACCTCGAGCGCAACCCCGGACTCAGCTTCGTCGCCGAAGAAAATGAACAGATCGTCGGCTTCATCATGGCCGGGCACGACGGCCGCAGAGGATACCTCCAACATCTCTTTGTCCTTCCGGAACATCGGAGACACGGCATCGCCAACACTCTGCTCGATACCGCCCTCACCGCTCTTGCTGAGATCGGTATCTACAAAAGCCACCTTTTTGTTATGAAAGACAACGCATCGGCCCAAGACTTCTGGGAAACGCAGGCATGTGAACGTCGGGATGATGTGGTAATGTACTCGTTCAATGTATCGGATGATCCAAATGTGTAAGAAGTGGAAGTAATTCGATAGGCGATCTCTTTATCCCCTCCCGGAGAGGAAGGGGGATGGGACAGAGGCTTAGTCCCGGCTCTCCACCACACGGATGCTCTTGATCTCGTCGTTTTGTTGGATGCTGTCAAGCACCTTGAAGCTCTCGATGTCGTCCTCTTCGATCCCGCCGAAGACCGTATGAACCCCGTCCAGGTGCGGCGTATCGACGAAGGTGATGAAGAACTGGCTGCCGCCGGTGTCTTTGCCCGCGTGGGCCATCGAGAGGGCTCCGCGCTTGTGCTTGATGCCGTTGTCGGTCTCACACGCGATCGCCCAGCCCGGACCGCCGGTGCCGGCCAGTGCCGGGTTGTCTTTGGAGTGGGGACAGCCCCCCTGCGCCATAAAGCCGGGGATCACCCGGTGGAACTTCAGCCCGTCATAAAACCCGCTGTTGGCCAGATGGGCGAAGTTGGCGACAGTATTGGGGGCGTCTTTGGGATAGAGTTTGAGGATGATGGGACCTTTGTCGGTCTCGACGATGGCGTACTGGAGCTTCTCGAGCTCTTCGGGGGTCAGATCGTATGTTTTGAGTTTTTTACCGAACATATGGTTATCCTTGCAGTTGATTTTGGATAGAATTATAGCCAACTAATCCCTAACAAACAGGATAGAACATGGAACTGTGCATCGCCCTCGACCTCCCCACCGCTGCCGAGAACATGAAGCTGGCCGAGTCCCTGGCCCGGTTTGACAGCCTCTGGATGAAGGTGGGTTTCCGCAGTTACATCCGTGACGGGCGGGCCTTCATCGATACTCTCAAACAGATCAACCCCCACTTCAAGATCTTCCTCGATCTCAAGCTCTACGACATCCCCAACACCATGGCCGATGCCGCCGAGGAGATCGCCGCGATGGGTGTCGACATGTTCAACATCCACGCCAGCGCCGGCGAAACGGCCATGCACGCGGTGATGGAACGGCTCAACCAGGAAGGGGGCCGCCCGCTCGTGCTGGCGGTCACGGCACTGACCTCCTTTGACAACGATACCTTTGCCCGCATCTATGGCGCCGACATCGATGAAAAAGCCCGCGAATTCGCCATCATGAGCTATGAGAACGGTCTGGACGGAGTAGTATGCAGTGTGCATGAGAGTCTGGCGATCAAGGAAGCGACCTCCGATACGTTCCTCACCCTCACCCCGGGGATCCGCCCCTTTGGCGAGGATGCGGGTGATCAACGGCGGGTCGCCACCCTCGAAGCAGCCCGGGAGGCACAGGTAGACTTCGCGGTGATCGGGCGCCCAGTCTACCGCGACCCCGATCCCGCGGCCAAAGTACAGCAGATATTGGAAACTATGGCGTAGCCCGCTGTTCTTTTTTGGGATGGGCCAGCGCATCGGCCTGATTGAGCCCCTTGATGATCACGATCGCCGCGATCACGAACATTCCGAGGATGATAAGCGGTGCGTATTTCTGCATGGTGGTCTCACTTTTTTGAGAAGTATTCTACCCTCTTTTTCACAAAAACCGCTTGATTTTAAGCCCATTTTTACCCACCCTTTCCTATAATGCCATCCACCATTGGAGACGTGGGTGAGCTGGCTGAAACCACACCCCTGCTAAGGGTGCATACCTTAACGGGTATCGAGGGTTCGAATCCCTCCGTCTCCGCCACCTTTTCACTCTCTATCCACCCTTTTTCGCGTTCAAAAATCTTTCAACAGCTCCAAGATGCGCCCCGATATCGTTAAACGCATGATCTCCCCCCGCTTCGATCACGGTGACCGCATCGGGCAGATAGTCCCGGGCGATACGATAGTCAAGCACGCTGTCCCCTTGTTTGAGCATCAGCATATAGTGTGCCCGGGGCTGTTCGATCCGGTAACGACGCAGCGCTTCCATATCTTCACGCCGCCACACGAATGTCTCACCGTTGTCACGGGTGTTATGCCCCAGGTAGCGTTCTGTGGTCTCAAACGGCCGGATAGAAGGGTTGATCAGCACTGCGGGCAGATCGTATCTTTCGGCCAGCCAGATCGTGTAGAACCCTCCAAGCGAGCTGCCGATGAGCCCATGGATATCTTCGGTCTCGATCAGGCGGGACAAAGTGGCGATCGCCCGATCCGGCTCCTGCGGAAAATCAGCCGCCAGCACCTCATCCCCAAAATAAGCCTTGATCGTCCGGGCCTTGGGCCCCTGCCCGGTGCTGCGAAAACCATGAATATATACGATCATCTCAATCCCTCCATTGTATCGTTTCGATCCCATCGACCCCGAGCCCGCTTCGGTCCGGGATCTCGATCTTCGGCCCCGCGAACCGAACACCCCCGACCACCGGCTGCTCCGCGCACAGCAGCGGCGCATCGAGATCGATCATCGTGATCGTCTCCGGCCGGGCAGCGGCGACATGGGCCGCGGCGCCCACACTCACCGCGCCTTCGAGCATGCATCCCATCATGCACGCCACCCCCCGTTCCTCACACAGATCGGCGATGGCAAGCGCTTCGGTGATACCGCCGGTTTTGTCAAGCTTGATGTTGACGCAGTCGGCCGCACCGGCCGCGAGCACCCGCCGGGCATCCGCCAGCGAGAAAACACTCTCATCTACCAGGATCGGGATCGCCGTGTGCCGGCGCACCTCGACCAATCCGTCGATCGCCTCCCGGGGCAGCGGCTGTTCGATCAGATCGACCGCGATCCCCTCTTTCTCGATCGCCTGAAGGAACGTGATCGTCTCCTCCTCGCTCCAGCCTTGATTGGCATCAAGCTTGAGCGAAGCGCGCCCGGCTACCGCATCCGCGATCGCCGTGACCCGCGCCAGATCTTTAGCCGGGTCATCTCCCAGTTTGATCTTGAGCGCGTCAAAGCCCTGTTCCAACGCTTCCCGCGCCGAGGCGACCATCGCCGCGGTCGTCCCCAGACTGATCGTGATCCCGGTCTGCAAAGCGCGGGGCTCTCCGCCAAGGTACTCTACCAGCGACAGACCGGCCCTCTGCGCCGCCAGATCGTACAGAGCGATCTCCACCGCCGAGCAGGCATTGGGATCGTCCGGCAAAATCGCTTTCAACCACCCATTCCAAGCCAAAAGGCTTTGCGCACCCTCCCCGGCTATCCGCGCCGTGATCTTTCGCAGATCAGCGAGGATCATCTCACGCCCCTGACCGGTGATCGCTTCGGTCGGAGCGGTCTCACCCCAGCCGGTATACCCTTCATCATCTTCGAGCTTCACGACGATCGATTCGAGCTGATCCACCCGCCGCAACGCTGTCACAAACGGTTGTTTCAGCGGCACACTCCCTGTGCCGATCCGCATCTGTGCGATCCTGATCTTTTCCATCCGAGCCGGCTCCTGTGTGGTGATGGCTCCGATTATAGCACAAACATAGCATTTTTCTAAAATGGCTCTTAAAAAATTAAATTATCCCGAAAATATGGACATTCGGGGGGTTTTTCGGGTAGAATGGGTCTGTACACACATTCAAAAGGAGGTACACAATGAAAAAACTACTCTTAGGCGGACTGGCCGTTCTGCTGGCTACGTCCCTCATGCACGCCGAGCCCAAATACGGCGGTGTGCTGGTCTTTGGACGCAGTGGAGACTCGGTCAGTCTCGACCCCGGTCATGCCACCGACGGCGAGAGCTTTTACGGGACCAAGCAGGTCTACGACACGCTGGTGCAGTTCAAGCTCGGCACCACCATCATGGAGCCGGGTCTGGCCGAAAGCTGGGAGATCTCGGATGACGGCCTTACGTACACGTTCCACCTGCGCAAAGGGGTCTATTTCGCACCGACCAAGTATTTCAATAAAAAGGTCGAGCTGACCGCTGATGACGTACTCTTCTCCCTCAACCGCCAGTTCAAAGAGGACCACCCCTTCCACAAAGTCGGCGGATCCTACAAATACTGGGGTGCGATGAACATGAGCAAGATCGTCAAAAGCATCGACAAGGTGGACAAATACACCGTCAAGATCACCCTCAACCACCGCGAAGCCCCCTTCCTCTCCAACATGGCGATGGATTTTGCCTCAATCCTCAGCAGCGAATACGCCAACGAACTGCTCAAAAAAGGGGAGGCCGAGAAACTCTCCCGCTATCCGGTGGGTACCGGTCCGTTCGTTTTCCAGAAGTGGATCAAGGATGACAAGATCATCTACACCGCCAATGAGGACTACTGGGACGGCAAACCCTACATCAAAAAGCTGATCCTCAAAGTCATCACCAACTCTTCGGTGCGTGCCGCTGAGCTCAAGGTAGGTTCGATCCACGTCATGGACTTCCCCAACCCCGAGGAGATCCCCGATCTGGAGAAGAACCCCAACATCAAGCTGGTCAAACAGGAAGGGCTCAACGTCGGCTATCTGGCGATGAACATCGAAAAGGTCAAAGCCTTCAAAGATGTCCGTGTCCGCCGCGCCATCAACCACGCCATCAACAAAGAAGCCATTGTCAAAGCGATCTACGCCGGCTTCGGCAAGCCCGCCTGGTCCCCCATCCCGCCGACCATGTGGAGCTACAACCCCAACATCACCAAATACAAGTACGATCCCGAAAAAGCCAAAGCGCTCCTCAAAGAGGCCGGCTGGGAGAATCTTGAGTTCGATCTGTGGGCCATGCCGGTCGCCCGCCCCTACATGCCCAACGCCCGGAAAGTGGCTGAAGCGATGCAGGCCGATCTGGCCAAAGTGGGCGTCAAGACCAAGATCGTCTCCTACGACTGGGGTACTTACCTGAGCAAAGGACGCCATCTCGAGCACGACGCGTGTCTGCTGGGCTGGACCGGTGACAACGGTGACCCCGACAACTTCCTCGATGTACTGCTCACCTCACACGCGGCCAAGATCCCCGTCTCCAACCGTGCCGCCTGGAAGAACAAGGAGTTCGACGAACTCGTCGCCAAGGCCAAAGTCACCACCGACATCGCCGAGCGGACCAAACTGTACGAAAAAGCTCAGGAAGTCTTCGCCCGCGAAGTTCCCTGGGTTGTCATCGCCAACTCCGTCGTCGTCGAAGCGGTCCGCAAGAACGTCATGGGCTTCAAACTCGACCCCATGGGCAAACGCCGCTTCAACAAAGTGTGGTTTGAGTAAACCCCACCCTGCCCGGAAGAGGGCTTCGGCCCCTCCGGTGATCCCCTATACGATTGTTTCTGAGAGGGAAGCCGCTTTTTTCTCACAAGCCATCACAAGGAGGTTGGTGTGTTTTCGTATCTACTCAAGAGGCTCATGTGGACCATACCCACCCTGATCGGGGTGACGATCATGGTCTTTTCGATGGTGCACCTCGCACCCGGCGATCCGGCCGTCGCGATGCTGGGGGAGAAAGCCAATCCCCAGTCGGTCAAAGAACTGCGCGAGCAGATGGGGCTGGACAAGCCCCTCTACACGCAGTATTTTATCTACATGAAGAACATCCTGCACGGGGATTTCGGCCGCTCCGCCAACAGCTACGAGCCGGTCTGGCGGGAGTTTGCCGACCGCTTCCCCGCGACGATGGAGCTGGCCACCACCGCCATGATCATCGCCACCTTTTTCGGGATCCTTGCCGGGATCATCTCGGCGATCAAACGCTACTCCATCTTCGACTACGCCAGCATGTTCGGGGCGTTGGCAGGGGTCTCGATGCCGGTGTTCTGGCTGGGGCTCCTGCTCATCTACTTCTTCTCGGTCAAGCTGGGATGGCTCCCGGTTTCGGGGCGGCTGGGATATGAGTACGACATCGAACACATCACCGGACTCTATCTCGTCGATTCGCTCCTGGTCAAAGACTACGATGCCTTCTGGGACGCGCTCAAGCACCTGATCCTCCCCGCCGTGGCGCTGGGGACCATCCCCATGGCGATCATCGCCCGGATGACCCGCAGCAGCATGATCGAGGTGATGAAAGAGGAGTACATCAAAACCGCCCGCGCCAAAGGGTGCTCCCGCTTTCAGGTGGTGGTCATCCACGCCCTGCGCAACGCCCTCATGCCGGTGGTGACCATCATCGGCCTGATGCTTGGCAGCCTTTTCGCCGGCTCGATCCTGACTGAGACCACCTTTTCGTGGCCGGGGATCGGCAAATGGCTGGTCAACGCCGTCTATCAGCGGGATTTCCCGGTCATCCAGTCGGCCACCCTCATCATCGCATCGATGTTCATCGTCATCAACCTCATTGTTGACCTCCTCTATGCGCTGATCAACCCCAAGATAAGGTTGAGCTGATGCGGGATTTTATCAAACAGTACAAACGGAACAAAGCCGCCGTCATCGGCTTTATCATCGTGGTGATCCTTGTCTTTATGGCGATCTTCGCACCTTTTATTGCCCCGCACCAGCCCGATATTCAGGATCTGGCACACCGCCTCACGCCGCCCATGTGGCAGGAGGGGGGGCTTAGCAAGTATCTCCTGGGGACCGATGACTTCGGCCGCGATCTGTTCTCCCGGATCATCTACGGCGCACGCATCTCGCTGCTGGTGGGGGCGATCTCGGTGGGGATGTCGCTGAGCTTTGGGCTGGTGATGGGGATGTTGGCGGCCTATTACGGCGGAAAAGTCGATCTCTTTATCATGCGGATCGTCGACATCATGCTTGCTATCCCCGCGATCCTGCTGGCCATCGTCGTCGTCTCGATCCTGGGGCCCAGTCTGGCCAACGCCATGATCGCCATCGGGATCGTCGGGATCCCCACCTACGCCCGGGTGGTGCGCGCCTCGGTGCTGGCCGAACGGGAAAAGGAGTACGTCATCGCCAGCCGCATCAACGGCTCGTCCAATGCCCGCCTGATGTTCAAGGTGATCCTCCCCAACGCCGCGACCCCCATCATCGTCCAGTCGACGATGGGCTTCGCTTCGGCCGTCCTGGAGGCGGCGGGGCTGAGCTTCCTGGGGCTGGGTGCCCAGCCGCCCACCCCCGAATGGGGCGCGATGCTCAGCGATTCGCTCCAGTTCATTATGACCGCTCCGTGGATGATCTTCTACCCCGGTCTGGCGATCTTCTTGACCGTACTGGGCTTCAACCTCATGGGGGACGGCCTCATGGACGTTCTTGATCCCAAGTTGAAGGAGAAGTGATGAACCTGATCGAAGTCAAACACCTCAAAACCTACTTCTACTCCGACGAAGGGGTCAACAAGGCCGTCGAGGACGTCAGTTTTGAGATCCCGCAGGGCAAAACCGTCTGCATCGTCGGCGAAAGCGGCTCGGGCAAGAGTATCACCGCCATGAGCATCATG
>Ga0256843_1003444_pt1 | contig 10983 bp, 12 predicted proteins | sample AlvinellametaG_FD_191572 | JGI IMG/M metagenome (GOLD analysis project Ga0256843, IMG submission 191572) | Pompeii worm associated microbial communities from hydrothermal vent at the East Pacific Rise, Pacific Ocean - Alvinella | ecosystem: Host-associated > Annelida > Integument > Unclassified ... | reverse complement strand
AAACGTTATCATCAAATATATGGAACAGGAACAAAGATGTCAGCCTCAAGGTACAGGTATCACGCAAGCTGAACTTTTTCGTAACTGCGGACTGGACTGGGGTAACTATCAAAATGCTACTTCATCAAATCAACAATACTGGATAGTTGCATTACTAAGAGAGCTTGAAGCAGAAGGCAGAATAAAGCGACTTGCTTCAAAAAAATGGGTGCTTGCATAGCACCTCTTCAGGACAAAAAACAGGCTAAACTTTCCAACCGGAATTTTGATGTCAGATGAAGTAGAAAGAGAGCGTTTAAAATTCCGTGTCAGCCACCATTGGTAACATAAACGCTACACCTCTAAATATTTATCCAATCTCCCTTCAAAGAAAATTGCCAGTTGGGACAAGGTCAAAGACCAGTTCCAAATGGGCATTGTCCATTTTTTCTGGGCATTCTGTATACCAAGATAGAGCAGCTTTAAAAGGCTATTCTCATTAGGAAACGCTCCTTTAGTCTTGGTCAGCTTCCTGAACTGCCGATGTACCGATTCGATCGTATTTGTTGTATAGATCACTTTTCTGATATCTTCGGGATATTTGAAATAGACAGAGAGATTTTCCCACTTGTTGCGCCAGGAGTTAATAACGATAGGATATTTGTCTCCCCACTTTTCGTCCAATTTGTCTAACTCCAGTTCGGCAGCCTCTTTAGATATCGCTCTGTAAACCCTTTTCAGATCCCGCATAAACTCTTTTTGATTTTTTGATGCAACATACTTGAGTGAATTTCTGATCTGATGAACAATACAAAGCTGTACCTCTGTTTGTGGAAAAATACTGTTAATGGCTTCAGGGAAACCACTCAATCCATCTACTGAAGCGATCAGAATATCTTCAACACCTCTGTTTGAAAGATCAGTCAGTACCTGTAGCCAGAAGTTGGCTCCTTCATTTTCAGACAAATACAGCCCCAAGACCTCTTTTCTGCCTTCCATATTGATGCCCAGGATCGTATAGACAGCTTTGGAGATATAACGTCCATCCTCCTTTATTTTGTAATGTATGGCATCCAGCCATACAAAGGGATACATTGCCTGCAGAGGTCTTGCCTGCCACTCTTTTACTTTGGAGATAATCTTGTCCGTAATGAGGCTGATAGTCGCTGTTGAAATGGATACTTGATAGATCTCTTCGATATGTGAAGAGATGTCTCTATAGCTCATTCCCAAGCCATACATAGAAAGAATCTTCTCTTCGATCTCATCACTGATAGTTGTTTGGTGCTTTTTTACGATCTGGGGTTCGAAAGTACCATTACGGTCTCTGGGTGTTTCCAACTCAAACGTACCGTCACTGGTACCTTTGATGGTTTTTTTATTAACGCCGTTACGCCTGTTCTTTTTACCTGAGAGTACATCATCTGCAATATGGGATTCAATCTCTGCTTCAAGTGCCGCTTCTGTCAGTTGTTTGATTAGTGGGGCTAAAAGTCCACCTTTACCTGTAAGTTTTTTACCCTTTCTAAACTCTTTGAGTATTTCATCAAAGTCAAATTCGTATTCTTCTTCCATTATCAGTCCTTGATAGTATTTTATCAGACTGACACGGAATTTCTAACACCCCCCAAAACTTACAGAAACTACGATATTTAGGGACATATGAACCATTAAGAAAAAATTATAACACTTCCCCTACGGGTCACCATAACTATCCCCTAAAACAGCTTTTGAGATCAAATCGATATATTTATTTGCTAATTTTGTTTATGCAAGGTTTCACAATATATAAAAAAGTATACGGTTATTAAATTAAGTATAATATAAGAATATAATTTATGATAAACCTTATCCGATTGCTAACAATTTATATTGGTTGTTTAGAGCATATAGTATATATAATACACTGACAAGCAATATTTGCAAAAGGATAACTATGTACTTTCTTGCACTTCTTTATATGATTCTATTTTTAATGGCGCTCTTTTTATCATGGCAAGTATGGCGTTATTTCTCTCGTATGCGTCTTTACAAAAAGATCAAATCAACTCCCTTTTCTCCTGAAGATGAGGCTTTTTTACAAAAGTTGCCACACTATCGTCTTTTACCTGCAGATTTGAAAAAAGTGTTGCAGGATAGTATACGTTTTTTTATTGCAACGAAGGAGTTTCGGGGTGTGGAGTTGGAGGTGACGCGGCAGATGCAGCTTGTTATCGCTTTTTATGCTTGTTTGTTGCAAATAAAACGTCGGGAGTGTTATGAAAACTTAAAAACGATTATCATCTATCCTAACGATGTGATTACCCGACGGGTTGAGGCGAATGGTGGTATTTTCAGGGAAGGTGACTTTGTATTGGAGGGTGAGTCTTCGGGTGGTTCTGTGGTGATTGCTTGGAATGAAGCCAAAAGAGAGGCTTTACATCCGAAGGGACATAATGTCATTGTTCATGAAATGGCGCATGAGTTGGATTTTGAAGATGGTGCAGCGGATGGTGTGCCGCTTTTGGCAATAGGGCGTTATGCCGTGTGGTCGCAGGTGATGTATAAAGAGTTTGAAAAGTTGAAAGCAGCATTTGCAAAGGGGCGTGATTTGGGAAAATATGCCTGGATAGGATCTTATGCTGCGACAAATGAAGCGGAGTTTTTTGCGGTGGTGAGTGAACTGTTCTTTGAAAAGCCGTGGTTATTGAAAAAACATTTTCGTGATATTTATGATGTTCTGAAAGATTTTTATGGTTTGGATACGGCGGAAATGTTTAAAGGGCTTGAAAAGAGGGAGTAAATTCGGGGAGTATGTCTCCCCGTTTGTTTTATTTGTCTGCGTGTGCGTGGTGTACTTCGATGAGGTCTTCGATGGTTGTATTTAAAACATAAACATTGCTGTATCCCATCATTTCAAGATATCCCATCACACGGTTTGCAAACCAACCTTTCAGACATCCGACGACAATAGGTGTCGTATGATCGGATGGTAAGAGATCCAGGTAGTCTGCAAATTCGGTATACGGTGTGTAGTATGCACTGACGATACCGGCTTCTTGTGCATTTTCACCGCTTACCTTTGCAGGTGGACGAACGTCCAGTAAGATCGCTCCTGCATCCATCAAGAGTTCTCTTGTTTTGTGCAGGTCGATATTTCCAAGTTCCGGTTTTTCTTTGTTGTCGGCGATGATGGTTGCCAATTCTTCTTGTGTTTTATTTGCCATAATCAGCTCCTTGATATGATATTTTTATAAACTAATTATAGAGCAATAGTGCTTATTTGAAACTTAAGAAAGTTTATTTAGGTAGATGAATATAACTTTAGCCAATATGGCTAAAGTTTAAAGAAAATACGTCACCCTTCATGACATTGTAGGAGGGTTCTTTCAGGATTTGCGATATATTTGTAGCCGTTGTAAACGGTGAAAAGCCCGTAAAGGATTACCAAGATGGCTGCAAGTTTGATCATCGTATTTCGCAAAGAGGTTTGTTTAAAAAGTCCGACAAAAAAGCCAAGGGAAAAGAGTGCGGGGATGGTGCTGATACCAAAGATAAACATAACGACAGCTCCCCAAAGCGGACTTCCCGTACTGGCTGCAGTGATGGCAAAAAAGTAGACAAAACCGCAGGGAAGCAGACCGTTTAGCATTCCCAGTATGAAGAAGCTGCTCATACTTTGTGAGTGTAAAAGACGGCGAAAGTTTTCCTGATACCATTTGCTTTTGGAAAAAGAGTGTTCGATGATGGTTAGAAACTTGACTTTTCCTATGAGTGAGAGTCCGGTTAGTATCATCAGTACTCCGGCAACGATCCAGAGTGTACCGTTTGCGATATTGTTAAAGGTTGCTACTCCTCCTATATATCCGAAGATTGCACCAAGCATAGTGTAGGTCAGGATTCGCCCTAAAGAGTAGCTTAGATGTGCAAGCGCTTGTTTTGTTTTTGCCCATTTATCATCTACTTTGGTACTGGTGTATGCCAGAACGATACCCCCGCACATTCCGACACAGTGACCGAACGAGCCTAAAAAGGCGATAGTCATGATACTTAAAAGATTGATTGCTTCCATTTTTAGTAGCCTAAGAGTTTTTTACGTATGCGTGGATCTGTTAGGTTCTCTCCACGAAGCATTTTCAGGCGCATCTCATCAAAGGAAATCATCCCTTCACCCTTTTTTTCACGGGCACCAAATCCGTAGTGCATCGGTGTTTTGTCGGTGAGGGTGTACCACGCTTTTCTGGCATCGATCCATTTCCCGGTATCGACTGCTTTTACCCAGAGTACGGCTTTGTCTTTAAAGGGTTTGTCTTCAAGCCATTTGATCATACATCCGGGATCGTCGAAGAACCATGTATTTCCGTTTGGCGAGACTACTTCGCAGGCGTGTGTGGTATCGGTGATGACCATACGGCATTCGGTGTCGTTGACGTGTCCGGGTTTGATGGGCAGGGGTAGTTTTTGGATGTTTCCTTTTTGTATGGTGACCATATCTTCTTTTTTGGAAAGGGAGATAAAGATGATCGCCGCCACAGCTGCAATGAGTATGATTGTTAAAATGGGCATCAGTTTTTTCATAGCCAAACTCCGTTTTTAATGTAGTAGATGAGTACATAACTGGTGCATAGTATGACAAAAAATGTGTTAAAAAGTATTGCCAGCTTGTATAATTTTGTTTCTTCATGAGAAATTAAGAGTTTTAAAACAGCATTTGCGATGCCGAAGAAAACGCCTAAAAAGAGTGTTGCCCAGAGGATATATCCCACATAGTAGTACTCTTTTTGCAGCATACAAAACGGACATTTGTGTGTTGGTAACCGGTAGATGTATGTACCGAAAAAGTGTACAACACTTTCATAGCCTATGTAGAGGAAAAGCAACGACACGATAAAAAGTAAGAATGCATTTTTTTGGGTGCTAAGTAGGATCGTTAGAAAATACAAAAGGTAAAAGATAGTTAGCAACAATGGTACAGTCAGGTTGAAAGGGATGGGATTGTTCCCTGAGATCCCGAAAATCGCAGAGCAGCATTGTACGACATCGCTTGTTGATATGTGTGAAAAGTAGGCGATATCCAGTGCATACTCAACACTCATTATCATGAAGATGAAAAGGTAGAACCAGAATTTGGTTTTAAAGTAAGGATAATCGACTGCATTTTGATCATGTTTGTTGATGATGAGCCAGATGCCTATGAAAAAGAGGATGATGATTTTTAAAAAGAGGAGGGGATTACCGTAACTGTTGGCAGAAATTACTCCCGCACCGCACATCGCTCCCGGGATGAGAACGGAGAGTTTGTCGATGGTGTATGCGAAGTAGGGCAAAAGCAATATTTTTAGTGTCAGGGTAAATAAAATGATCGTGACGATTAAAAAGGCGCGTTTTTCCAGTTGGTACTGTTTTGTGGTAGTTGCGTTAAAATTCCAGTTTTTCAATATCTGTACAGCACCCAAAAATGCGATGAAAGAGAGAAAATAGAGGATGGTCTCGCTAAAAAGAAAGATAAGTACCTGGTTCGATAAAAAGATATCCACTAGACAATCTCTCCGTTTTCGATGTGAATGATCTTGTCAATTTCAGGCAACTTCTCAAAGATAGTATCATGTGTGGCGATGAGGATGGTATATCCCTCGTCTTTGAGCTTTTTGATTACGTCGATGAAGGCAAGGGCATTGGCTTTATCGAGGTTTGCCGTAGGTTCGTCGCAAAGAATGAGCTTTGGGTTGTTTACCAGTGCTCTGGCGATAGCACAACGCTGTTTTTCACCACCGGAAAGATCTTTTGCGGCGCTGTTTGCTTTGTGTGCGATATTTGCCAGTTGCATCGCTTTTTGCACTTTGGTATCGATCTCTTTTTGTTTTATTCCCAGTGGAATAAGGGGAATGGCAACATTTTCGGCAACACTTAACGCTTCCGGTAGGTTGAAGGATTGGAAGATAAATCCTATAGTTGAAGCTCTGAAATGCGATGCGTGCAGGTCGGGAAGCTTTGCAACTTGTTTGCCTTCGACGATGACATCTCCGCTGGTGGGTTTCATCAGCGAGGCGATGATAGCAAGCAGAGTGGATTTGCCGCTTCCGCTGACACCTTGTAAAATCACCAGTTCATTCTCTTTGACTTCGAAGCTGATATTTTTAAGTGCATGAAATGCCTGTGCCGTATTTGGTTTAAAAGTCTTGTTCAGGTTTTTTACGGTGATCATTTAAGCGCCTCCCCGGCATCGGTAATGGCGATTTTCCAAACGGGAATAAGTACCGATGCGATAAATGGTACGATAAAAAAGAGAAACATAGAGCTGAGTGTACCAAACTCGATAACCGGTGTAAAGCGGATATCGCTTGGTAGGTTTCCAAAGCCTAAAAAGATCTCTTTAAGAAGAGGTGCTTGTGCAAAAAAGACATATGCATATGCCAAAATAGTTCCAAGAAAAAATGCAGCAAGTGCGATGACCAAGGTCTCGAACAGTTTGAGTTTGATGACATCTTTGATACTCCATCCAACTGCCCGTAAAACAGCGATCTCTTTTTTGTCGCCGGAGTTGATCATGGAGTAGCGTTGAAAGAGAATTAGCATAAATGTGATCAATGCGAGGATAAATCCAAGTAAAAAGATACCGCCTTTATAATTGAAAAGGTTCTCATACTCTTTTTGTAGCTGCTCTTTGGTGATAATCCGTGTATCAAAGTCCATAGAGAGGAGTTTAAATTTGACATTATCCCGTTCGGCTGGATTTGGGACATTGAGAATGATGTCGGTTGCATTGTCAGGTTTGACGCCCAGTATCTCCCTTGCGAGGCTGATATCCATCAAAATAAAGTCGGAGCTTATGAGGTTGCTCTCTTTTGGAAGGGCATCGTAAATATAGACTTTTTTCTCTTTGCCCTCTGGTGTGGTAAAGTTAAAGTAAGTGTCGTAATAGTGTTCTTTTAAATACTTTTTGACAGCTTCTCCTATGATCATCCGGTCTTTTTCTAAAAAGGCTTTGATATCTATCTCATGAAAGAGGGTGTCTATCCATGTGACCATTTGTTCATCGAAAAAATCAACGCCTATGATAGTGAAATAGTGTTTTCTATCCGGTGTAAAGTAGCGTCCGAATACACGAGGAGCGACATAACTTACCCCTTTGATTTCACTAAAGGTATCGATACGTTCTACAGGTATATCCACACTACGTCCTGCTTCGAGTTTTTGTATCGTAAAGTCAGGCTGTTCTTCTAAAGCGGTAAGTGCATCGTGCTTGATGGATGCTGAGAGAAACATAAATGAAGCCAGCAGTGTTACCAATAAGGTAGAGATCAAAAAAACTGCTATATGCTTGGAACGGTGTTTATGCACCAGTAAAAAAAGAAAGTTCACAAAGCTATTTTGCATAGACAAATCCTAGGTAGTCGATGGGTTGCATCTTGGGATAGAGATGCTTTCTATAGTCTTGATAGGGGCGAAACCGCGGCTCCAGAAAGTTGGCAGATAGTGCCGGAGGCGGGAGCTTAGTGATGGCACTGATGGGTTTATAAGAAGGGATGGTATGTTGTGTCAAGTAGGCGTGTCCTATGATCATGATAAACCCCGTCCCCAGCAGTGTCAATAGTGTGAGGTATATAACTGTATGTTTCGTGACAGGCTCCTAGTAAAGATAGTCTTCTTTGATTTCATCAAAACGAATGATCTTTTTTCCATAATGCTCTTGCATGAAAACTTCGGCATCTTCTTTGGTTTTAAACGGTATCAACTCTTCGCCCATAGGACCGTAGACATTGGAGCCTATGACAAAGTAGGCTTGTTTCGCATTCAACGGTTTAAGCGTATAAAAATCGCTGACTAAAATAGTTTCAAATTTTTCTTTGGGATTATTAAAATAATATTTCATCATATCTTTGACACCGTCAAAGTAAAGATCGTGCCCTTTGCTATCTTTCATGAAAGCTACCCACTTGGGATACTTCGCTACAAACATCCCGCAAATAGGGCATTTGGCATCTTTTGGAACTTGGATATTTTTTGCAGTATGCAAATGTTTGTGGTGCACGACATATGTAGCGACAGCTTTAAGTTGCTGTTTATTTAATCGTTTGCATAAACTTTCATCTTTTATCTTTTTTTCAACAAAATTAAGATCATCGCTTTTGATTTGTTCTAGTTTTGGTTTGTCGCATTTGACTTCTGCAATTTTGGCGCCTTTTTGTGTTAGCATATCTACTTTATCCGCCATAAGTGCTGTTGATGATATTATAAAGAAAAGTGAAACAATAAAAAGTGATTTCATGAAATATCCTTTAATTTGAAAAGATACCTTTTTAAAGGAGGTATGTGTAGTAGGTAGGTATGATTTAAGGTATCTTTGGTGCAATTATAAAATCCTTGTGTTAATTTTTTGTTAAATTAAGATCTTCGCCTCTTTTTTGAAAAACATATTGCGAACCTTTCACTCCTACAAAAGGAGGAACATGGGTTTGTTCAAAGAGATCATAACCGGTTTTCAGATTTAGCCAGAAGGGATACCATGGGTTTTCTTTAAAACGGAGTATTTTTTCATTTTCCATACGAAAAGGGAAAATGGCTACATAAACAAACTTTTCCCCTTTTTGAAATGCCTGCTCTACCATATGGTAGATCTCTTCTATTTGGGTGTTGCCCATAGCGAAGCATCCTATGGAGGAGCATTTACCGTGTATCATGATGAGATTGCCTGTGCGGTGATGATTCCTGTCATAACGGTTTGGGTATTGGATGTTGAGTGCCAGATGGTAGTGACTGTTTGGGTGAAGACTCTTTTTTGTGAGTACATAAACACCTTCGGGAGCTTGTTTGTCTCCCGAGCGTTGTTTGGGACCCAGTTTGCCGGAATAGTGACAAATGGGGTATTTTTTCAGAAGTACGTATCGTTTTTTGTTTTTTCCCCACAACTCCAGCTCTTTTTCTTCTTTAAATATTCGTATATAAAGCGGGATGCCGGGTTGTAGTTTTTTCTCTTTTAAAATCTCATCCAGTGGTATGGTATTTGGTCGAAAGCAGATTCTTGGTAGTTGCTTATTGTATTTACCGACTTTTGAGAGGTTGTTTTCATTGGATGTGTTGTCCTTTCCGTTGTGTTGTTTTTGAAGATATTGTGTCAGAGAACATCCGTAAAGTGAAAACAGCAAAAGAATGAATATGGGGTGAATGAATAGTTTTGTATTTAGCATAGGTACTATTTTAACACAAAGTTTATTACTTTCATTTGCATTGAGTTAATTTTTTTTGTATAATCTATTCAAATAATTTAATTGAAAGGATATAGTATGGGCTTAATGGATATTTTGATGCAAGCTGGTGGAGGATCTATCGTCAATCAAATGGCAAAACAGGTCGGTTTGTCTCCTGATCAGGCACAGGATTTGATCAAGTCTGTCGGAAGCGCGATGGTGGGACAGGTAAAAGGACGTATAGAGAGTCCAAAAGTGGACTCCGGCGGGTTGGAGGAGTTGTTAAAAGACAGCAGATATGCCAATATGCTTGAAAATCCTGACGAACATTTGCAAAATCCTCGCATGAAAGAGGAAGGTAATGATATCTTAAGTTATATCACCGGTTCTAAAGAGGTAAGTCGTGAAGTTGCTGCTGAGGTTGCACAAAAGAGTGGTTTCGATACTTCCTTAATCAAGTCTTTACTTCCTATGCTTGCGCCGCTTGTCATAGGTGCTTTGAGCAAGGGAATAGCAAGTGACGATGTTCCTGTCAATATGAAACCAAGCAGTGAAAGCGGTGGTTTGATGGGAATGCTTGATTTTGACAATGACGGAAGTATACTCGATGATGTTGCCGGTTTGGCGATGAAGTATGTATTTTGATATGAAAAAGTTTACATTTCAGGTACAGAACGTAAAATGCGGAGGGTGTGCAAACACCCTCAAAAAAGCGCTTCATGAAGCGTTTGGAGAAGTAGAGGTAGATTTGACAAATGAGCCTCGGGAAATCACGGTTCAGATGGATGACACACAGGTTGAGTCGCTGCGAAAAGCGTTAAAACAGTTGGGTTATCCGATGTTTGATGAAAATTTGAACGGTTTTGAAACATTTACGACAACTGCAAAAAGTTTTGTTTCATGTGCCATTGGCAAAATGGGAAGTGAAAATCTATCTTAATTTTTGCAAAAAAGGTGCCTCCTTTCCCCGTTGATAAGGGTTTCCTTTACTAAAGTATCTAATATTTATGATATAATCCGCCCTCAAATATCACAATATTATAGTATTAGGAAATTATTTGCAATATTTAATAGATTTTTTGGAAACTAAAGATATTCAAAAAACAAAAATATACGACCAATTAAAATGCACCAAAGAAGAGGCGGAGATCCTTCGTCATATCACTAGCAAGCATATCAAAGGGAATGAAGAAAATTCAGTATTTTTAATTTTAGATGAATTATTTACAATAGACGGATACGATTACATCAAAAAATTGCCCCTGATAAAAAACCTTTTGGATCTTGGATGGATTGTGCAAAGCTCGTTTGCGCAAGTGAAAATGGGTGAAGTATCTAATCTGGAACTTATCAACTCTACCGTGATGCTTAGTAAAAGTTTTGAAAAGCTTCTGGAAGAGGGTTCTTTGGAAGTGGAACTTCCACAGTCAACTCCATATACCGATCATCTGGAGTATTTAAGAGATCAGTTTCATCGTATTGAGATTTACCAAAAGATCAGCGTTATTCGTCATAACTACAAGAAAAAATCTTTGAGTATCGAGCGTTTGGAGAAGAGCTTGCATAAGCTTGAAGCACGTATCAAAGATCGTATTGCCGTTACGAAAATGGAACTTGCGGCGGAGATGCTTTTTAAAGAGTTTTCTTTAAACGAAAAAGAACAGATCATCTTTCTTGCGCTCTTGAAAGAGGAGTATTCCGGGGAGTTGGACAGTTTAAGAGAGATGAACAATCTTATCAATCTAATCAGTGAAAATGATTATGAAAAGATTAAAAACCGTTCACTTTTAGAAGAAAATTCGACTTTGATCGATGAAGATATCATCGACTATGATGA
>Ga0256843_1003443_pt1 | contig 10983 bp, 10 predicted proteins | sample AlvinellametaG_FD_191572 | JGI IMG/M metagenome (GOLD analysis project Ga0256843, IMG submission 191572) | Pompeii worm associated microbial communities from hydrothermal vent at the East Pacific Rise, Pacific Ocean - Alvinella | ecosystem: Host-associated > Annelida > Integument > Unclassified ... | reverse complement strand
ATGTTCATTATTTGTTGTTTGGTAGTAGTCTACACTCGCTGTGAGCTTATCTCCACCGCCAAGTCTATAGATAAAAGGGACACCTATTGTGTAAGAGTCAAAGGCACTCATTCTATAGTCCACTGCAAAGTAATCATCTGCTAGTGTGTATGTTCCCACATCTTTTACAAAGCTTGAGCCTGTTTGTGTGTAGTAACGCAGGCGTAACCCTGATGTAAAGTTACTGCTAAAGTCATGAAGCTCTTCGACATTAATAGTATGAGACGTAATCTCCCAGTCATCTACATAGTATCTATAAGAGAAGTTCATTGCATTGTTTTTATTGAGTAAATAGACTCCCTTGAGTGCAAACGCATGACCTGTTCTTGTTTCTGGGTAGTTCTCAAACTTTGCAAAACTATCTTGAAGTACATAGTGGTATGGAGAAGATAAGAAACCTTCAGAATACATGTAGGAGTAGACTGCTTGCATAGAAAACTTTGGTGTAAAGAGCTGGTTTACAGAGAAGTCTATTTTTGTTTCATCTCTATTGTCTTTAGGAAGTGCTCTGTCAAACACCGGTTTCCATGTGTCAAAAGATTGTGAAAAACCTATGCCAAGAGCTGTATTTTGCTCATTGAGTTGTCTTACATAGTTCGCAAAAATTGCTTTTCCTTCGTAGTCAACTTCATTTGAGTAGTAACCACCAAATGTCAGAGTATTTTCTCCATCATCATATGTTAGCATCGCTGTTGGTGCATAACGAATATCATCATAGAATTCATTTGCTGAAGAAGCACCTGTTACAATGTCGACATGATCTGCATTTGAACCACTTGTAATACTCGCTGCTGTAATCGCATCTATTCGCATTTTAAAGCCAACCATCCAGTGTGTAGAGACCTTCTTAAAGATGGAGAGTGTTGGTGAGTATACATCTACATCACCCGTATCATTATAAGTGTTCATTCCAAAACTCATACTATCTTTTAGGTTAGATGCAAGCGAAGTTACCTCTAAAAGCAGAAGAGAAAGTAGTGAGATAAATAGGTACTTTAACGACATCCGCAACCTCCTTGAAATGAGCTCTCTCCACCCGCACTCGCTTCACGAATGAGAAATATATGCCCCTCTTGTTCAGCTCTCTCAGCAATAGGAGAGAGACTCATTTTATCTTGTGCAAAGTACTCTTTTTCATAAGGCATAACCTTGACAAGTTTGTCAGAACAGCCAATGAAAAAGAGCATGCTTGGTAGTAGTAATAGTTTAAACATAGTTACTCTCCTAAGAGTTGTGAAACTTTTTCTTGTAAGGCATTAATAGCATTTTCATCAAGACTACCAATGTAGACTGCTACAATTTTTCCTGTTTTATCTATAAGGAAAGAAGAGGGCATTCCTGGGCATCTGTAGGCTTTTGGAAGTCTCTTCTCTACATCATAGAGTGAAGTTAACACTTTTTCTTTATCTACTTCTGCAAGAAAGTCAAGAGAGTTTTGAGGGTCACTATCTATGCTAGAGAGTACAATCTCAAAACCTTTTCCTTTAAACTCTTTTTGAAGTTCTACAAAGAGGGGCATCTCCTCTTGACATCCTGTACACCAGCTCGCCCATAGGTTTAAAAGAACAACCTTTCCTCTTAAGTCAGTGTTTGAAAGTGTTTTTGCAGGGTTGTAGAGATCTGGAAGAGTAAAATTTACATCTTTGTCTCCTGTTCTTGGGGCTGCAAAAATAGTAGTTACTAGTAGTAAGATCATAAATATTTTTTTCATTTTCATTTCCTTTTATTGGCATAAGTTTGTATTGGCTTGAACATAAAGAGGGGGTTGGTCTCCACCTTGTATGTGACAACTGTTACATGATAATCTGTTCGCATAATCTTTTGGATTATTGCTATCGTAGTCTGCTGATGTGAATGTATGTGTATTGTTAGATACTGCCATAACATTCCCATTGGTATCTGTTACTTGAATAGTATATGTTTGTGCACTAAAGAGTCTTAGTTCTCTTTGCAAAATAAAGAGATTTCCCTTCGCTTTATAACCATCTGAACCTACAGCAACATAATCTTTTGAGCTATATATAGTGTTTAAAGAGCTATCAAGAAAGTTGACAACAAACTCTCCACCACATACATTATCAAGATTATCTTGGTCTGTTACTGTTGCACTTTTGTAAAGAGTCCCTCCAAAGAGAAGATGTTTGTCTTCATTTAAGTCGGAGTTATGACATGCTAAACAGTCTCTTCCTTGAAAGTGCCATCCTTGTGCAGTAGTCGTACTACCTTCATCCTCTTCGCCCTCATCACCTTCACAGCCACTAAACATCAATGTTGATGTTAGTAGCAGTAGTGAAAAAAATAGTTTTCTTTTCATAGTATCTCCTCTTTTAGTTGTCTAGTGCACCCTCTGCAATCCAGTCACGTATTGTAATGTAGTCTGCAGATGCAGTACCTCCAAGTATATTACCTCCACCATGTGTTACAACTGCAGCTCCTTTTTGAAGAAGTTGAGAGTTCTCAGGTGTTGTTGTATCTACAAATGCAACAGTGCCTGCATATGGAGTGTTATTTGTAATACTAAAGTTACCTTGCGTACCATGACAGCCTGCACATAAAGTTGTTAAAATAGGCTCTACATCTGTAGCAAATGAGAGTGTTGCTACAGGTGGTTGTGTTGTTGTATTTGTATCTACTGTTGTTGTGTTTGTATCGGGTATTGTAGTATTCGTATCAACTACTGTTGTGTTGGTATCTATAACTGTTGTATTTGTGTCAACAGTAGTAACATTAGCATCTACTACAACAGGTGCTACATAGTTAAAAGAGACAATTCTACCAGGTGCACCACTTGTACCTGCTGCCGTGTGACAACTGTTACAGTCAAATCTTGCTGTATCGTGAGAGTTTGTTGCTGAAGAGTTTACAACCTCTCCTTGAGCATTAAGAACTTCTGCTGTATAAGAAGTAATTCCTGCATTAAATGTAGCATTTACATTTCCTGTTCCCTGACCAATACGGTAGTTTACTACACTTCCAGACTCAAGAACTAAACGTAGAGAGTAGTTATTTGCTGCTTTTGTTGTGTCATAGTTTGCTGCTGTAAGTGCTGTGTAAATTGTTGCCCCAGAATCAAAAACATTTTCACTGCCTTCATTCTCTTCAGCATCTTCGCCCCCTTCATCATCCTCACCATCATCAGATAGTGCAACAAAAGATGCTGTTGTCCCTGAGTGACATGTTGCACAACTCAGACCTTGGTTATGTGCGAAATCATCACCTTCATCTTCGTAGTCTAAATCACCATACTCAACTTCATATTCATTTTTTAACTCATCAAGATGCTCTTTAATATCTGCAAGTTCATTTTCATCAAGCTCTGTCTCAATTTTTGCAAGTTCCTCTTCTACTTCGCTGTCATTGTCTATTCTATTGACAGAAGTGACTGTTGTTGTTAATGTTTGAATGAGTTCTGATTCTGTCGTTTCAAAATCATGTGAATCATCTGCTTCATAAGCATGGTACTCTGTTTTTATCTCTGCAGAGAGGTTAAGGTCTTGAAGTTGTGAACTGTTTGTGTCAAGAAGATTTGTAATGTTGTTCTCTTTTACATATTTATAAAGAACATTAGAAATAGCTTCAATTTCTGTAGACTCATCTGGTGTTTTTGTAAGAACATCATCAAGTGTAATATTTAAATCAGCTGCGATCGCTTCGAGATGTGCCTTAGTAGTAGGGTTTGTCGCCATAGTTGTAGCTAGTGTAATTACATCACCACCCACAGTAGTAAGGTTAATGTCGTTTACAACATCACCAATACTTACTTTGCCATCTCTGTCTATATCTATAACACCACCTGTAGCTATAATAGGGTAGACAGGGTCTGTAGCAAATGTATACTCTGCATTGACACCTTCTGTGGCAATTTGGCCATTAGCATCAATAACATCGGCACCAAGTACTGGCCCTCTCTGTACTGTTATTGTTGTTGCTGTTGAGAGTGTGTCTGACGTTGTTGTGTCGCTACTGCTACCACAACCTGTAAATAGTGCAGTTGCAACTGCGAAAGAAAATAAGTAAGTCGTTTTCATTGGAAACTCCTAAAGTTTGAATTATGTAACTATAGGAGAGTTTTATGAAAAGAAAATGAAGATTTATGAAGAGAAGACTTTATGTTATCTTGTTTATTTTGTAACCAACACCTCGAACACTCTGTATAAACTCTTTGTTTCCAAGTTTTTTTCTTAGGTTCTTTACATGAACATCGACGAGGTTACTATGTTTAATAGAGTAGTTGTTTTTATTTATATGTTCACTCAGTTGGTAGCGAGTAAGTACTTGATTTGCATTTTGCATAAAAAATTCTAGTAAATCAAACTCTGCTGTTGTGAGTTTGACATTTTCATCTTCTATGTAGACCTCTCTTGTTGTAGTGTCTAGTTTTATTTTGCCAATAGTGATAATAGATGTTTTTTCTGAACTTTCACGTCTAAGAAGAGCACGCATACGAGCGAGGAGTTCAACTGAAGAGTAGGGCTTACAGAGGTAATCATCTGCACCACTATCTAAAACAGCAACTCTATCGTCAATTTCAGAGTTTGCGGAGAGCATAAGAACGGGTGTTTGAATATCTAAGTCGCGTAGCTCTTTTAGAAGTACTAAGCCATCACCATCACCTAAATTCCAGTCTAAAAGAATGAGTGCATAACTATTTTTATCTATTAAGTCATTTGCTTCATTGTAGCCATAAGCCACATCACAACTGTACTTCTCTTTTTTTAAAAGCTCAAAGAGCTGTTTTGCTGTTAATTTGTCATCTTCTACTATGAGTATATTCACTATTTGCACCATCTAAAATATTTGTTTTATTATAACTATATTTTATTAGTAATTCAAGAATTAGAAAAATTTATATTAAAGCTTCGTCTTTTTGGCTAAGAATACCCTCTTCTGTGTAGAGAGTAAGCTCTATTTCACATGCTAAGTAGTTAGAAAGTGTCAGTATCTCTGTTGTGTCATCTTCAAACGCAGCCTTTTTAGCCGCTAAAATAATACTCTCTAAAAGGGACTCTTTAGCATCTCCAATAGAGTAGGAACCTATGCTCTTTTCATTGAGAATTAGTTTTAACTCAAGTGGTATTTTTTTATGGAGGAGGGGGTGTTTTTGGAGAAGGGTTTGTCTCTCTATGTTATTTTGTGCTTGAAACACTTCGACTATAGAGTCTCTTGCTAACTGTAAAAGAATGGAACGACTCATGTGAGCTCCTTTAGCTTGTACTGTTTGTAGATATGGAGTAGTTTTATGACTATCATAACACTTATGACCTGAAAGAGTGCAGCTAAGATGAAAGCATAGTAGTGGAGTTGATCTATAGAGTGTGCACTAAATGCCAACGTTGCCATAGCAATAAGAAGTGTCAGGGGCATGGAGTGTGAGAGTCCCATAAGAAGCGAGTCAATAATGCCAAGTTCTTTTACAAAAACTAAAGAGGCAATAAGACGCATAAAAATCATAACAAGTGCAATAATAAGTGCTTTGAGAATCAGTCCATCCATTGCTAGTGCATCAAGGTCAAACGAGCTTCCAATATGAATGAAAAATATAGGAATTAAAAATCCAAATCCATAAGATGCAAGTTTCTCTGGAAGTTCATGTTTATGTTCAAAAAATGTAGGAATAAAAATACCTGCTAAAAAGGCTCCAAATGCTAACTCTAAATGGAGGTAGAGCATGGCACCAACAAGTAAAAAGAAAATCCCCATTGAGAGACGAATGTCTTGCTCTTTATTATCTTCATGGGGCATGAGTGCTACCGAAACAGAGGGAAACCACCAAAATATGAGCTGCATAGAGCGAAATATGAGAAACATAAAGAGTAAAAAGGCTATGAGTGCCATAATGGTTTGAAAGAGTCCTAGTCCAACACCCGACTCTAAAGCAGCTGAGGTAATGGTCAAAATAACAATACTTACAACCTCTCCAATACCTCCAACTGTCATTGAAAGTGCAAGCCATGGTGTTTTACCATACTCTTTTGAGAGTGCTGCAACAAGTCCAACAGAGATGAGTGGAAGGAGTACCATAAAAATTCTTCCTAGAGAAAACTGCATAGAAAAGAGAATAGCAAAAGCATAAAGAAATGCAAGGTAGAGCATAGCTTTTTTAATAATATGAGTGGGAGTATTGAGAACATTTTTCAGGTTAATCTCTGTTCCTGCTATGAACATTAAGTATAAAAATCCAAGTTCTGCAACAATGGTAAAAAGGTGCTCTTCGTGTATAAACCCCATATATCCAAGAACAGAACCTAAAATAATCTCTATAGGTGTTGTTGGAAGTCTAAGAATCTTTGCAAAGAAAGGCGAAAACATTATAATGAGTGAAATTGTTATAATTAAGCTTATATTCTCACTCATGAATCTTTCTTCTCTTGACTCTTCTTAATCTCTTCGTAGTAAAGCTCTTGAATATTTCTAGCAATAAGAAGTGAAGAAGTATTTTGTTTGAGAAGTTTAGTAATGGAGTAGTCATTTATTTTTGGTTTTTCCCCAATGATGATAATTGAAGGAATAGAGAGCACATGTTTTTTGTAGTTCTTTAAAAAGGTGTCTACAGACATATGGGTGAGTCTATCTTCAAGAACAAGGACTTTTACACTGTTTTTAATGGCCCACTGGAGTGCTTTTTTCTCATCGACAAAGATGGAGGTATGAATACTCTTGTCAACAACACGTACACTCGACTCATACTCCATAGCATCCTGCGGATCTTTGACTACTATGAGCGCATACTCTTTATGTAAAGAGCATAAGTAGTCATATAAATCAGAAAGTTTTTTTGTCTCTTCTGACATATTGTCTGATGTAAAAGATTTTAAGTAGTACTTGAGATAGGTGCGAGTGTTAAACTCTCCAACAATAGAAGATTTTTGAAAGTGTGACTTGACAGCCTTTGAGACTTTTGCTTTATTCCAAAGTTTTTCATCGAGTAGATAAGCCTGTGCACTTAAAATGTCAATAAAGTCACTTTTGTATTTTTTTGCTGCATTACTAAAGAGTGCATAAAAATCATCTCTGTACTCTTTTTCAAACTCTTTTAAAAGTTTCATATCATGTTTATAGCGCTCATCAAGTTCGGCCATCATATGTACTGTGTCGACATAAGCACCATTAAGGGACTTTAACTCATCTTTGAGCACACTGAACTCTTCAGTGTCAATTGTTTTTTCTAGAAGCTCTTTCTTTATTTTTCGTACAGAACCGACATATTTTTCATTATTTTTAAGTTTTTGTATACGTTCAACTGTAAGCTCTGTACCCTCTTTAATTTTCATATATTCGGCTTGACAAGACAAAAACACCTCTTCATAAGCGAGTTTAGGCTGCCTAGTTTTTCGTGTAAAATCATCATAAACGCGAGCCATAGCACGTAAGTCTGTTGCAAGTGTTTTGAGTTGAGGTGTAAGAATATGGAGGTCGATTTCACAAAGGTTGTTAAAGATGGTCCATAAAAATCTTCGAATTAAAAGGTAGTCAAGACGTCCCTCTACTTTTCTGTAAAATTTTCTTCTCTCTATGTTCTCTTCAATGACTTGAAAGTAGTTGTCAACAGCTCTATGAACATTCATAGTGACTGTTACACTCTCTTCTCGTGGAGGGAGTTCCTCCTCTACATCTTCAAGTATCTCTGTGATTTCTGGCTCTTCTTTAAAAAACTCCTCTTTCTGCTCTTCTTCTTGTGTTTTCGTAGGAGTCTCTAAATTTTTAGGCTGAGGTTTTACTACCTCCTCTTCATAGAGATGATGGGTTGCTGTCTCCTCTTCTATAAAGTCTGGGGTAGGCTCTTCTTCTGCTTCTTGTGGCTCTTCTTGTTGTTCTTGCTGAGGTTCGTCTTGTTGAGGCTCGTCTTCATCTTCTGGAAGGTATTCATTTTCTTGAAGATGTGTACTATTTTCTAATGCTGTTATATTTGTAGGTGCTTCCTCATTGAGAGAAAATCCAACCTCTAAACCGAGTGATGGCATAACCTCAAAGTCATCCCACTCTTGAACAGTAAAATTGAGTTTTTGCTTATCGGCAGTAATAATAATGCCATTACCATCATTCGCATTAAAAAAGAGTATTTTTCCATTCATCCTATACTACACTTGTTGCAACTTCTAAATTAAGTAATTGTAACATATTTAAATCTTTATTCATAGCTCTTCCCGCTGTTGTAAGGTAGTTCCCTATAACAATGGAGTTCGCACCATAGTTAAAAATTTCATTTTGACGCTCGCCAAACATAAGTTCACGCCCACCTGCAACCATAATACGCTGTGCATTTGGAATCATCTTGCGTGTAAGTTTTATAAGCTCTAAGGCCTCATCTGTTGTAAGGCTGTTTGGCTTGAGTTCAAGTGCTTCGTTATGATGGTAGAAGTTAATAGGAACGGAGGTAGGGTTGAGTGATGCTAAAGATTGAAGCATACTTACTCTATCTTCTTGCGTCTCTCCTAGTCCAAATATCCCACCAGTTATGAGTACCATACCCGCTTTGTTAACATTTTGGCAGGTCTCATAGCGTTCACTCCAAGGGTGTGTTGTACATATCTCTTTGTAAAAAGATTCACTTGTCTCTAAGTTGTGGTTATAGGCTTTAATACCTGCTTTTTTTAGGGTAAGGAGTTGCTCGAGTGTTGCTGTTCCGTTACAGGCAATTAAACGCAGCTCTGGTGCTACTTCTTGAACTGCCTTTGCGACACCACAGACAAACTCTAATGTTTTCTCATTGAGTCCTTTGTCGGCAGTTACAAGGCAGAAACCAAGTGCACCATTGTCTCTTGCGTTTATAGCCTCTTCTTGTATGAGTTTTATATCTTTTTGTTTGTAACGCTCAATGTCCGCTTTATAACGCACACTTTGAGAACAGAATTTACAATCTTCTAAACAGGTACCACTGTTAATATTACAGATGGAACATAAAAATATTTTTTCACTCACTTCTTTTTCCTTTTAAAAGTAAAGCTCTTCTCTTTAAAACTCTTCTCTTTTTTTGTATCTACTTTTTTTGTGTAGTGGGTAACAATAAATTTCTCATCTAAGACCTCCAGCATTGCACACTCAGAGATAGGTTTACTCCGTGCACAGACTTCACCTGGGTTGAGAAAAAGAGTTCCTTTGTTGAATTCAGCATGAAACTCATGGGTATGTCCAAAAATAATGACTTCACTATCTGGAGTCATGTAGAAGGGGAGGTGCATAAGCTTAAATTTTGTGTTAGAGAGTTTAAAGTAGTGGGGCTCTTGTACAAGGTTATACTCATTATGGTATTGTACCAAATGTGCATCATTGTTGCCGTAAACGCCAACATAGCGTTTATGGCAGTTTTTGAGAAGTTCTAAGGTCTCATGTTCACAAATATCACCAGCATGTACAATAAATTCAGCCCCATTTTCAAGAAGCATGTCGAGTGCACTCTTCGCATAGGCTACTTTTGCATGGGTGTCTGAGAGAATACCTATTTTCATTATTTCGCTTCGTCTATCTCTTCGCGAGGTGTACGTGCTTTACATTTCACACACTCATAAACTTCTTTATTTCTGTAAGTACGAGGAGCTAAAACACCTTTACACCCTTTCTCTTTACACTTAATGGTTGTTGGTTCAAACTTAGAGATGAACTTACACTCTGGGTAGTTGTTACAGCCCCAAAATGGACCACGGCGAGAGTTTTTGAGGCTAATAGTCCCACCACAATCTGGACATGGCGTCTCACTTGTTTTCTCTTCGACATTGATGCTTTTTGTGTTTTTACAATCTGGGTAGTTGCTACATGCTAAAAACTGACCATTACGACCATTCTTAATCACCATATCGTTGCCACATTTGTCACACTTTTCATCTGCCGTCGTCTCTTTTTTCTCTACAGCATTTCCCTCTTCATCACACTGTTCTGTGTATTTACACTTAGGAAAACCACTACACGCAATGAAGTTTCCAAAACGTCCACTTCTAAGAAGAAGTTCGTGCTCACCACACTTAGGACAAGTTCTTCCAAGTGGTTTTGCAAGTTTTAAACTTACAATGTTCTCTTTTCCATCTTCAATCTGTTTCATAAATGGAACATAAAAATCGTAAAGAAGTTTTTGCCAATCTACTTTACCATCACTCACTTCATCGAGTTTCTCTTCCATGGTTGCAGTAAAGTTAATGTCTACAATATTCGCAAAGTTTTTCTCTAAAATCTCAGTCACTGTAAATGCTATATCTGTAGGGATAATTTGCTTCTTCTCTATGGTTACATAAGTACGGTTTGAGAGTGTTGCAATGGTTGGCGCATAGGTTGACGGACGTCCAACCCCTTCTGATTCAAGTTTCTTAATGAGACTTGCCTCAGAGTAGCGAGATGGTGGCTCTGTAAAGTGTTGCTCTGGTTTTACTGATTGTAGCTCTGCTTTGTCACCCTCTTTAAGAGTTGGAAGGAGTTTGTCTTTATCTTCTGCACCTGTTACTGCATAAAAACCATCAAAAATCAGTTTTCTACCACTTGCACGGTACTCATTTTCATTTCCTTTAAAGATAATGCTCTGTTGCTCAAAACGTGCATCTTCCATCTGACAAGCCATAAAACGCTCATAGATGAGGCGGTAGAGTTTAATCTCGTCCGCTTTTAAAAAGCTCTGTGCAACCTCTGGAGTAAACTGCAACATAGTAGGGCGGATAGCCTCATGCGCTTCTTGTGCACCCTTAGATTTTTTTGTGTAAACCTTAGGCTCTTTTGGAAGATATTTTGCACCATAACGATTTTCTATGATACCACGAACTGCTCCAACTGCCTCTTTGGCAAGATTGAGTGAATCGGTTCTCATATATGTAATAACCCCCGATGTACCATCTGGTGTTTTTACACCCTCATAGAGTGCTTGTGCTACCATCATTGTCTTTTTCGGAGTAAATCCGAGCTTCGATGAGGCAGTTTGCTGGAGTGTTGATGTCATAAATGGTGGAGGTGTAGAGCTTTTACGCT
>Ga0256843_1003442_pt1 | contig 10986 bp, 13 predicted proteins | sample AlvinellametaG_FD_191572 | JGI IMG/M metagenome (GOLD analysis project Ga0256843, IMG submission 191572) | Pompeii worm associated microbial communities from hydrothermal vent at the East Pacific Rise, Pacific Ocean - Alvinella | ecosystem: Host-associated > Annelida > Integument > Unclassified ... | reverse complement strand
CAATGTCAGTGAAGATGAAGTCTATGAAGAGATTCGTCGTGTTGCTGCATCAAACCATATGAGTATCTCCCAATTTTATGATGCAGTTCGCCAATCAAATGGACTTAATTCAACACAACTCAAAGAAAAGATCAAAGAACGACTTCTATCACAAAAACTTTATCAATCTATTGCTATGTCAAAAATGCAACAACCTACTCAAGCAGAACTAGAAGAATATTATAAACTTCATATAAAAGAATTTTCTCAACCTTCCTTTTTTGATGTGATCATCTACTCTGCAAAGGAGAAAGCACTTTTACAACAAAAAATGCAAAATCCCATGTTCTACTCACCTTCGATCCAACAACAAGCACAACGAATACAACCACAACTTCTTAGCCCTCAACTAAAACAGCTTCTCCTTCAAACACCGCAAGGAAGTTTTACTCCTATTATCCCAAATCCTCAAGGTGGTTATATGACTATCTATATTCAAGAAGTTGGTGAAGCATCACAAGCAGAGGATTTTGAAAAAATAAAACCACGAATCATCAATGCTATGATGAATGAAAAAAGGATGGAGATCCTTGATGATTATTTTGCGAAACTAAAAAACAGTACAAATGTAAAGATATTGCGAAAGTAATAAAAGATTTAAAGGGAGAGAAATTCTCTACCCTTTATAGTTTTCAAGATATTTTGTATCAAAGTTATTTTCTATGAAGTCTTCATTGTTCATCATTTTCAGATGAAATGCTATAGTAGTTTTTATCCCACCTACATCGAACTCTTCTAAAGCTCTTCTCATACGGTTAATAGCATCTTGTCGATCTTTTCCACGCACGATAAGCTTCCCTATCATAGAGTCATAGATACTAGGAACAATATATCCAGCATACGCATGTGAATCGATTCGAACATCTTTTCCACCTGGAGCGATCCATTTCGTAATCTTTCCAGGAAATGGTAAAAACTTGATCGGATCTTCAGCCGTTATACGACACTCTATAGAATGTCCACTAAGCTTAATCTCATCTTGAGATGGAAGTTCTTTTCCTTCAGCTACTTCGATCATCAATTTAACGATATCGATATCACTCACCATTTCACTCACACAATGCTCAACCTGAAGACGTGTGTTCATCTCCATAAAGTAGAAGTTCAAATCAGCATCAAGTAAGAATTCAAATGTTCCAGCACCTTCATATTTGATATATTGTGTCGCTTTTACTGCTGATTCGTGTAATCTTGCACGCACCTCATCAGTAAGTACAACTGCTGGAGATTCTTCTATAAGCTTTTGATGGCGTCTTTGCATAGAACAATCACGCTCACCGATATGGATAACATTTCCATGTGCATCTGCTACAACTTGAACTTCGATATGACGAGGACTTTTGATGAACTTCTCCATATAGATCGTTCCATCACCAAATGCAGTCAGTGCTTCACTCTCAGCTGCTAAAAATGCATTTTCAAGGTAGCTTTCCTCTTCAACAACACGCATACCGCGTCCACCACCACCTTGAGCCGCTTTTAAGATAACAGGATAACCAACCTCTTTTGCACGTTTTTTTGCATCTTCGATATTTTCTATCGCTCCATCACTTCCAGGAACAACAGGAACACCAGCAGCTTTCATTACATCTTTCGCTTTTGACTTATCACTCATCAGATCCATTACTTCTGGAGTTGGTCCAATAAATTTTAGTCCATGATGCTTACAGATCTCAACAAAGTTTTGATTTTCACTTAAAAATCCATATCCTGGAAAAACAGCGTCACATCCTGTTACTTCAGCAGCAGAAATGATCGCTGGGATATTTAGATAACTACTTGCACTAGGACCATCACCTATACAGATAGCATAATCAGCAAGTTTGAGGTAATGGTTGTCTTTATCAGCTGTAGAGTAAACCGCTACTGCTTCTTTTCCCATCTCTTTGATCGTACGAATAGCACGAAGAGCGATCTCTCCTCTGTTTGCTATAAGGATTCTTTTGATCTCAGCCATAGCTAGATTCTCTCAACCGCGAACAGTGGCATATCATACTCAACTGCTTGACCATTTTTCACTAGTATCTCAACGATCTTACAATCAAAATCAGCTTCAAGCTCATTCATGATTTTCATCGCTTCTAAGATACCAAGTGTTTGACCTTTTTTCACAATATCACCAACTTTTACAAATGGAGGAGAATCTGGTGATGGAGCTTCATAGAATGTTCCAACCATAGGTGAGAGGATATAATCACCATCATGAGAAGATGCTGCAGGAGCTGTTTCAGTAGCTGCTTGTGCTACCGGTGCTGCTGCTGGAGCAGCTACTGGAGCAGCTGCAACAACAGGTGCTGCTACTGTAGCAACAGCTTTTTCAAATTCTACTGAAAAACCCTCTTTCTCAATTTTTAATCGTGATAAGTTACTTTCGTCAAAATCTTTCATCAATGCTTTTATTTGTCTTGTATCCATAATAATTAAATCTCCGTCATTTTTTTTGATATAATACCATAATTTAATTTAAGGAACTATATGTTAAGCGATAAAAATTTCATCAACATTGCTTTTGAGATCGCAAGTGCAAGTAAATGTGTCTCAAAAAAAGTGGGTGCAGTTATCGTAAAAGATGGTAGAATCTTAAGTACAGGTTATAATGGAACACCTGCTGGATACCAAAATTGTTGTGATTTTTGGGATGGAAAATATACAAAAGAGCACCATGAATGGAGTAAACGCTATGAGATCCATGCAGAGATGAACGCTCTCATCTGGGCAGCTCGCAAAGGGATTAGCATAGAAGATGCTACGATCTATGTTACATTAGAACCTTGTAGTGAATGTAGTAAAAACCTTATAGCAAGTGGGATAAGAAGGATCGTATATGCTAAAAGCTATGAGCACAATAACTCCCCAGAGATCTCAAAGTTCTTAAAAGACAATGGGGTAGTTATCGAAAAGATATCAGATATCTAACACTTTAGCAGGAGGTCTTCCAACTACTGCTTTATCTCCTTTGATAACGATCGGTCGCTCTATAAGCTTATGGTGCTCAACCATCGCTTCGATGAGCTTCTCATCATCTTCAACATCTTTTAATCCAAGCTCTTTATAGATCGCTTCTTTTGTTCGCATGATATCTCTTGGATTTGCTCCTATCATCTTTAAAAGATTTTTAATATCCTCTTTGGTTATTGTTTCATCAAGGTATTTAAATACCTCTACTTCAACACCTTTTTCTTCTAATAGTTTTAATGCTTCTCTACTTTTAGAACATCTAGGGTTATGCCAGATCGTTACTTTACTCATCGCTTTTTATCCTTACATGTAAAAATGATATTTTAGAAATTTTAACATAGTTTTCAAAAAGAAGAAACAAAAAAAAGTTTACATGTAAAGAGTTTAGAAAGTATTAAGAAAAGCAGTTGGCTTTGGTTTGAGTGGACTCTGTCGGCTGGGGCTACGCCCATCAGCCTTTGGTGCGACGCCAACAAACGATAAGCAGTTATCGTTTGTATTTCGGCGTCTTACATCCCAGGGATTCGAGGGATCTTACCAAGTTTGGAGTTTCTACAATACCAACCCCACCCTTTTTTCATCCAGTGTCCAACGATCGGCATAGGGATCATCTTACCACCTTTGTCATCTCTATACACAAATGCAGCACCATCACCACTATCCATAACACAAAGGATGTTGATATGGCTTCTATACCCTTTAAGATCACCATAACCTTGATCGACCGCTTTAATGTTGTTTGCGATATTTCTAGCCATAACTTCAGCAACATGTCCTTGTTTTGCTCTCCAGTCAGGTCCTAAAAGTTCTGCACTATCACCTGCAGCAAATACATTATCGAACCCTTCTACTTGAGAATAATCATTGATCTTGATAAATCCAGCTTCATTCAAAGGCAAATCAGAAGTTCTTATAACATCATGTCCATCTCCAGCTGGGATAAACATTGTAAAATCACTCTCTAATTTAGTATCATCTTCAAACACGATCCCATCTGCTTCAAATCGTGTGATCTTTTTTCCAAGATGTTTATTGATATTTAAACGATCAAAGAACATATCCATCATCTTCAAAGCTTTTTCCCCAAGTCTAGCACCTGGTTTTTCCATAGGAGCAAAGAAAGTAAGTTCAAACTTATCTCTGATACCTAGTTTTTTGAGTTGGTTGTGTACATTAAAAAGTACTTCAAATGCAGGACCACCACGAACATTTGAAGGATCTTTTGGATTTCCACCAAATCCCATAGCGATCTTTCCACTTCCTTTTTTGATCAGTTCATCTATCTTTTCTTTGATAAGTACTGCTTCTTCAGGTTTTCCACAAATAGAAAGGAAATTTTCATTCCCTTCATGTTTCATTTTTCCACTTCCAAGAGCAACTACTAGATAATCCCAATCTGTAAGCTCAGAGTTTTCACAAATAACTTTATTGTTTTTTGCTTCTATCTTGGTTACTTTATCTATAACAAGATTAAATCCATGTGCACTAGCTAGATCAGCAAGAGGAACAGAGATATCTTCTTTTGTTGCTTCCCCTGTTGGTATCCAGATCGATGTAGGATATATCCAAAAATAATCTCTATCAGATACCAATGTTACATTGAAGCCATTTTTACGTAAAAAAATGGCAGACTCAATCCCTGCAAAACCACCACCAAGAACTAAAACCTTTTTCATATATCCAAACCTTATATTATTTATTTGCTGTGATTATACATAAATAAGATAAACATTTAAAATACAAAAAGGATCCATAAACTTCCAACCGTTAAAAACACTAAAGTATTAACAAGTGTTATCACACCACCAACCTTATAGACCTCTTTTGGAGTAATATATCCACTTCCTATATAGATAACATTTGCACTTGATCCCTGCGGAGTGATTATAGCATTGAAGTTTGTTGCATATAAAAGCATCAGTGCCAAAAGCATAGGATCTACTCCAGCTTTTATCCCAACTCCTAAAAAAACTCCATAAAGTGCCAACATATGTGCTGTTTGCGAAACAAAAAAGTAATGTATAAGTACATAGGAGATCACAAGTATGATAAACACCATCTGCCAACTATATGAAGCTACCATAGAAGCTACATGTAAACCTATATAGTTCATAAATCCAAACTTATTTAAAAAAACACTCATCGTATAAAGTGTTCCAAACCATATAAGGGTCTCTAGTGCCATCCCTTCTAACTTCATATCATCTAATGTAAAAACATTAGCAAGCATCAACACACCAAGTCCTAAAAATGCAACAGCAGTTTTATCTATCCCTAATGTTGAAGAAAAAACCCATAATCCAAGCATAACAACAAAAACACTTGCCATGATCCATTCGTTTTTACTCATAGAACCCATTTTTTGAAGTTCTTGTGATGCTACTTCTGGAGCATTTGGGGTATGTTTCATTTCAGGTGGATAGATCTTATATATAATATATGGTACTAAAAAGAACAGTATTCCCACAGGAAGAAGTGCTCCAAGAACCCAATCCCCATAACTTATATTTACACCAAACTCTTTTGCCATCGCTACTCCTGTCGGGTTTGCTGCCATAGCTGTTAGCCATAGTGAAGAGGAAAGCGTTATCCCAGCCATGGAACTCATCATCAAAAAGCTTCCTAGTTTTTTTCGTGTTCCATTCGCTACTTTGGAATCACTATCGTGTGCTAAGGAATTTACTATAGGAAAAAGCACTCCACTTCTTGCAGTATTACTTGGAAATGCCGGAGAGATGAGCATATCTGCTGCGATTAAAGAGTAAGAAAGTCCTAAAGAGCTTTTGCCAAATTTTTTGATGATCAAAAAAGCGAGTCGTTTCCCTAGACCAGATTTGATAACGGCTCGTGCGATCAAAAAAGCCACAACTATAAGAAGGATAAATCCTTTACTAAATCCACTATAAGCTTGAGCCGGGGTCAAAACACCTAAAAGGATAGAAGATGCCAAAGCAATAACTGAAGCAGCAAAAATAGAAGTCGCTTCAATGATAACAGAAAAAATAACACTGATAAATATCACAAAAAGATGCCATGCATTTGTTTCAAGACCATGAGGCGTTGGTAGATACCACATTAGTAATGCAAATAAAAAAATAATCCCCTGCTTTATATGCTGATTGTGATGCAATTTTTTATGAGTTCTATGATGTTTAGACATATGCGCATCCCTTTTTTTTCCTATTTTATCTAAAAAAAGAGCAAAATTGATATAGTTTAACTTAATTTTAATTATATTTAAGCTAAAATTCCACACTTAAATTTAATATGAGAAGGACTCATGTCATGGCAAATCACAAGTCATCAATCAAGAGAATTCGCCAAACGATTAAAAGAACAGAAAGAAATCGTTTCTATAGAACTCGTTTGAAAAACATCGTAAAAGCTGTTAGAACTGCTATTGAAGCAGGAGATAAAGAAGCAGCAGAGGCAGCACTCAAAGTTGCAAACCAAAACATTCATAAATTTGTAAGCAAAGGGATCTTGAAAAAAGAAACTGCTGCTAGAAAAGTTAGCCGCTTACACAAAGCTGTAAACGCTTTATAATCCTAAGAACTAGGATATATACTTATGCTTGCAGATAAACTTGATTCGTTTATCAACCGCTACAATGAACTTAGCGAACTGCTAAGTTCCCCTGAAATCACTTCTGACATTAAAAAAATGACTGAACTTTCCAAAGAACAGTCAAATCTTGCTCCTTTAGTTGAAAAAGCACAACTTTATAAGTCTATACTCGAACAGATCAATGAAGCAAAAGAGATGCTCAGTGATCCTGAAATGATCGATATGGCAAAAGAAGAACTCAAAGAGCTTGAACCTCAAGTACCTCAGCTAGAAGAAGAGATCAAACTTCTGATGCTTCCAAAAGATCCAAATGATGAGCGTAATATCATCTTGGAACTTCGCGCGGGTGCTGGAGGAGATGAAGCAGCGATCTTCGTTGGAGATCTCTTCTTGGCTTATACTCGATACGCTGATCTTAAAGGATGGAAGGTAGAGATCATGAACTCTAGCCCTAGCGAAGCTGGTGGGTATAAAGAGATGATCGCGCTTATCAAAGGGGAAGGGGTTTATAGCAGACTCAAATACGAAGGTGGTACACACCGTGTTCAAAGAGTTCCTGCGACTGAATCTCAAGGGCGTGTACACACCTCAGCTATCACTGTTGCTGTTATGCCAGAAGTTGATGATGTAGAGATAGAGATAAACGAAAACGACCTTAAAATCGATGTGATGCGTTCGTCTGGTTGTGGAGGGCAATCGGTCAATACAACCGATTCTGCTGTTCGTATAACACACTTACCAACAGGTATAGTTGTTACTAACCAAGATCAAAAATCACAACACAAAAACAAAGAAAAAGCGATGAAAGTTCTTAAAGCTCGTCTTTATGAAATGGAGATGCGTGAAAAAGAAGCTGAAAGTGCAGCTGAGAGAGCAGCACAAGTAGGTACAGGAGATAGAAGTGGACGGATACGTACATATAACTATCCACAAAATCGTATCTCAGATCATCGTATAAACCTTACACTTTATCGTCTAAATGAGATTATGAGTGGTGGACTCTTTGATGAGATCATCGAACCACTTATAGCAGACCATCAAGCAAAGATTGTAGAAGCTGCTGGATTATAATACTTTGTTTTCCTCATCAAAGTGAGGAAAACAACTGTTTTACTTCATTGGTGCATTTTTTGGATTATCACTTTTAGCAAGTGCTACAATCCCACCTTTTAACACTTGTACATTTTTAAAACCTAATTGTTTTAGACCTACAACAGCCATAGTTGCTCTTACACCAGAATGACATACTACTATAACAGGTTTATCTGTTGGGATTTTATCAAGATTTTCTTTTTGAAAAAGTTTTGCTATTGGGATATGTAAAGCATTTTTCGCACTTAATGCAACAATACCTGCTTCCCCATCTGTACGTACATCAATCAGAAGAAACTCTTTTTTCTCTTTATACATCTTCATCACAGTATTACCATCAATAAACAATTTTGAATTAGCACATGCTTTGTGTGTTAAATGTGAGTAAAATTTATTAAAACCTTCTGCTTTTGCACTGTCATAAGCAAAAAGAGTTGTACCAAGAAGCAATGCTCCTAAAGAAAGAGTCGCTATTTTTTTCATATTCCATCCTTATATTAAATATTTGATGGAATAATATCATAGAGAACTTAAGAAAAAATCGTATCTTTGTATTAGTTCCAAGTTGTACTAAAAGTTTTTCTAACCTGCCCTTTAAATGTGATCGTTCGTTCATTTATCCCAAGATAAAGAGTTTCCCCACTTGTTGGATATACCTCAATATTTTCTTTGACTTTTCCCTCTTTTAAAGCTCTGTAAAAACATGCCGCCATCCCAGTACCACAGGCAAGTGTTTCATCTTCAACACCCCGCTCGTAAGTTCTTACGCGCATATTGCCATCAGGAAGGATCTTAGCGATGTTCACATTGGCATTTTCTTTGTAGCGAAGTTCTCTCGCACTTGCTATATCAAAATTTTCTATATCCTCTACAAAAGTCACCATATGAGGTACTCCCGTATCTATCTTCCACCAAATAGCCCCATCATGTTCTATACTTTGAGAAAAGATCTTTGGAGGAGTAAGTTCACTTTGAACCATATCCCCATCCACTTCTGCTTTTATCTCACCAGCCAATGTTAAAAAACGCATCTTTGCAGGAGCGAGTTCGTTAGTATAGGCGTAGTGTGCCGCTGCTCTACTTCCATTTCCACACATCTCTGCTTCACTACCATCTGCATTGTAAAACTGCCATTCAAAATCATACTCACTATGAGGAACCAATACGATCAAACCATCTGCTCCTATACCATCTTGACGATGGCACAACTCTTTGGCAAGAGAGTTTCTCGGTTTTTTTAAAAAAGTATGAAAAACAACGAAATCGTTTCCGTTGGCACTGTATTTGGTAAGTTGCATTTTTAATCCTTACATGTAAAGAGATTTTATCGTATCTACAAACCGTTCAACTTCATTTTGAAGGTGTTTAAGATCTTTTGAGTTGTCTATCACCCATGTTGCTTTTTCTTTTTTTTCTTCGATAGGGAGTTGGGAAGCTATACGTTGTAAACTTTCCTCCTTACTGTAACCGTTTCGTTTCATAAACCGTTCTAACTGGATAGCTGCAGGAGTATAGACCACGACACTTTGCTCTATAGGGTAGTTTTGGTTTTCAAAAAAAAGGGGGATGTCTATAAGGTAGGGAAAACCAAAACCATCTTGTTTCTCACTCTCTTTAGTGATAGCTTCTTTGATCTTTGGATGAAGATACGCTTCTAAGATCTTTTTTTTCTTTGGATCGGCAAAGATCACTTTACCCAACTTTGCCCGATCCACCCCTTTAGAAGTCACATACTCTCTACCAAAGGTTTCACTGACCCATTCTTTTGAATCATCTAATATCTCATGGGAGATCTTATCTGCATCTATAACACGCATACCATTGAGTGCCAACAAAGAAGCTACTGTACTTTTCCCTGTGGCTATCCCTCCTGTTAGTGCTATAGCATACTTAAAAGCCATTAGTTTTTGATAATCCCAAGATATGTTTTTTTGATATTTGTAGGCATTGCAAAAAGTGCTACATGTAAGTCTGAGTTATACACTTCAAATCCATCTGTAAGATCAGCTCTTTGAAGGTTGATATCTGCTGTTGGATGGTACTCTTTTGAAGCAAGAACAGCTACTTTATGAGAAAGCATTTTATATGGCATAGCAATTTTAAAATACTTCCCTATCTCATTGAGCTTTGTTGTTGTATCTTCAATTGCACCAAGGTCAAACCCTACAAATGTTGCCAAACCATCTTCTTTTAAAACTCTGTTTACATGTGCAACTGTTACAGCATCTATATCTGCTTCACTGATAACTACATCAAAACTGTTTTCATCTATATCTCTTAAATCTTCTACATTTGTAGATATCACTTGAGACTCTATTGTCTTGTATTTTGCCACTTCATCAACAAGTCCAAAAGCCTTATCGCTGATGATGAGAACCTTTTGTGGTTCTTTATGAGTACATATCGGTATATGTACCATCAATTCATTATAGTTTTTTTCTCTCATACTTTGCTCTTTTATAATTTAATTTTTTGCGATTGTAGCGTAATTATACCAATCTCTACTAACAATTACAAAGTATCTCTTTCTCTTTGAAAAAAATTCAAACTTTTTTAAGAAATTCACCTTTTATTTTTCACTCTTCAAAGTTCTTAAAGTCTAATTGTCGCGAACACAACGCACATAGTACGTATTCGTCTTACCGCTCATAAAGTCGTAGCCGGTGTCGAAGTAGACACCCCACGCACTGGAAATATCTCTCGCAATTGTCGTAGAAGACCAGTAATAGTCACTCACGACATTTTGAAATGTTGAGTCAATTGAGGGGTTGTATCTGCTTCTATCACCTATGGAGTAAAGTTCATTGTAGTTTGGCAGATGCCAGTCGGTATATCCTCCAAGGCTCAATCCTTCGCAATAGTCTATCGCATCTGCCCATGTTTTTGTTACTGTCTTTGCAGCAACATCATCTTGCCATATCAGACCCGTTACATTGTCTGTTACTACCTCTTTTATGTTATCTCTGCTAAAGTTCCCTGCTAACAAAAAGCTACTAATCCCTATAAGTAACAACAAGCTTAATGTACTTTTTTTCATCTTCTGTCCTTTTTTTCCCAAAGTTCTCAAAGTCTAATTGTCGCGAACGCAACGCACATAGTTCGTATTCGTCTTAAAGTACCGATCGTCGTTGCCACTATTAAAGTTGAGAGTCCACGCTAAGGAAGTAGCACTAGCATAGGTCGTAGAAGACCAGTAAATATCATTCATGATATTTTGAAAAGTTGGGTCTATAGAGGGTTCAAAGCGTTCTTTATCGGTTATACTTTCAAGCTCTTCTATATTTGGAAGTCTCCAGTCACTAAATCCTCCAAGGGTAAGGTTGGCACAGT
>Ga0256843_1003441_pt1 | contig 10988 bp, 13 predicted proteins | sample AlvinellametaG_FD_191572 | JGI IMG/M metagenome (GOLD analysis project Ga0256843, IMG submission 191572) | Pompeii worm associated microbial communities from hydrothermal vent at the East Pacific Rise, Pacific Ocean - Alvinella | ecosystem: Host-associated > Annelida > Integument > Unclassified ... | reverse complement strand
ATCTTTATTTATTATAATATCTCTTCTTGTTTGCGCCCATAGCTCAGCTGGATAGAGCATTTGATTGCGGTTCAAAAGGTCACAGGTTCGAATCCTGTTGGGCGTACCATATTATATTTTATAGACTAGATATTGTTTCAGTAATAATAGTTTTGTTGTCCAAAGTTTTTATATATAATAAAACTTTATGTTCTTTTCTTGAAAAATATATTTTAAAAGATTTACATTGAATTGTTGTATCATCTAAAAGTTTTATCCCATTGATTTCTTCTACTCTGACTAATTCATTATTTTGTTCTAAAATTTTCCAAGTAACGTTTGGTTTAGATATATTATGCAGACTATTTAATGTTTTAAGTGAGAGTATATCATTGTTTAAATGTTTTAGATTTATTTTTTTAGCATAAATAATATCAGTTTTTAACAAAGTTATAATTTTAGATAAAATTTTACTTTTTTGTGTTGTTTGTTTTAGATTGATATTGTTTTTTTTCAATGAACTTATACTTTGATATAAAAATATCATGATAAGTGAAAAAATAAATATAGAGATAATCACTTCTACCAAAGTAAATGCTTTTTTCATTTTATACCTATTTCATGATAAATACTACTACCATTTTTTGAAAATATTTGTGTTTGATAGATTATGAAGGAGATTTGATCTAATTTTTGAATATTTTGAACTTTAGTCTTTTTTTCTAATTTTATATTTTTAAGTTTTCTTCTTAAAACATTATCTTTTATATTGTATCTAAGCCTTATTTGTTCGTACAAATTACTATTTGATGTTTTTTTTGAGAATAATAACAATGAGGATAAATTTTCATATTCAAATTTTTTTTGGTAAAAACTAAAATTTTTTTTACTGTTTATAGAGATTTGAAATAGTGCTGTAGCAACTATTGATAATATGATGATAGAAACTAAAACTTCTATAATGGTAAATGCTTTATATTTCATGATTGAATTCTTCTAGAAGTTTTTTATTTGTAAGAGCATCTTTTGCTTCATCCTCATTATCTACAACAAAAGGATTTTTAAAATATGGTGGAAAAACAGTAAATTTGTTTTCTTTTTTTACAATTATAGCAGAGGAAGAACCATTTTTATATATATCAAATCTAAAGCATACATCATATGTTCTATCTTTTATAACTATAGGATCAAATTCTTTTTTTACTAAATCGTTGTCTTTAACTTCATAAACAGTTGTTTTTTGAAAAAGTTTTGTATCTATATCTATTTTTTTATTATTTATCAAAGCTTCGTTACAGTGATTGAAAACCACCAAATTTACTTGAGGTGATTTATATTTTTCAAGTTTATTCTTAAGATCTTTCAATCTTTGGATTTTAAGATTTTCTTTTTTATCTAATTTTTCAAGTACAAGTGAATAAACAAGTCCGATTAAAATAATTACAAGTATTAATTCAAAAAGTGAAAATGCTTTTTTATTCACAATTACCTCATAATAATATTTTATGATATAATATCCAACTAACATATAAAGGTAGTTTAATGATAAGTAAAAAGGTTTTATTGTTAGAAGATGATGATATATTAAATGAGACTGTTACAGAGTTTTTAGAAGACAATGGTTATAGCGTAACTAGTGTTAAAGATGGATATGAAGCTTATGATTTGATCTATGAGAACAATTATGATATTTTGCTTCTTGATGTAAAAGTTCCATCTATTAGTGGTTTTGATATGTTAAAAGAACTTAGAGAAAATGGAAATACAACACCAGCTATTTTTATCACTTCATTGAACTCTATAAATGATCTTACAAAAGGATTTGATAGTGGATGTGATGATTATATAAAAAAGCCTTTTGTTTTAAAAGAGCTTCTTATAAGAGTAGAATCTATCATGAAAAGAAACTTTTTTCATACAAAAAATACAAAAATTAAGATTGATGAAAATATTGAGTATGATATAGATGCAAATCTTTTATATATCAATGGAAAAGAACAAAGTTTAAATAACAAAGAAAGTAAACTTTTAAAACTATTTTTACAAAATAGCAATCAAGTACTTTCTCATGAAAGAATATATGATTATTTATGGAGTTTTGATGAAACATATTCTGAAAGTGCATTGAGAACATATATTAAAAATTTAAGAAAGATTATAGGGAAAGAGAAAATTGTTAGTCTTAAAAAACAGGGATACAAATTTATTAGAGAGTGAAAAGAGAACTTTTAGATCTTTTTTACTTTTATATTTTGTTTTTTCGTTGGTTATTTTAGTTTTTAGTGGTGTGATCTACTATAATATTCAAAAAAAACTAATGTTTGAGAGACAAAATAGTAGATTGAAAAATTATTCTTCTAAACTTATCAAAAAATTAGAATATATACATAACCATTTTCATAATGGGATAAAATATCCTAGATTTGAAGATTTTAATTCTGCTATCTATGATAGTTCTGGAAAATTGATATTTTCTACTTTAAATGAAAAAGATGTTAATCTAAATCTAACTATATACAATATAAATGATAAGATTCATTATATAAGACTTTTAAATTCCTTTTATTTAGGTGCTATGTATGTAGTTATAGAGATAGAAGATACTACATTTAAAAACTTTTTTTCTCTAAATGTTATTATTTTGGGTTTAATTTTATTTTTTATACTAACAACAGCTGGATATTTTTTAGCAAAATTATTATTAAGACCGATGAGAAATAGTTTATATCTTTTAGATAGATTTATAAAAGATACAACTCATGAGTTAAATACACCAGTAACATCTATCATGACAAATATTGAGATGATAGATAGAAAAGTTATGGCACCCAAAAATCTAAAAAAATTAAATAGAATAGAAGTTGCTGCAAAAACTATTTCAACAATATATGAGGATTTGACATTTGTAGCACTTGGTAATAAGACTGAAAAACGAGATGAAATTATTAAATTAGATGATTTATTAGGAGAAAGAATAGAATTTTTTAGGACCTTAGCTGATAGTAAAAATATAAAAATAATATGTGATTTACATAAAAGCAGTATTTATATAGATAAAAATATGATTATAAGGATTATTGATAATCTTCTGTCAAATGCTATTAAGTATAACAAAAAAGGAGGAACTATTAAAGTCTCTTCATCTGCCAACTCATTTTCTATAGAAGATACAGGAATAGGGATAAAAAAAGAGTACTTGAGTGAAATATATAACAGATATGCAAGGTTTAACGATAGTGAAGGAGGTTTTGGTATCGGACTTAGCATAGTAAATGCTATAGCAAAAGAGTATAATATTGATATAAAATTTGAATCAGAAGTTAACAAGGGTACAAAGGTTACTTTATCATGGTAAAAAAAATAATTGTAATCATATTTCTTTTTATAAATCTAAATAGTTTTGATATTTTTGATAAAGAGTGTGTATATTGTCATAAAATGCTCTCAGTTAGTTTAAAAGATACTTTTTTTAAATATCTGCTTAGATATAGTAGTGAAAAGTCTGTAAAATCAGTTATGTATTATTATTTGAAAAATCCAACAGTTGAACTCTCTGTTATGCCAAAAGAATATATAAAAATATTTGGTATCAAGCAAAAAACTGATTTAAATGAAACTCAGTTAAAAAAAGCTATAGATATTTATTGGGATAGGTATAAAGTATTTGGAAAGTTAAAATAATAGCATTTTAGTATAAAAAAAGCTATAATACACGATTTTTTCACATATTAATCCTATAATTAAGATGAAAAAATTTTATTATAAGAGATTTTATAGTAAAATTTAAACTCAAATTTCTAAAAGGAGACGATAATGAAAAAAATTATCTTAGGTTTAACAGTAGTAGCAACAGCAGGTCTTTTTGCAGCAAATACAGCAGCATGTGCTGGTTGTCATGGAGCTGACTTTAGTAAAAAAGCTTTAGGAAAATCAAAAATCGTAAAAGATATGACAAAAGCTGATATCGAAAAAGCTCTTAAAGGTTATAAAGATGGAACTTATGGTGGAGCTATGAAAGGTATCATGAAAGGTCAAGTTGCTAAACTTAGCGATGCTGATATCAAAGAAATAGCTGAAAAATTCGGAAAATAATTTTTTAGCAATAAGGGGTCTTTATGACCTCTTATTAATCTTCTATTTATTCAAAAAAGTTATAATTCTCCTGAAATAAAAGGGGAATTTATGAAAGATCTGATTACTGCAGTACTTCAAAATAATTATATTCAAATAAAAAAATTTATTAAAAATGGTGTTGATTTAAATAAACCTTTAGACTTAGAAGATGATGAACATATATTTTTTTTCGCTATAAAACATAAAGTAGATGTAGATATTTTAAAACTTTTTATAGAAAATGGACTAGATCTTAGCTATACAAATAAACAAGGAATTGGTATTTTAGATGAAGCTTTAAACTATGATGATTTGGAGTTTATCAAGTATCTTGTTGAAGAAAAAGGTTTAAATCCTCTTGTTACAAATCGTAAAAGTGGGTTTACTCCTATTATGCAAGTGTGTAGTTATGGATATCTTGATATAGTGAAATATCTTATACAAAAGGGTGCAGATATTGAACAAAGAGATAAATTTGGCTTTAATGCAAAAGATTATGCTAGAAAATTAGGACAAGTTTCTGTTTTAGAATATTTAAATTCACTATGATATCTGGAGAAAATTTATCCACTTTTAAGCCTTTAGGTAGTAAAGTTTGATATATTTTTTTTAAAGGGAAGATTTTTATGGTTACGGCTAAAGATTTAGAAGCTATGGGGATTACAGGGGTTGAGGAGATTTTTTATAATCTAAGTTATGAAGATATAAAAAAGCACGAATTGGATCCTAGTTTAGAGGGATTTGAAAAAGTTTATGAAACAAATCTTGGTGCTGTTGCTTGTGATACTGGTGATTTTACTGGTAGAAGTCCTAAAGATAAGTATTTTGTAGATAGAGAACCATCAAACAAAAACATAGCATGGGGTAGTATAAATCAAAAAGTAGATGAAAAGATTTTCAACAAACTTGAAGATATAGCAAAAAAACAACTTTCAAATAAAAAGTTATATGTTATGGATCTTTTTACAGGTTCTAGTGAAGCTAGTAAAAGAAAAGTGAGATTTATAACTGAAGTTGCTTGGCAAGCTCACTTTGTTAAAAACATGTTCATAAGACCAACTGAAGAAGAACTAAAAGATTTTGAACCTGACTTTACTGTTTTAAATGCTGCAAAAGCTGTAAATGAAGATTGGGAAAAAGATGGACTGAACTCTGAAGTTTTTGTAGGATTTGATGTAGAAAACAACAAAGCTATCATACTTGGTACTTGGTATGGCGGAGAGATGAAAAAAGGTATCTTTTCTATGATGAACTACTGGTTGCCACTTGAAGGTAAGCTTTCTATGCATTGTTCTGCAAATGTAGGTGAAAAAGGTGATACAGCACTTTTCTTTGGATTAAGTGGAACTGGAAAAACAACTCTAAGTACAGATAGTAAAAGAGCTTTGATAGGTGATGATGAGCATGGTTGGGATGAAAATGGAGTTTTTAACTTTGAAGGTGGATGTTATGCAAAAGTTATAAACTTAAGTGCCGAAGATGAGCCAGAAATCTATGGAGCTATAAAAGAAAATGCACTTTTAGAAAATGTAGTGATAAAAGAAAACGGAGAGGTTGATTTTAGTGATGGTAGTAAAACAGAAAATACAAGAGTTTCATATCCTATAGAGCACATCCAAAATCACAAAGAAAATCTTCAAGGTGGACATCCTAAAAATATCATATTTTTAAGTGCAGATGCTTATGGAGTTTTACCTCCTGTCTCAAGACTTACAAAAGAACAAGCGATGTACTACTTTTTAAGTGGATATACTGCAAAAGTTGCTGGAACAGAGAGAGGTATAACAGAGCCTGTTACTACTTTTAGTGCTTGTTTTGGAGAAGCTTTCTTACCACTTCATCCAACAGTTTATGCAAAACTTCTTGGTGAAAAGATAGAAAATCATGATGTAAATGTTTTCTTGGTAAACACAGGTTGGGCTGGTGGAAAAGCTAGTGATGAAGGTATCAAAAGGATGAGCCTTTCAAAAGTAACAAGACCTTGTATAAATGCTATACTAGATGGTAGTATTCATGATTGTGAATTTGATAAAACAGATATCTTTGGGTTAGAATTTCCTACAAATCTACCTGGTGTAGATCCTAAAGTGTTAAACCCTAAAAATGCTTGGAAAGACAAGGATGCTTACTATAAAACAAGAGGTGAGTTAGCAAAAGAGTTTATAGAAAACTTCAAACGATATGATGATGAAGAGATAGCAAAAGCTGGACCTCAACTATAAAATCTTTATGTTTGATCCTTTTGAGTTTAAAACAAAGGGATCAAATACTTTTATGATATAATATATTTAATTTTGGCATAATATGTGCTTTATGATAAAATAAAGCGAGAAAGTATGCAAGATAAAATATCTATAATCGGCTTAGGCTATGTTGGACTTCCTTTAGCCTATGCTTTTGCGAAAAAAGGTTATGATGTTATTGGCTTTGATATAAACAAAGAGAGAATACAAGAGTTACTAAAGGGATTTGATAGAACTTTAGAGCTCGATAAAAAGCAACTAACAGATATACAAAATAGTATAAAATATACTTTCGATACACAAGATATAAAAGATTCAAATATATACATAGTAACAGTTCCAACCCCTATAGATAAAAACAATCAGCCAGATCTAACACCACTCATAAAATCATCTCAAATGATAGGAAAAGTTTTAAAAAAAGATGACATAGTGATATATGAAAGTACAGTTTATCCAGGAGTTACAGAAGAGGTATGTGTACCTGAACTAGAAAAAAGTAGTAAGTTAAAGTTTAATCATGATTTTTACTGTGGATACTCTCCAGAGAGGATAAATCCAGGTGATAAGAAGCATACTGTAACCAAGATAAAAAAAGTTACCAGTGGTAGCACTTCACAGATAGCAAATAAAGTTGATGAACTATATAGAAGTATCATAGAAGCTGGGACATTTAAAGCCAGTTCCATAAAAGTAGCAGAAGCTTCAAAAGTGATAGAAAATACCCAAAGAGATGTAAATATAGCTTTGATAAATGAACTAGCACTTATATTTGATACTATGGGGATAGATACCAACGAAGTCATAGAAGCAGCATCTACAAAGTGGAACTTTTTACCTTTTAAACCAGGACTTGTTGGAGGACATTGTATAGGTGTTGATCCATATTATCTAACTTTTAAAGCAGAAGAACTAGGATATAAACCAAACCTAATACTAGGAGCCAGACAGATAAACAATGGTATGGGAAAATACATAGCAGAACAAACTATAAAATATATGATAAAAAATGATGTAAAAGTTAAAAATGCTGATGTATTGATGTTAGGAGTTACCTTCAAAGAGGATTGTCCAGATATGAGAAATACAAAAGTTGTTGATATCATAGAAGAGTTAAAAGAGTATGATATAAATGTAGATGTATATGATCCTTGGGTAGATCCAAATGAAAAAAAGAAAAACTACCATCATGGTATCATAAAAAATCCTTTTAAAAGTGATAAACTTTATGATGCTATAGTTGTAGCTGTTGGGCATACTCAATTTAAAAATCTTACTAAAGATGACTATAAAAGTATCTCCAAAAAAGAGCCTTTGATCCTGGATGTAAAAGGTATAGTAAAAGATCCCACTTGGAGACTTTGATGAAAAAAGAGAAAAACTTTGCACTAATAGGTGCAGCAGGTTACATAGCACCAAGACATTTAAAAGCTATCAAAGATACAAACAACAACTTGGTAGCTGCACTTGATAGGTGTGATAGTGTAGGTATCATAGATAGTTTCTTTCCTGAAGCTAGTTTTTTTACAGAGTTTGAGAGATTTGACAGGCATATAGACAAACTAAGACGAGATGATAAAACAAAGGTGGACTTTGTATCTATCACAACTCCTAACTATCTTCATGATAGCCACATAAGGTGGGCTCTTAGAAGTGGAAGTGATGCTATATGTGAAAAGCCACTTGTACTAAATCCTCATAACATAGATCAACTAAAGATCATAGAAAAAGAGAGTGGCAAAAAGGTATATAACATCCTTCAACTAAGGCTTCATGATAGTATCATAGCTTTAAAAGAAAAGGTTAAAAGAGAGTTAAAAGAGGATCCAAACAAAATTTTTGATATAGATCTAACCTACTTGACAAGTAGAGGAAAGTGGTACTTTATCAGTTGGAAAGGTGATGAGAGTAAAAGTGGAGGTATAGCTACAAATATAGGAGTGCATTTTTTTGATATGCTTACTTGGATATTTGGTGATGTAAAGGAAAATATAGTACATCTTAAGACTCCATATGCAAATGCAGGTTATCTAAAACTACAAAATGCAAATGTAAGGTGGTTTTTAAGTGTAAAGTATGACTATATCCCTGAGAGTATAAAAGCAACTGGACAAAGAACATATAGAAGTATCACAGTTGATGGTAGAGAGATAGAGTTTAGTGGAGGATTTACCGAACTTCATACAAGAAGCTATGAAGAGATACTCAAAGGAAATGGCTTTGGGGTTGATGAAGCTTATGGCTCTATACAAACAGTTTCAACGATAAGAAACCTTGATCCTATAGGTTTAAAAGGAGAGTATCATCCGTTTTGTAAGAAGGTGATAGATGGCTAAAATATTTGTGCATCAAAGCTCATACATAGATGATGATGTAACTATCGGTGAAAATACAAAAATCTGGCACTTTTGTCATATCCTATCAAATACAACCATAGGTAAAAACTGCTCTTTTGGGCAAAACTGTGTAGTAGGACCAAAGGTAAAAGTAGGAGATGGAGTAAAGGTGCAAAACAATGTTTCTATCTATGAGGGTGTAGAGATAGAAGATGATGTCTTTTTAGGACCATCGTGTGTCTTTACAAATGTCATAAATCCAAGAGCTTTTATCCAAAGAAAGGATGAGTTTAAAAAGACATTTTTAAAAAAGGGATGCTCCATAGGGGCAAATGCCACGATAGTTTGTGGAGTAACCATAGGGAAGTATGCTATGATAGGTAGTGGAGCGGTAATAATCAAAGATGTTAAACCATATGCTTTGATGGTTGGAGTTCCAGCTCGTCAAATAGGCTGGGTAGGTATAAGTGGGAAAACTTTGACTTTTGATGAAAGTGGTGAGGCAAAAGATGAGTTTGCTACATATAAGATCATAGATGAAAATCTGGAAGTTACACTATGCAGATAGATTTTGCAAAGCTACAGTATCAGTACCAACTATATAAAAATGAGATAGATCAAGCTATACAAAAAGTACTGGATAACTCTAACTATATCTTAGGCGAAGAGGTAACAAAACTAGAAGAGGAGCTTTGTAGATTTACAAAAGCAAAAGAGGCTGTAACTTGCAGTAGCGGTACAGATGCTCTGCTTCTTGCTATGATGGCACTTGGTATAAACTTTGGTGATGAGGTGATAACAACCCCTTTTACATTTATCGCAACGGCTGAGACTATAGCACTTTTAGGAGCAAAGCCAGTTTTTGTGGATATAGATGAAACTACTTATAACATAGATATAAACAAAATCAAAAAAGCAATAACACCTAAAACAAAGGCTATCATATCAGTTAGTCTTTTTGGGCAACCAAGCGACTTAGAAGAGATCAACAAATATACCAATAACCACTATACCAATCAACCAATATACCATATCATAGATGGAGCCCAAAGTTTTGGAGCAACATACAAGCAAAAATCTGAAGTTCACTACTGTGATATATACACTACTAGTTTTTTCCCTGCTAAACCTCTTGGGTGTTTTGGAGATGGTGGGGCAGTTTTGACAAACTCAAAAGAGTTAGCAACAAAGATAAAACAGCTTAGAGTTCACGGACAAAACAAAAGATATCATCACAAATATATAGGACTAGGAGCAAGACTTGATACCTTGCAAGCTGCAGTTTTACTGGTTAAGCTAAAGTACTATGAAAAAGATTTGGCACTTCGTCAAAATGTTGCGAAAAAATATAGTGAAACTTTTTCCAAACATACAAATACTCAAATACTCAAATTACCAATTATCAAACCAGATAGAACCTCCACCTTTGCTCAATATAGCATAAGAGTAAAAAACAGAGATGAAATTAGAAACAAACTAACTAATATACCAATAACAAATAACAAATATACTAAAATCCCAACTGCCGTTCACTATCCTTTACCTTTACATATTCAAGAGTGTTTTTCATATCTTGGGTATAAAGAGGGTGATTTCCCTATCGCCCAAAAGATAAGTAAAGAGATACTTTCTCTTCCTATGAATCCCTACTTAGATGATGAAGAAGTAGAGTATATAGTAGATAGGTTGTTGAAATTTGTTTAGTGGATTTAAGTCAGATTTTTCTAAAAATATTTTTGCTTTGATAAAAGGAACAACCCTCTCTCAAGCTATACCTATCATGATAAGTCCTGTTTTGACAAGACTTTTTACTCCTAGTGAGTTTGGATACTACTCTTTGTATATATCTATAGTTGCATTTTTGACTATACTTTCAACAGCTAGGTATGAGTTTGCCATAGTTTTACCAAAAGATGGCAAAAAAGCGATAAATATTTTGGCTTTGTCTATCATGATAGCAACAACTGTTTCTCTTTTTGTTTTTGTGTTGTTGCTGTTTTTTAAAGATGAGTTTTTAAACTTTTTGGATGCAAAGTACTTAGCAAATGTTATATACCTCTTGCCGATATCTTTGTTTTTAGCAGGTGTGATACAAAGTTTAAATCTTTGGTTCAACAGAAAAAAGTATTTTAGCCATATGGCAAAAGCACAGATTTATCAAAGTCTAACCATAGCTTCATCACAACTCTTTTTTGGTTTTTTTCAACTAACTAACGGTTTGATATATGGAAATCTTTTGGGGAGATTTTTTGCTTTGTTTGTTTATCTTAAAAAGTTTTTACAAAAAGATGTGAGGTATTTGGTCTTTGTAAATAAA
>Ga0256843_1003440_pt1 | contig 10988 bp, 11 predicted proteins | sample AlvinellametaG_FD_191572 | JGI IMG/M metagenome (GOLD analysis project Ga0256843, IMG submission 191572) | Pompeii worm associated microbial communities from hydrothermal vent at the East Pacific Rise, Pacific Ocean - Alvinella | ecosystem: Host-associated > Annelida > Integument > Unclassified ... | reverse complement strand
GCCGGCTACTTCTAAAACTTTAAAAGCAAAAGTACTTGACTATAAACCAAACAAACGTATAAAAGGAAAACCGAAAACGGGTCTTTTTATCGTAGAGTTTGATTATGATGGGAAGAAGAGAGTTTTTGAGATGGATTATATCTTCGATAAAGGTGTTATGAAAGTTTACAAACGTTTAGATAGAAAAAGTTTAGAAGATCTTGGTATAGAACAAGCGATGAAAATCTGGTTTGAAACAGATGTAGCATACTCTTTTTGTCACGTTAAGTAGATTTTATCTCTTCTTGTGTGCAAAGCATCTTTGCTGTGTACCACTTCGAAATACCATCATCATTGTAGTGATACTCTCTTTGTGATGGTGGTATAACACTGTTTCTAAGTTTCGAGCGAACAATCCCCATAACTATAAAAGTAAGTAGCAAAGCTGCAATTGCTGCGAAGTAATCATACATATACCATGCAATAAGCCCGACAATGGGTGTAGTAAATTGTAAAAAGAGTCTTAGGCTAAGAGCGATAGCTTTACATTTTTTCGATTTGAGTTGTGGTGTTGGTTCTATTAAATTTACAAAATCATCATTCATAGCTAGATTATATCCTAAAAGTTCTACAAAACTGTAGTTTGTAAGTTTGAAACTAAAGTAACTTTAGCTATATAGACTAAACTTTCTTGATAAAACTTGCAACTATTAACTTTTTTCGCTAAAATACTAACGAAAAAAATATAAAAGGATATAAATTATGGCTAAACATCAATTTCAAACAGAAGCAAATCAAATTTTACAACTTATGATTCACTCACTCTATTCAAACAAAGAGATATTTTTACGTGAGTTAATCTCAAATGCATCCGATGCACTTGATAAACTAAACATGCTTGTACTTACAGATGAGAAGTACAAAGGGGTGAAGTTCGATCCACGTATTGACATTAAGCGTGACAAAGAGAAGAGACTCTTAACAGTTTCAGATACTGGTATCGGTATGAATGAAGAGGATTTAATGAACAACCTTGGAACGATTGCCAAGTCTGGTACAAAAGCGTTCTTAGAGAACTTAACAGGTGATCAAAAAGTAGATTCTCACCTTATCGGTCAGTTTGGTGTAGGTTTCTATGCTGCATTTATGGTTGCAGATAAAGTAGAAGTTATCACGAAAAAAGCTGGTGAAGAGAAAGCTTACAAATGGGTAAGTGATGGCAGTGGTGAGTTTGAAGTAGAAGAGACTACTAAAGATGGACACGGTACTGAGATAATTCTACATCTTAAAGAGGGTGAAGAGGAGTTCTTAGAAGAGCATCGCATCGAGTCTATTGTTAAAAAGTACTCAAATCACATTCCATTTCCTATTTTTATGGATAAAGAGAAGTATATTCCTGCAAAAACAGATGATGATGGAAAAGAGATCGAACCAGCGCGTACAGAGATTGAAAATGTACAAATCAACTCTGCAAATGCACTCTGGACACTTCCAAAGAGCGAGTTAAAAGATGAAGACTACATCTCATTTTATGAGACACTTGCACACTCAAATGAGGAGCCATTAAAGTGGATGCATCATAAAGCTGAGGGTGCTATAGAGTATACAACACTCTTTTACATTCCAAGCAAAGCACCGATGGATATCTACAGAGTAGATTATCAACCAGGTGTAAAACTCTACATCAACCGTGTTTTCATTACAGATGATGACAAAGAGCTTATGCCTACATACTTACGTTTCTTACGCGGTGTGATTGACTCAAAAGACTTACCACTGAATGTAAGCCGTGAGATTTTACAATCTAATCCGATTATGGCAAAAATCAGAAATGCATCTGTTAAAAAAGTTCTCTCTGAGCTTGCTAAGATGATGAAAAAAGAGCCAGAGAAGTATGATACTTTCTACAAAGAGTTTGGAAACGTACTTAAAGAGGGTCTTTACAATGACTTCGCTAACCGTGAGAAGATTTTAGAGCTGCTCAAGTTCCATACACTCAACTCAGATGAGATGACAACTATTGAAGAGTTTGTCAAAAATGTAGATGAGGAGAAAAAAGAGATTTACTACCTAACTGGTAAATCATCTATTGATATGTTAAAACACTCTCCGGTACTAGAGAAGTTTAAAGCTCGTGGTATCGATGTACTTCTTTTAAATGAGGAGGTAGATACTATCATCTTCCCAATGGTTACAGAGTACAAAGAGTACAAACTTGTACCTGCTGCTGATGCGAAGTTTGAAGAGAGCGAAGAGGATAAAAAAGCTAAAGAGGAACTCGCTAAAGAGTATGAAAGTTTTACAAAAGAGATCAAAGAAATCTTAGGTGATGCGGTAAAAGCTGTAGAAGTTGAAACAGAACTTACTGAATCTGCTGTAGCGATTAAAACAGATAAAGATGATCCAGCGTATATGATGGCTCAAATGATGAAGCAAATGGGTCAGGGTGGTGATGTTGAAGAGCCGGCTCCGATTCTTCAAATCAACCCTAAACATGAGCTTATTAAAAAGCTTAAAGAGTCAGCAGATCAAAACTTAATCGAAGATGCTGCACATGTTCTACTTGATCAAGCGAAGCTCTTTGATGGTAGAGAATTAGATGACACAGCAGATTTTGTTGTGAGACTAAACAGAATAATGTCAAAGGCATTATAATATTTTTGAATGAGTGTATTTGTAGCACTCATTCATTTTTTTACTATTTCTTCACTTTTAGTTTACTTTTTATTTACTTTTAACACAGAAATATGATATCTTCTTTTCATGTTGAAAAAATTCAAATTTTTTATTAGATCATCACGAGCAAAAGATATTGCATCTTTATTAAATGAGGCGACTGAAGTTTGTGATACATTAACTTCGAATGAATTAGCTGCATTAGAGATAAAAAATTACGTATATAATGCCAAAGAAGCAGTTGAAGATTTAGGACTTGATGAAGCGCTCGTTAATGAACTCGTTGAAGACTATGTTGATCAGATTGTTAAATCTATTACACAGTTTGAGTCATACTTAGAAACACTTCAAGAGTCTCAAGATAATGAACTCACACTTGATTATGTTCCATTTCGAGAATTGGCACACAAAAATTTAGGTGTTGCTCGAAATCTTCGTATAAAAGATGCTGAAAAACTTCTCTATGAACTTATGAAAAAAGATGATCTAGAATATCTGCTTACATGTTTAGAAGCATTAAAGGTATGTGCTATTAAGCTAAAGCCTGCTCGTGCATTTGATACACTTAAACTCATTAAAGTGAAAAACTCTCTATAAACTATCTGTCTCTTAAAGTTTGTGAAATCTGTTCAAGCTTATTTTTGTTTTTCTTTATAATTACTTGCTCTTTTTTATCGAGGGGAAGTGCAAATGCCAGAAGAATAAATATGAATGAAAAAACGATTCCTCCTAGAATACTTAGGATGAGCTTGAGTTTAAAATCATTCATATTGAGTTACTTTACTTTTCTTGAGAGTGTTCGTGTGTCATGTAGACCCAGAACTCTTTGTGTGAATACCCTTTGTTTAAAAAGAATATTTGCAGTATCGCAACACGATAGAGGGTGATAAGCATTTTTGCATAAGGAATAAAGAGACTGAGTTGTACAAAAAGTGGTTGTTCTTTTTCACCCTTTGACTCTATCATCTCTTTCATACCTATATTATTGCTTAGGTAGATTCCAAACATAATAGAAAATGCAAAATTTAGAATCAATCCAAAAATCATATAAGCGATAAAGTCTTGTTCATACATTCCTGCAATCATATTATAATGTCCTAGATTTTAATTCGTTACTCAATTCTAGCAAAAAGTATATTAGATTATGCATAAGCATCAATTTTACTCTTTGTATAGAATGTTCCAAAAGGGATTAAAGAGGCTACAAAAAAGAGAACACTCTCTTTAAAACTCCACCCTGCATCTTTCCATGCTTGAACAAGCAGTATACAAAAAGCGATAAACAAAACACCATGCGCCATACCTGCTATTTTTACAGCCATTGGGTAGCCAAAGATGTACTTTAGAGGCATCGCTATAAAAAGTAGTATAAGGTATGAATACCCCTCAACTGTATTTATGAGACTGAATTTTTTTACACTGTTTTTAACCATATTTTTCTTTCTTCTTTCTATATAATAAAATTTTTGGAAGTATATAATCAAAAAGTAACAATTAGCCTATATTTATAAAATTATAAAGGAGTTGAAAACTTTATTTAAAGTAGTTTGTAATATACTAAGCCCACAAATTATGAATAAAGGTAATTTATGGATACTAACCTCGTAATAGAGGGATTTAAATTTATGGCACTTGGGATGGGAACTGTGTTCGCATTTCTTATAGTGATGATTATTTGTATGAACATTATGTCATACGTAATACATAAATTTTTCCCTGAACCACAAGCTAGCGCTGATACAACATCGGTAAATGCACAAAAAGATAATAAAAAAATAGTTGCAGCAATAACTGCAGCAATCGCACACCATAGACAAGGTTAAGGATTATAATGGCTAAGAAATTTATAGATGTAATGGATACAACTTTCAGAGACGGTTTCCAGTCGGTCTTTGGCGGTCGCGTACTGATGGAAGATTTTTTTCCGGCAGTAGAGGCAGCAAAAACAGCTGGGATTAACCACTTTGAGTTTGGTGGTGGAGCAAGATTTCAATCTTTATACTTCTACTTAAGAGAAGATGCTTTTGAAATGATGGATAAGTTCCGTAAAATTGTAGGACCAGATGCTAACCTTCAAACTTTAGCACGTGGTGTAAATACAGTTATGCTTGATACTGGTTCTAAAGAGCTTATCGATCTTCATGCTAAAATGTTTAAAAAGCACGGTACTACGACTATTCGTAACTTCGATGCATTAAATGACATTGAAAACTTAAAGTATTCAGGTGAAAGAATTAATCATCATGGCTTAAAGCACGAGATAGTTGTAACAATGATGGAACTTCCTCCAGGTTGTACAGGTGCTCATGATGTGCCTTTCTATGAGAAGACACTTCGTGATATCTTAGATAGTGGTATTCCATACGATAGTATCTGTTTTAAAGATGCTAGTGGTACTTCAAACCCTCAAAAAGTTTTCGAAACTATTAAAATGGCTAGAAAACTTGTAGGTGAAGATACACATTTACGCCTTCATACTCATGAAACAGCTGGTGTTTCTGTAGCAGCTTATATGGCAGCACTTGAAGCTGGTATCGATGGTATCGATATGGCAGCGAGTCCAGTGAGTGGTGGTACAAGTCAACCAGATATTTTAACTATGCTTCATGCAACTAAGGGAATGAATGTTGACCTTGGTGGTTTAGAGATAGAAAAAATCTTAACTTACGAGAAAGAGCTTCAAGAGTGTCTAAGTGATTACTTTATGCCACCAGAAGCTACAATGGTATCTCCAATTATTCCATTCTCACCTATGCCAGGTGGTGCTCTTACTGCAAATACGCAGATGATGAGAGATAATGGAATTATGGATAAATTTCCAGAAGTAATAGCAGCAATGCAAGAGGTAGTTGAAAAAGGTGGTTATGGTACATCTGTAACACCAGTTTCACAGTTCTACTTCCAACAAGCACTTAACAATGTTATGCAGGGACCATGGAAAGCAATTGCTCCAGGTTACGGAAGAATGGTACTTGGATACTTTGGTAAAACTCCGGTTGCACCAGATCCAGAGATTGTGAAAATTGCTTCAGAGCAGTTAAAACTAGAGCCTACAACAGAAAAAGCACTTGATCTTGCAGATGCAGATCCAGAAAAATCTTTAGAGAATTGGATTAACAAGCTTAAAGACGAAGATATTGAAATCACTGAAGAAAATATTTTCATCGCAGCAGCATGTCAAGAAAAAGGTATCGCATTCCTTAAAGGTGAAGGCGAATTAAACGTACGTAAAATCTCAGAAATGAAAAACGATTGTGAAGGAAGTTCAATGGGTAATGGAAGTTATACAGTAGTAGTAGATGGTCAAAAATTTAGTGTTCAAGTTGCAGAGGGTGATGCAGATATCCAAGTTACAGCAGTAAATGGTGAGAGTGCAGCTCCAGCAGCAGCTCCGGCAGCATCAGGTAATGATGTAGAGATTAAAGCACTTCTTCCGGGTAATGTTTGGAAAATTGTAGCTAATCCAGGTCAAAGCGTTAACGAAGGTGACGTTATTATGATTCTTGAATCTATGAAAATGGAAATTGATGTTGTTGCACCAAAAGGCGGCGTAATTAAATCTATCAACGTAGCTACAAACGATAAAGTTGTAGAAGGTCAAGTCGTAGCAGTATTAGGATAGCCGAATGAAAAAAATTGTACTTAAACTACTTGCTTTACTAATGCTTTTTGCATTTAGTACAAGTCTATCTGCTTCAGAACATGCAGCAGATGCAACAAATGTAAGTAAGCATAAAGAAGAGACTTACGTAGCTAAGCCATTTGGTGAAATGATAACAGGATTTTTAAAATCTACTGGTATCGTAGCACTTGTAAACCCTGGTGAAGAGCTAAGTTCTACTGGTCAGCCTATGAGTGAATTTCATAAGGGTGCTGGTCGTGTAATCATGATTCTTGTGACTTTTTTACTCTTTTGGTTAGCTATTGCTAAAGGTTTTGAGCCACTTTTACTTCTACCAATTGCTTTTGGTGGATTACTGGCAAACATCCCTGTTGCAAACATTGCGGGACCACATGGTTTCTTAGGTGTTATCTACCAGATGGGTCTCTCAAATGAGATGTTCCCAATCATCATCTTTATGGGTGTTGGTGCGATGACAGACTTCGGTCCGCTTCTATCAAACCCTAAAACAGCTCTCCTTGGTGGTGCTGCTCAGTTTGGTATCTTTGGAACACTTGTTGGTGCGGTTGCACTCTCTCAAGCTGGTTTTGTAGACTTTACACTCCAACAAGCGAGTGCGATTTCTATCATCGGTGGAGCGGATGGTCCGACATCTATCTTTATCGCGACAAAACTTGCTCCTGAATTACTTGGTGCGATTGCAGTTGCTTCATACTCTTACATGGCTATGGTTCCTATCATTCAGCCTCCGATTATGAAAGCATTAACAACACAAGCGGAGAGAAAAATCAAGATGACGACACTTCGTCACGTATCTCGTTTAGAGAAGTTGATTTTCCCTGTTCTTGTACTTGTTCTTGCAATTTTAGTACTTCCAGAGTCTACGCCACTTATCGGTGCGTTTATGTTTGGTAACTTCTTAAAAGAGTCAGGTGTTGTTGAGCGTCTTAATGATACGCTTCAAAATGCACTTATCAACATCACTACGATCTTCTTAGGTCTTGGTGTTGGTTCTAAACTTGCAGCTGATCAGTTCTTAGTACCTGAGACTATGTTCATTATGGTTCTTGGTATCGTTGCGTTCTCTGTAGGTACTGCAGCGGGTGTACTTATGGCTAAGATTATGAACCTCTTCCCAGGTCATAAGATTAATCCATTAATCGGTTCAGCGGGTGTATCTGCGGTTCCTATGGCTGCTCGTGTATCAAATAAAGTTGGTATGGAGTATGACCGTACAAATATGCTTCTTATGCACGCAATGGGTCCAAATGTTGCGGGTGTAATTGGTTCAGCAGTTGCGGCTGGTGTTCTGATCTCACTTTTCCAATAAGTAAAATATAAATAGCAGCGCATTTATTGCGCTGCTTCTTTTTTCTTTTTCTTTCTTTCTTTCTTTTATTCTTGTAATACTTCTCTACTTTTTAATATCTGGTATACGTTGAGTATATGTTAATGGCTTAAGCAGGTATTTTAACTATATGAAATAAATTTTTAGTATTGTTTTGGTATTGGAAAATCTTTAGAAGTACAGTAAAAAGGATGGAGAGGAAACTACGCTTAGGCAGTTTTTCCCATAATTGAGACAATAAGTGCAATAACACCATGACTCTTTGTTTTATCGATAAAGCCATTTGCTCCAAGAACTTCTGCTTCACGTTTATTATTATCACCTGTCATAGATGAGTTTACAATAATAGGAATGTTTCTTGTTTTTACATCACTTTTAAGGAGTTTTATAACAGTAAATCCTGACATTTCAGGCATCTCTATATCTGTAATGATAGCAGGGATATTATCGATTTGTTCTTCACTAAGTCCTGCTATGAAATCGATGAGTTTTTTACCATTATCAAAGAGTTTCATATCAATATTTGCATTTTTAAAGATTTGAATGAGATGTCTTTGTGCAGTTTTTGAATCTTCAGCGATAAGAACAGTTCCATATTTTAGCTTATCTGGAATTTTGAGGTTTTGAAGCTCTGCTGTATCTTTCTCTACATCTACAAGTGCCTGAGGAATTACATCTGCCAAGAGTTTTTCATAGTCTAGTATAAGACAGAGACTTCCATCTTCAAGACGGGTATCATTCATAACTACGCCATCTTCTTTGAGACGGTAGCTATCTGGTGCATGCATCTCATTCCAGTTCTTCTTGATAACCCTGTAAGCTGACATTATACGTAGACCTATAATGACACCATTGAAGTCACAAATGAGAATGTTTGAACGTTGTATCTCATCTTTTGTAAGGGTTACTCCAAGCCATGCTGGAAGGTTTAAAATAGGGATTTGGAGACCACGAAGAATAATCGTTCCCTCTAAAAGCGGATGAGCTGAGGGTATTTGTGTCAAGTAATGATTTTTTGCTTCAACTACTTCACGTGTTTTAAATACATTGATAGCATAAAATGCAGAATCTTTTTTTTCACTTACTCTAAAAACAAGCAGTTGTAATTCGTTGTTCTTTGCCAGATTTGTAGCAGCATCGACATTATCTAATACAGACATTGAAATACCTTTTGTTAAATATCTCTTAATAGTACCAGAAAATATATGAAATATGCTTGAATATTAGCTAGGAAATGTTAGAATAACTATATTTATTATAAAGGTATTTTATGAAGATAGTTGCTTTATCTCTTTTACTTTCCACTTTTGTTTTTGCAAATGTTTACTACTCTAAAGTTGAACCTTATGAAGTACGAAAAATCTCTTCAAATGTTTCTGGAGAGGTTCTCTTTACGAATGAAGATATGGTAGGAAAAAAACTCTCAGACAAAGCCTATATCATCATAGATTCAAAACTTGATGAAGATGAACTACGTGCTATAAACGAGAAACTAAAATACTACAGAAGTACATTAGAAGCTAATAAAAAAATACTATTGAACTTAGAAGAGACACTCAAGCGTAAAAGAGAAAACTATAAAAAAGTTGAAGCACTCAAGATAAAGTCTCGTGTTGAAAAAGATAGAGAGTTCTATGATCTCATTAGCAGTGAAAACTCCTACTTAAATACACAAAAAGAGATAAACTCTTTGAGAACAAATATAGCTGATTTAGAGTTTAGACGCCAGCAGCTTTTAAAAACGATAAAAGACAAACAGCTTAAAGCAAAAGGTTTTACACTCTATGCAATAGATGTTAAACCTGGTCAGGTTGTAAGTTTTGGTGCTCCACTTGCAAGTGTAGCAGATACTTCTAGAGCACTGCTTACAATTTATCTTGATGATGAAGATTTACAAAATTTAGATAAAAAAAGTGTCTATATAGATGGCAAAAAAACTAACTACAGAGTTGACAGAGTTGTTAATATTGCCGATACAAAAAATATCTCAAAATATAAAGCACAGATAATTATAAAAGCACCAAAGATTTTTTCAAAATTAGCAAAAGTAGAACTTAAGGACGATATGAATGAGTAGTATTACCGCTTGTCCGCTTGACTGTTATGATGCTTGCGGCATTGTATATGATGAGGGGAAGTTAAAAGCATTTAAAGATGGTCACACACAGGGCTTTTTATGTCCGCATATGAACCATTATGAAAAGCATGAACGTATCTTAAAACCAAGATACAAAGATCAAGAGATTAGTATAGAGGAAGCACTGCAAAAGCTTCAAGAGATGTTAGATGCCAACTTAAAGAGTGAGACACTCCACTATAGAGGGCATGGTAACTTCGCACTAATGCAAGATGTAGTTGACCACACTTTTGCATCAATGGGTGCAACATTGACAGATGGAACACTTTGTGACGGAGCAGGTGAGGCTGGAATCCTAGAGGGACGCGGAAGCAATAAAAATATGCCTCTTAGCGAGATTGAAAAATCTGATGTTATTATATTTTGGGGAAGAAATCCACATACAACATCTTCACATCTTCTACCACTCATAAAAGATAAAACTATTATAGTCATTGACCCAGTAAAGACAAAAATAGCTAAAATGGCAGACTTACACATTCAACTTCAACCACACTCAGATATGCTTTTAGCAATGCTGATGGTGAGATTTTTTCATATTAACGGGCTGTGTGATGAAGAGTATATAGAGGAGTTTGCAAGTGAGTTTGAAGAGTATTATGAACTTACACAAACAGTACGCATTAAAGCAACTCTCGAAGATATCGGTGTAACACTTGGTGATATCGGACGTGTAATAGACTATGTTACAAATAAAAAAGTAGCAGTTGTTGTCGGTGTTGGTGTTCAAAAGTACCAAGATGGAGCAGATATTATGCGCAGTATTGATGCATTTGCAGTCTCTTTGGGACTCTTTGGACGGGAAGGTTGTGGTGTTGCATACCTTGGAAACTCAAAAGAGGCGATAGAGTCTCCTTTTAATACCAAAGCAAAGAGAGTATCAAAAGTAAATACTCCTTTTGATGAGTTTAAGACAGTTGTCATTCAGGGTGCAAACCCTCTCTCACAGATGCCAGAGAGCAACAGAGTAAGAGATAGTATAGAACATACTCAAAATGTTGTCTATTTTGGTCTCTATGAGAATGAGACGAGTGAGATAGCCGACTTGGTCATTCCCGCAAAGAGTTTTTTGGAAAAAGATGACATACGTACATCCTATTCACATAATGGTATGATGGTGATGCATAAGCAGGTAGAGAGTGAGATAGGCATAAGTGAGTATGATTTAGCAGCCTATCTAGCCAAAGCCTACGACATTGAGCTCAAAAGCGAAGCGGAGTATATAG
>Ga0256843_1003439_pt1 | contig 10988 bp, 12 predicted proteins | sample AlvinellametaG_FD_191572 | JGI IMG/M metagenome (GOLD analysis project Ga0256843, IMG submission 191572) | Pompeii worm associated microbial communities from hydrothermal vent at the East Pacific Rise, Pacific Ocean - Alvinella | ecosystem: Host-associated > Annelida > Integument > Unclassified ... | reverse complement strand
CCGATACCCAGGTCGAGCAGACGGACGATGTCGAGCCCCTGCTCTTCGAGGACATCGAGTCCCACGACGCCGATATCGGCCGCCTGGTGGGCCACGTAGGTGGGTACGTCCTGGTTGCGGACCAGCAGAAAGCGGAAACCGCCCATCTGAAGAATCAGCTTGCGCGATTCGAATTTGAACGAATCTCCGAAAATCGTTTCGAAAATCTCCAGGGTCTCTTCGGCGATACGCCCTTTGGGGAGTGCGACTGTCAGCACATGTCATCCTTTATCATCTGTTTCATTCCTCTGAAGACGACGGTTTCGTCGATGCGGGCTTCGGGCAGTACCGAAGCGAGGATCTCCGCGTCGCCGCCGGTCAACACGACGGGACGGCCCGCGGCGTGGCGGCGAATCGTCTCCGCCATCGGCGCGAAGACCGCGAAAGCCAGGGCTTCGTCGGTATCGGCGGGCAGCCCTTCGGGGAGTCGTCTAGGTTCGAGGGGCCTGTCGAGCCGGGACGAGATCGTCGCGTAGGCGCGCCGCAGCGCCGCGAGCCCCGGCCAGATCCACCCGCCCAGGTGGCGGCCCTTCTCCATCACGTCCACCGTGACGGCGCTGCCGGCGTCGACCACCACGCCGTGACCGATCCCCAGGCAGGCCGCCTGACGGTCCGCACCGAGCCCTTCGTAGGGGGTCGGGAGCACCCGCACGTCGGAGAGATCGACCCAGCCGGGCGCCTCCCGGGCGATACGCCGCCGCATCCCCTCGTGAACGCTGATGAAACAGAGCCGCTCACCGCCGAAACGGCGCAGCCCCTCCTCATGGTCCAGATGCGTCACGGCCGTGCCGTCGAACAGGTGCATCCGGCTGTTGCCGATGTCGCAAAGAATCATGGCGTGAAAATCCGCCACCCCTCCGACTCCAGCAGCGCTTTGGCCCGGGAGCAAAGCGGCGCGTCGACCAGGGCGATCGCCTGGCGGATCGGGTAGCCGTAATGGGCTTCGATCTTCGCCTTGAGCGCCAGCCACTCCCGCGCCTCCCTGCTCAGCACCCGGCTCTTTCGTTTCACCGCGAAAACCAGGGTGTAGCGGTTTTGGGTGTCGACGCCGTGGTAGACGGCGATCCGCTTGCGGCTGCCGATCTCTTTGAGGTCGAAAGGTTCGAACCGTTTGAAGAGGTAGCCCTTCGCCTGCAGCGGCTCGAGCACCTCCTTCATCAGTCGTCGCTCCGGATCGTGCCGTCGCTTTCGTCGGGCCGGGTCATCTTTTTAAGCGACTCCCAGATTTCGGAAAACCAGCTTTCGTTTTTGGAGGCGTTGTTCTCCTGCGATCCGGCAGCCTCCGGCGCCGCCTCTTCGCCCGCGCCGGTTTCGCCGGCCGTCTCCGCCGTCCCGGCTGACGTCTCCCGCTCCTCCGTCGCTTCGGCGGCCGTGTGCAGTTTGAAATAGTACCTGTCGTAATAGAAGGCGTCGGTGGTGGTGAAGAACCAGTCGTCGATCCGGTCGGGAATCTTGAAGACATTGGCCATGCTCAACATCGGGTCGGTGGCGATGATGTACCCCTCCCGCTCCACGACGTAGATAAACTCCCCGTAGATGACGCCGACAAAATGGGCGAAAGGGAACTTCCGGCTGTCGAGAATCTTCAGGTCCACGTCGCAGTGGTAGATCGTGCCGTCCTTGGCCAGGATGTAGATGGCGTCGTCCACGAAGACCACGTCGGCGATCTCCATCGACTGGGCGTCCATGATTTTGGGGCTGACCGAGATGATGCGATGGGGCGTCGCCGCCACCAGGCGGTTGCCGATGACGTTGAGATAGATGATGTTGTTGAACTCCTCCCCTTTGCCCACGACGATCTCCCGGATCTTGCCGCCGGTCGTCTTGTTGAGGATCACCAGCTTGCCGTCGAGAGTGGGCATGAGCACCAGCTGGTCGAGCATGATCGGGTTGGCGATGCGGATGTCGGCCGTGATGGCCGGATCGGAAGTGTATTTGGCGATCAGCTTTTTCCGGCGGTAGTCGTAGAGCCCGTAGCTGTTGCCCTCCAGGACGAAGGCCAGCGTGTCGGATCCGGGGATGAACAGGGCCGCCACCATGCGCCGGGGCAGGTCGAGGCGGATCGTTTCGTTGGTGTCGGTGTCGTAGACGATGTTGGGCTTGCAATCGCCCGCCGCGGCCACCAGCGGGCCGGCTCCGGCGATGTAGCGGTACCCTTTGGGAAGCTTGAAGCTCTGCAATCCCTCTTTGGTGATCACCTGGCCGTTTTCGAGGGTCGCGGCGGCGTAGCCGATTTCGACGATTTTGGCCGGAAGCTCGCCGTCGTACTGGACACTCCCTTGGATCTCTTTGGGTTCGAAATAGTTTTTTTCGCTGCAGCCGGTGGCTAGCAGCACGAACCCTCCCAGCAGCAAAAGCGGCAGAAGGCGACGGATCATCGAGCGCCTTTGGCGACGCCGTAGTGCGCCAGCATGGTCGCCGCCGGCTTGAGGGGCGACTCGGCGGGGATCAGAGCCAGACGCTCGTCGGCCTCCTTGATCCTGCCCGCCTTGACCAGAAGATAGGCCTCGTCGAAAAGAGCGAAATCCTTAAGCAGCGCTTCGCTCTTCATGCGGTAGGCGTTGAGCCCCTTTTCACTCTTGCGGAGCGCCGCGGCGTGGTACTGCGCCAGGTCGGCGACGACGGGATCTTTGCTCGTTTCGAGCCCTTCGAGGGCCGTCGTGTCGCCGGCCGCGATCGCGCGGTTGAGCTCGTAGAGTTCGAAAAGAGCCGGGTCTTTCGCTTTCAGCGTCGCCAGCGCCTGGCTGTCGGCGGGGTTGCGCTGCAGGGCGAGAAACGCCCGGTTGGCCGCGAGCAGGCGCTGCTCCTTGAGGTAATCCATGACACCGTAGCCGATCCCTCCGATCACCGCGACCGCCACGATGCCCAGAATCAGCATTTTGTTGCGCTTGTAAAACCGCTCCGCTTTGATGAGGCCCGCGAGAAGCTTCTCATCCTGCGTCAACTCCTCTTTGGCGTACTCGACCTGCTCTTTGATGCTCACATTGACTCCTGAAAACTGCACTTAAAATTTAGTGTGATATCATATCAAATCTAAAGTTAAACCTATCGAAAAAGGCACTTTTCCCATGAAATTTGACGACGCGATGCTCCAACGGCTCGAGAAACTCTCGATGCTCAGGATCGAAGATTCCCGGCGCGAGGAGACGGTCCGCGAACTCGAAAAGATCGTCGGGTTCGTCGAAGTGCTGGCGGAGCTCGACACCGAAAATCTCGACCCCTCCTTCAGCACCCTCGAAGGCGGCACGCCCATGCGCGAAGACACGCCGGACGAAAATCCCGAAGTCCGCGAAATCATCCTCCACAACGCTCCCGACGCCAAAGAGAACTGCTTCGTCGTTCCCGCCATCATCGAGTGACGGGAGCGCCATGAGACTCTACGGGATCAAAAACTGCGATTCGGTCCGCAAAGCCCGGAAGTTTTTCAGGCAGCATAACATCGACGTCGAATTTGTCGATTTTAAAGAGACACCCGTCGGGTGCGACACGATCGACCGCTGGCTGGCGAAAGTCCCCGTCGCGAAGCTTTTCAACAGCCGGGGCACCACGTACCGGACACTGAAGCTCAGGGAGCTGAACCTCGACGACGCCGGCAAACGGGAGTGGCTTTGCAAAGAGAACACTCTGATCAAACGTCCCGTCCTCGAAACGGACGACGGCGACGTGATCGTGGCATTCGACGAAACCCTCTACAAGGAAAGATTTCTATGAGCTCCGTAGCCCTTGACATCCGCAAACTTCTCAAAAACGTCGTCGCCTACAAGGCGAGCGACCTGCACCTGGTCAGCCGCAGCGAGCCGCAGATCCGTATCGACGGCCGGCTCGTGCCCCTCAACCTCCCCAAACTCGACGGCGAGACGATCGAGGAGATGTGCTATTCGATCATCACCGAAAAGCAGAAGAAAGCTTTCGAAGAGCACAACGAGCTCGATTTCGCGATCCAGATCCCCGAAGTCGGACGTTTCCGGGCCAACTTCTACCGCACGATGGGCGACGTGGCGGCGGCCTTTCGCGTCATTCCCACCCACATCCCCAGCATCGACGACCTGGAGGCCCCCCAGATCTACAAAAAGCTGATCCAGCGCGAAAAGGGGCTGATCCTGGTCACCGGCCCCACCGGAAGCGGTAAGTCGACGACCCTGGCGGCGATGCTCAACGAGATCAACATGACCGAGCGCAAACACGTCATCACGATCGAGGACCCGATCGAATTCGTCCACGAAAACAACCAGTCGCTCTTTTCGCACCGCAACATCGGCACCGACACCGACTCCTTCGCCACGGCGCTGAAATACTCCCTGCGCGAAGACCCCGACGTCATCCTGATCGGTGAGATGCGGGACAAAGAGACGATCGCGGCGGCGCTGACGGCGGCGGAGACGGGCCACCTGGTCTTCGGCACCCTGCACACCAACTCCGCACCCCAGACCGTCAACCGTATCATCGACGTCTTCAGCGGCGACGAGCAGCCCCAGGTCCGCGCCCAGCTCTCCACCTCCCTGGTGGCGGTCATCTCCCAGGCGCTGCTGCCCAAAATCGGCGGCGGGCGGATCGCCGTGCCCGAAATTCTCATCACCAACCCCGCCATCGCCAACCTGATCCGCGAGGACAAGGTCCACCAGATCTACAGCCAGATGCAGCTGGGACAGGGCGAAAGCGGCATGCAGACCCAGACCCAGGTGATGGTCAAACTGGTCAAGGGCCACATCATCGAAAAGTCCGAAGCGCTGCGCTTCTCCACCCGCCCCGACGAGTTGATCAAAGCCCTTCAGAACATCTGACGGATCGGATCCCGGGCCAAGCCCGCGATCCGGCAGGAAGACGCGTGTCCCTTGCAACCCCCTGAAGCTGCGAAAGCGTTCGCTTTCGAGACGTCGCGACGCCTTCGTCACGCCGGCAGGCAGACCCATCCTTTCAAACTTCAACGCCGCCTTTTTCACTTTATGGTATTATTGCGCCAAATTTCATGAAACGCATTTTCCAAGGATAGAGAATATGAGCAACTGGAGCCCTTCGAGCTGGAGAGACTTCCCCATCAAGCAGCAACCCGCCTACAAAGACCCCGAAGCGGTCAAACGGATCGAAAAGGAGCTCGAAAGCTTTCCCCCGCTGATCTTCGCCGAGGAGGCCCGCAGCCTCCAGGACAAACTGGCCGACGTCACCTCCGGCAAAGCCTTCCTGCTGCAAGGCGGCGACTGCGCCGAAAGCTTCAACGCCTTCAACGCCGACACGATCAAAAACCTCTTCAAGGTCCTGATGCAGATGTCGGTCGTCATGACCTACTCCAGCGGCAAGCCGGTCGTCAAAGTGGGCCGCATCGCCGGGCAGTTCGCCAAACCCCGCAGCTCCGACACCGAAGCCAAAGGGGACGTGGAGCTTCCCAGCTACCGCGGCGACATCGTCAACGACGCCGACTTCGCCCCCGAGGCCCGCGAGCCCAAGCCCGAGAAGCTGATCCAGGCCTACTACCAGTCCGCTTCCACCCTCAACCTGCTCCGCGCCTTCGCCCGGGGCGGCATGGCGGACCTGACCCGCGTGCATACCTGGAACCTCGACTTCGTCAAGGACCGGGCACTGGGCAAACGGTACGAAGAGCTGGCCGAAAAGATCACCCAGGCGATGAATTTCATCAAAGCCTGCGGCATCACGCCCGAAAACACGCCCCAATTGCACGAAACGGTGCTCTACACCTCCCACGAGGCGCTGCTGCTGAACTACGAGGAGGCGCTCACACGCGTCGACAGCCTCACCGGCGACTGGTACGACTGCAGCGCCCACATGCTCTGGATCGGCGACCGCACCCGGGACCTGGACGGCGCGCACGTGGAGTTTTTCCGGGGCATCAAAAACCCCGTCGGCGTCAAGGTCGGCCCCAGCATGAAAGAGGACGAGCTTATCGCGCTGATCGACAAGATCAACCCCGACAACATCCCCGGCCGACTGACGCTGATCGTGCGCATGGGAGCGGAGAAAGTGGGCGATCTCTTCCCGCCGCTGCTGCGCCGCGTCACGCAGGAGGGCAAAAACGTGGTCTGGAGCTGCGACCCGATGCACGGCAACACCTTCAAAACCGACAACGGCTTCAAAACCCGGGAGTTCAACAACATTCTCTCGGAAGTCAAACAGTTCTTCCAGATCCACGAAGCCGAAGGGACCGTCGCCGGAGGCCTGCACCTGGAGATGACGGGCGAAGATGTCACCGAGTGCACCGGAAGCCAGAGCTGCAACATCACCGTCGACGCGCTGAGTGACCGCTACCACACCCAGTGCGACCCGCGGCTCAACGCCAACCAGGCCCTCGAGATGGCCTTCATGGTCTCCGAATTTTTCAAAAACCCCTCCAGATAATCTCACCGGCTCCGGGCGTCTCTTCCGTCCGGGCTCTCTTTTTTGAAACTTTTTCGCAAAATCGCCGATTTTGTTGAACGGGATCGTTGGGTGATTTGGTTTTCAGCAAATTTTTCTTATAATCGACAAGCCATCAAGGGAGAAGTGCATGCCCCCATCGGAAAAAATCACCAACGTCATCAAAAAGAGCTGTGAAGAGATCGAGCACTCCGTCGCCGAGAAAGAGCAAAACGGTGCCGACGCTTCCGAAGTGATCCGCGACGTCATCAACACCTTTTTCGACGAATTGAAAAAGTCGGGGTTTTCGATGGACCTGGACGAATTCATCGAAAGCAAGCTGGAGAAGAAGTCGAAAAAGTGCCTCGACGTCGCCAAAGAGAGCCTCGACAGCTTCAAAGAGACCAACTCCAAACTCCACGACATCACCGAAAGTCACACGATCGAGATCGAGCGGATCACCGACGAGGCCAACGAGATCGACGTCCAGACCTTCCGCAGGCGTTTCGACGCGTTCCAGCGCGATCTGCTGAGCGAACTGGAGCATGCCAACGACATCATCAGATCCCTCGAGCAGGAGATCGAGGAGCTGCAGAAGCAGTCCAACATCGATCCCCTGACCAAACTCTTCAACCGCAAAGCCCTGACCATCGACGGCCACGAGCTTCTCAAACACGGCGACGAACGGAACCTCAACGTGGTCGCGCTGATGATCGACGCCGACGACTTCAAAAAGATCAACGACACCTTCGGCCACGTGGCTGGCGACAAGGTGCTGATCCTGCTGGCCAAACTCTTCAAGTCCTCCATCCGCGAATACGACAGGGCCTACCGCTACGGCGGCGAAGAGTTTCTGATCATCTTCAACCGGGCCACCAAAGAGGATGCGGTCAAAGTCGCCGAGCGGATCATGAAGCTGGTCCGCAACAACAAACTGATCTACAAAAACCAGGTCATCCGCATCACCCTGAGCATGGGACTGACCGAGCACCAGAAGGGCGACACGCTCGAAAGCCTGATCGAACGGGCCGACGCCGCCGTCTACGAGGCGAAAAAGGCGGGAAAAGACAGACTGGTGATCCGCTGAAATGTCTGCCAACTGGTTCGATATCGTTTCGGCCCTGCTCATTCTCCTGATCGGGCTCAAAGGGCTTTTCAACGGCATCGTCCGGGAACTCGCCGGCCTGGTGGGGCTGGTGGCCGGCGTCTGGTTCGGCTCGCTCTACGCGCCTGAGCTGGGCGGTTGGATGGGCCGTCACTTCGTTCCTCTCGACTCGCCCTCCGCACTGGCGATGGTCGGTTTTCTGACCCTTTTGACACTCATCTGGCTCTTTTTCGTCATCCTGGGCGTCGTGCTGGAAAAGAGCCTCGCCATTCCCGACCTGGGCATCGCCGACAAGATCGGCGGTTTTCTCATCGCCTCTTTCAAGGTCTTCGTCGTGCTGGCCGTCATCGTCTACGCCCTCTTCACGATCGAGTTCGTCCGCCAAAACGCCGCCGCCTACGTGGCGAAAAGCCTCTTTTATCCCTGGTATATCAAAACGGGGGAGGCGATCTTTCATATTCACCCCTACAGCGGCGTCAAAAAGAGCGAGCTTCTTGAAAAAGAGGCGCGGCAGTTCATCAAAGACAGCGAAAAAGCCCTTGAAGGCAACTCCACCCGAAAGGCCCATTAGGCATGGAAAACCGCATTGACACGGCTCCGCTCATCTCCTACGACACCCTTCTGGGTCAGTTCAAACAGCTGCTGCGCTCGAACAACCTCAAATTCACGAAGCAGCGGGAGGTGATCCTGCAGACGCTCTACAACCACGCCGGTCACTTCACCCCCGAGGCGCTCCACCAGCTCATCCGCGAGGAGAACCCCGGCCTGACCATCGGCATCGCCACCGTCTACCGGACCCTCTCTTTGCTGGAGAACGCGGGCATCGTCACCTCCATCTCTTTCGGCACGCAGGGGAAAAAGTACGAGCTCGGCGTCAAAGCGCACCACGACCATATCATCTGCACGAAATGTGGTAAAATTCTGGAATTTTTCGATGAGGCGATCGAGCGGAAGCAAGAGAGGATCGCCAGGGAATTCGGCTTCGTCATGGAGGACCACTCCCTGAAGATCTTCGGCATCTGCCCCGATTGCCAGAGATCGTCATAAAACCCACAGAAACCCCATAAGGAACGAACGCATTGATTTTTGACAACCAGTACATCCGCCAACGTATCGAAAAGGCCGACAAACTTCGTGAAATGGGGGTCAACCCCTACCAAAACCGTGTCGTCAAGGAGTGCACCAACAAAGAGTTTCTCGAGCGCTACGCCTACCTCAAAGAGAGCGAGGAGAAAGAGGCGATCGGTGAGAGCTGCACCGTCACGGGCCGTATCAAGTTTCTGCGCCTGATGGGCAAGGCGGCTTTCGCCAAGATCGAGGACGAAAGCGGCCTGCTGCAGATCTACCTCAGCCGCGACGACCTGGGCGACGAGTGGTTCAAGACCGTCAAGAAGATGGTCGAGGTGGGCGACATCGTCGCCGCGACGGGGTATCCTTTCATTACCCGCACCGGCGAGCTGACGATGCATGTCAGGGAGCTGCAGCTGGTCACCAAAGCGATCACGCCCCTGCCCGAGAAGTTCCACGGCCTTCAGGACATCGAGCTGCGCTACCGCAAGCGCTACCTGGACATGATCATGAACCCCGAGGTCAAGCAGACCTTTTTGATGCGCAGCAAAATCGTCAGCCTCATCCGCCGCTTCTTCGAAGAGCACGGCTTTTTGGAGGTGGAGACCCCGATGATGCACCCGATCCCCGGCGGCGCCAACGCGCGGCCCTTCATCACCCACCACAACGCCCTGGGGGTCGACCGGTACCTGCGCATCGCCCCCGAACTCTACCTCAAACGCCTCATCGTCGGCGGCTTCGAGGCGGTTTTCGAGATCAACCGCAACTTCCGAAACGAGGGGATGGACGCGACCCACAACCCCGAATTCACGATGATCGAATTTTACTGGGCCTACCACCGCTACGAGGATCTGATGGAGCTGACCGAGCAGCTCTTCGCCTACCTCTTCAGGGAGCTGGGCCTGCCCACGAAGCTTCCCTACGGCGACTACGAAATCGATTTTTCCACGCCGTTTCGGCGCATCGCCTACAAAGAGGCGCTGGTGGAAATCGGCGGCGTGCCCGAAACGATCCTCGAAGACGCGAAAGCGATGCGCGACTACCTCGAAAAGCACGAGATCGAGGTGGAAGGGGAGCTGAGCAGAGGGCAGCTTTGGGGCGAGCTCTTCGACGCCTTCGTCGAAGAGAAACTCATCGACCCCACCTTCGTCACCCAGTTTCCCATCGACATCAGCCCGCTGGCGAGACGCAACGACGAAAACCCCGAGATCGCCGACCGGTTCGAGCTCTTCATCGCCGGCAAGGAGATCGCCAACGGTTTCAGCGAGCTCAACGACCCGCTGGACCAGTACGAGCGCTTCAAGGCCCAGGCGGCCCAGAAGGAGAGCGACGACGAGGCGATGCACATGGACGAAGACTACGTCGAAGCCCTGGGCTACGGCATGCCTCCCACGGCGGGCGAAGGGATCGGCATCGACCGCCTGGTGATGCTGCTGACCAACCAGCACACGATCCGCGACGTCATCCTCTTCCCGGCGATGCGTCCTCTCAAACGCCAAAGCGAAAACGAAGAGAAAAACGAAACCCAAGAAGAACAAAGCGAGGAAAAATAGCATGACCATTCTGCAACAAAACGACCCCATCGTCTACGACATCCTGGAAAAAGAGCTTCAGCGCCAGACCGACCACCTGGAGATGATCGCCAGCGAAAACTTCACCTTTCCCGAGGTGATGGAAGCGCAAGGCAGCGTCTTTACCAACAAATACGCCGAAGGCTACCCCAACAAGCGCTACTACGGCGGCTGCGAATACGCCGACGCCATCGAGCAGCTGGCGATCGATCGGGCCAAAACCCTCTTTGGCTGCGAATTCGCCAACGTCCAGCCCCACAGCGGCAGCCAGGCCAACGGCGGTGTCTACGCCGCGCTGCTCAAAGCCGGCGACAAGATCCTCGGCATGGACCTCTCCCACGGCGGCCACCTGACCCACGGCGCGAAGGTCAGCTTCTCGGGCAAGAACTACCAGAGCTTCACCTACGGCGTGGAGCTTGACGGCCGCATCAACTACGACCGGGTCGCCGACATCGCCAACATCGTCAAACCCAAACTGATCGTCTGCGGCGCCTCCGCCTACGCCCGCCAGATCGATTTCGCCAAGTTCCGCGAGATCGCCGACAGCGTCGGAGCGATCCTGATGGCCGACGTGGCCCACATCGCCGGGCTTGTCGTCGCCGGTGAGCACCCCCACCCCTTCCCCCACTGCGACGTGGTCACCACCACGACCCACAAGACGCTGCGCGGCCCCCGGGGCGGGCTGATCATGACCAACGACGAGGATCTGGCCAAAAAGATCAACAGCGCCATCTTCCCCGGCATCCAGGGCGGCCCGCTGGTGCACGTCATCGCCGCCAAAGCCGTCGGCTTCGGCAAGAACCTCGAAGAGTCCTGGAAGGTCTACGCCCGCCAGGTCAAGGCCAACGCCGCCATCCTGG
>Ga0256843_1003438_pt1 | contig 10989 bp, 8 predicted proteins | sample AlvinellametaG_FD_191572 | JGI IMG/M metagenome (GOLD analysis project Ga0256843, IMG submission 191572) | Pompeii worm associated microbial communities from hydrothermal vent at the East Pacific Rise, Pacific Ocean - Alvinella | ecosystem: Host-associated > Annelida > Integument > Unclassified ... | reverse complement strand
TCATATCAGTAACTAATATAACTGATATATATATATCTAAAATTGTTCAATTATTATACAATTCAGCATTAAAATCTTTTATTCTTACTCATTCAAAAATTTTATCTCTATTAAAATTATAATTATATATCACTCAACTATCTGTTAATACATCTGATAATTCCTTATTACTTAATAATTTATATCAAATAAAATTATCACCATATATTTTTTCTTTTTGAATTTTTTGAGTATTATTATTCACTATTCAAAATAATACTCATCTAGTTCAATCTCAATTTTCTAAAATAAATGAACTATTTTCTCATCAAGTTCAATATACATCAAAACTAGTTAATCATCATTTATCAAATCTTGAAATAATATCTTTTAATGTAAAAATAGAATCTATAGCTTTTGTAGTTTGATTTGTAACTCTAAGTTCATTTATACTTTTTGTCATGAAAGTAGTAACAATAAGTATAATAGTAGTTGATATAAAAACTCAAATTATGAGCTCTACCAAAGTCATAGCATTTTTATTTTTAAAAGATTTCATTTTTTTTTAAAATATTATATAATCATAAACATATTACTAAGTAATAAAAAATTGTAAAATGAAAAAATTTAAAAATGCTGATTCACTTGTATGAATAATAATAGGAATTTTTATTCTCTCAATTGCATTAATATGAATAATTAATGTTTTATGATTTAGTCAAAATACATTAAGTACATATGATGAATCAGTAAATAAATATATTATAGAGTCAAATATAAAAAATATTACCGAGAAATTAAGTAATGATATAGTTACAAATGAAGATTCATTCTATATATACAAAGACATGGTAAATAAAGAATTTAAATATTTAACTTGAATAATAAATAAAGATTATAAATATATAAATAAATTATGACAAAAAGTTGATCCAGAAAAAAATATATGAAAAACATATCAAATAGAATTAAATAAAAAAATTGATATCCTAAAACACGCTATTTATCCACCAGAAATAAATAATATCGTATTTCATTATGATGCAACTAATATAGATTGAACTAATAATTCTACCTTATCAGATTGAGATTTAATTTCAAAATGGAAAGATTTAACATGAAATTGAAATGATGCGTATCAAAATGATGATTCAAAACAAGCAACATATAAAACCAATATTATTTGAACAAATTCTAGTGTATATTTTAACTGAACAGATAATACATTTAATATAGATCAAAATATCTTAATAAATGATGATTGAGATTGATATTATAATAGGGACTATAAAGAAAAATCATTTGCCATAGTTTTTAAAACTTGATTTGACACAAGTAAAGATCAAGTAATATATGAACAATGAGGTTCAGCCACATGATATAACTTTATGATTCATGATTGAAATGTTTATGCCTCTATACATAATAAAGCTGATTCTTGAAGATATAGTGCTTCTGATGCAACCTATCATTATGAATGGGATGATTGACATAAATTTAAATGAGTTAATCTTTGACAAGCATATCCAGATACGATTTATTTTGTTACAATAGTTCAAGACAGTAGTCATTATTTATCAGACTGAATAACTGAAGATGATGTAAATAATACAATTAAAATATATTTAAATTGAGTACTTGTATGATCTGATAATCATGTAGATCCTCAAGCTGAAAATCGGCATATATGATTATGATCTATAATAGATAATAATGTACAATGATGGGATTGAGATACAATTAGTTGTAGTGAATGTGATTATTATGAATGATATGTATGAGAATTAGTATCATGGAATCATGCACTAACTAATAATGAAATAAGATGAATTCAAAATTATTTTAAAGAAAAATGGTTATGAGCAACATATAATATTCAATACCATAGAATAGAAAATAATATAAAAAAAGTAAATTAACTATTAAAAATATAAAATGAATATTAAAAATATAAAAGCATTTACATTTGTTGAATTAGTTGTAGTTGTTACTATATTAGCTGTATTATGAGCAATTTGATTTAGTTCATACATATGATCTCTTTCAGATACTAGAGATAGTCAAAGAAAATCAGATTTTGCTCAAGTTTCTTCAGCATTAAAAATATATAAACAAAAAAGATGATATTATGCATATCCATGAGAAGTATTTAATATACAATATGATTGAAATACAATAGCATATCAATGAAAATTAAATACAAATGTTCGTTTAAATAGTTTAGATAAATTGCCTTATGATCCTAAAACTAAGAAACCTTATTTCTTTACTATAACCAAAACAAAGCAAGAATTTGAATTAGCATGAACACTTGAAAATTCTGATAATCCAATAGCACTTATGATTTGAAATTATAAAAGTGTTAGTAAAAATGTACTACCAGCTTTAAATTTAGCTACAAATGTAGCTCCTTGAACAAATATAGAAATTAAAGATGATGGTTGAACTTGATCAATTAATAGAAAATTATTTATTTACAATAATCAACAAGATAATTTACCATATGATTTTACAGAACCTTATTATGCTAAATCAGATTGAATAAGTTTTGATGATTTATTAAGTCAAGTTGAAAACAATCAATCATATTGGCAAAATACAGATTTTAGAAATTGTATAGAAATACAAGAATGATGAAAAGCCTTAATTCCCTTTACTTCAACAGCTGATATTATCTATCAAATAATAACTGATACATGATCATTAGTAGATACAGGATGTACCAATTAAAAAATAAGCTTAGATTTAAAATCTAAGCTTATTTTTTAATTGTCTTTATTATATTAGAGATATTAATTTCTTTTTGCTCTCATGTAGATAAATTTTTTATCTGTACTATATCATTTTCTATTTCATACTGTCAATAAATAATAACAAAAGGAATTTTTTTATTATCTGCATATTTTATTTGTTTTGCAAATTTAACACTACTATCTAAGTATATTTCAGAATTTATTCAATTATCTCTTAAAGTTTTTATTAAAGCTAAGTTTTCTTTTAAAATATTATTTCATAAATTTAATAATAATACATCTGAAATAGTTTTTTTATTTATTTGTATTTTTTTTAATTCATTTAGGACTGATAACAATCTAGATAAACCAATACTACCTCATACTCCAGGAAAACTGTTTTTTGAAAAATGATTACATAAATCATCATATCTTCATCATGAACTTATACTTCACATATTTTCTGCTCCACTAATAAAAGTTTCAAAAACTAATCATGTATAATAATTTAATCCCCTAGATATAGTTGGATTTATTATCAAATTTTTCTTTTCAACTCATAAATTTAATAAATTATCATAAATATATTCTAATTCTTCTAATCATTCATCTAACATATTATTAGTAATTCAATCAAAAAACTTAAAGACATCATCAATACTTTCAGTTTTCTTTTTAGAAAAATCAATTAATTCAAATATTGAATCAATTTGTATTCATCATAAATTTATTCATTCTAACATAGAAATAAGCTTTTCTCTATTTACCTTATCTTTTTTATCTATTACTCATATTGTTTCTACTATATTTTCTATTTCTAAACTTTCCAAAAAACCAGCTAATAATTTTTTATTATTTATATTTATAACAAATTCTCAAAAATCTAACTCTTTTAATGAATTATTAATAGTTGATAATATTTCTACATCAGCAAAAAGAGGTAATTTACCATTTCAAATAATATCAATATCTGCTTGATAAAATTCTCTATATCTACCTTTTTGAGGTCTTTCTCATCTATATACTCTAGCTATTTGTTGTCTTTTAAAAGGAAAACTTATTTCTCATTCATATTTTCACACATATCTAGCAAGAGGTACAGTTAAATCAAAACGAAGTCACATTTCAAAATCATTAGCCTCTTTTCATTCTGCTTTTAATCTTTTTATTCAATATATCTCATTATCATCCGCTCACTTTGAAGTAAGAACTTCTACTCTTTCTATGTTTGGGGTATCAAGAGGAGTAAATCATGATAATGAATAATTTCTTCTTATTATTTCTTTAAACTTTTCTTCTAAAAGCTGATATTCTGGTAATTTATCTTCAAATCATGAAATTCATTTTACATTTATCATATTAAGTTTTTTATATTAAATTATGAATTTAAGATTAATAATTAAAAGATAAAAATCAAATATTTGATTTATTTTTTAAAATATAATATACTCATAAATATATATAATAAATAATTTTAAAAAATATGCCTAATATAACAAAAATAGATTTGGCTTCTCTTGTTAATAAGAATACAAAAGAAAAAAATATAAAAAAAGAAACAAATATAAAAAAAGAAACAAATAATAAAATTTGAATATCATCAAAAAATAAGAATATTTTAAAAGAAAATATAAATAAATGAAATAATAATATTCAAGATAAAGATAATGAAATAGAAACTCATGATTTAGAACAAAATATTAATTGTGACAATTCTTCTATTCAAGATAAAGATAATGAAATAGAAACTCATGATTTAGAACAAAATATTAATTGTGACAATTCTTCTATTCAAGATAAAGATAATGAAATAGAAACTCATGATTTAGAACAAAATATTAATTGTGACAATTCTTCTATTCAAGATAAAGAAATATTTACTAATTATAAATCAGATTTTAAGAAAAAAGAAAAATCAATTTTTAAAACTATTAGAGAAAAAAGATTAAAAATTCAAGCCAAATTAAGAATGCCTAAAACAAGGACTTCTGTAGTAATTTGACTAATCTTATTAACTGTATCTGTCATAACTATTCTCTTTACATTTTTTCCAAAACAACATTCATTAGCTATATATAAAGCAAGTATAATTGAAACAAAAAATAAATATTTTCCAAAACAAATTATTAATAAAAAAAATACTATTAAAGAAAATATTAATGAATCAACTAAAACAAAAACTTGAATATTAAACAAAAAACAAACAACTAGTAGTTGAATTATCAAAAATAGTAAAACCCCTATTAGCAAAATAATTAAAGAAACAAATATTGAGGTAATTAAAAAAATAAAAATAAAAAATGCACTTAATAAAAAATATAAAATTCAAAATACCTATATCAAATAGGTATTTTTTTTATAATAAACACTAATAAAGAAATCAGTCAAGCTATTTTATTTAACATAAACAATATTATATAGTAAAATATATATAAATAATTTAAAACTATATTTAAAATAATGGTAAAAGAAAAGAAAATAAATGAAATGCAAATAAAAAAAGATATCTGAGATGTAGTTAGTTATATAGATAAAATTTTTAAAGATGCTATTAATCTTTGAGTATCTGATATACATATTGAACCTACAGAACATTTTTTACTTATCAGATTTCGTAAAGATTGAGATTTTATATTATATGACAAAGTGAATAGAGAAAATATAAGTTGAATTATTACAAGATTAAAAGTATTAGCAAAAATAAAAATTGATGAAAATAAAAAACCTCAAGATGGTAAAGTCATATATTATTATGAAAAAGAAAAAACTAATATAGATATAAGACTTTCTACTTTACCTACAAGTTACTGAGAAAAAATTGTAATGAGAATACTTAAACAAGATTCAAATTTAACTAATATTGAAGCATTATGACTTATTGATAATAATCTTGAAAAAGTAAGAGAAATTTTAAAAAGCACATACTGAATAATATTAGTTGCATGACCTACAGGTTCATGAAAATCTACTACTTTATTTGGTATATTAAAAAATTTTAATCCTCTTAAATATAACATCTCAACACTTGAAGATCCTATTGAATATGACATAGAATATGTAAATCAATCTCAAGTAAAACCTGATATATGATATACATTTTCAAGTTGATTAAGAAGTTTAGTAAGGCAAGATCCTGATATTATAATGGTATGAGAAATAAGAGATAAAGAAACTGCAATACTTGCGGTAGAAGCAGCATTAACATGACATCTAGTTTTATCAACAATCCATACTAATTCAGCAACAGGTACAGTACAAAGATTAATAAATATGGGTGTAGAACCATTTTTATTAGCTTCAGCTATGAAAATGGTAATATCTCAAAGATTATGAAAAAAAATATGTCCAGATTGTAAAACAGAATATGTATTAAAAGAACATGAAAGAAAAAAAATAAAAGAAATTTTATGACCTATAATAGAAAAAGATTCAATTGATAATGTTACGTTTTACCATTGAACATGATGTGAGAAATGTTGATGAACTGGTTATAAATGAAGACTATGATTTCATGAAGTGCTAGTTGTTTGAGATTTTCTTGAACCTATGATACTAGAAAGAGATAGTGCAAATAATATGAAAAAAATAGCCATAGAACATGGTATGATTACGATGACTCAAGATGCACTTCTAAAAGCAGTTATTTGAAATACAACTGTGCATGAAGCACTTAAAACAATATAAATATAATATAAACAATAAATATGTTTGGTTTTTGATGAAAGAAAAAAGTAGATGAAAAAAATATAAAAGCCTTTGATAGTGCTCTTGAAGCTATAGGTATTTTTATGACGCTCTCTGAATGGGAAAAAGCCAAAAAAGCAATTGAAGAAATAAAAATTAAGGAAAAAGAATCACTTGATTATATTATAGAAAAACTAGAAAATAAAACTGATAACGAATGAGTTATAGAACCTGAAAAGAAAAAATTAATAAATGAATTTAAAAAGAAACAAAAAAAATTAGAAAAACTTCAAGTTGAATTAGAAGAAAAAGAAAGATTATATAATAAAGATATTGAAAATAAAAGATTTAAAATAAGATTTGAAAAAATTGAAAAAGAAGTTGAAGAATTAATCTGAGCAAAACAACCAGATACTGCTCTTGAATTAATAAAAAAATTTCTTGAAGAAAATACTGATAATGCATTAGTTATTAAATTTTATAACAATCAAAAAAAGAAGTTATTAAAAATAAAAACTAAAATAGAAAAAGAAAAAAAAGAAAAGATAAAATTAGATGCAAAAGCTGAAGCAATGAATCTAATTTGAGAAACAATTAATTGAGTTAAAGATGAAAAAATTAAAGATAAAAATATAGAAAAAAAATCTTTTTTTAATAAATTAAAATCTAAATTAGCCTTTTATTCAAAAATACAAGAAAGAATAAAAAGAAAAAAATTATTTGATGAAATCAATGTATTAATTGAAGAAAATTCAAAAATTAATAATGAAATTGCAGCTAAAAAATTAGCTAGTATTCATAAATGAATGACTAAAGAAATAGATGAACAAATGCATTGATATGATTTATATTGAAAAATAATATCAAAAGATAAAATTTCATGAGATGCATTTTGATTCAGAGAAAATAAAGATAAATATAATTTTTTTCTATGAGATGCAACATGACATTGAATAAGAGCCTGATTTATTATAACTTTATTAAATAGATTATTTATAAAATATGTAGATACAGCAAAATTATGAGAATTAAGTTTTGAAATAAATAATTGATTAAAACAGGATTTAAAATCAAGAAATTTTGTTACATGAGTATTTTTTGAAATCATTAAAGATTCTATATCAAAAATTAATTATACTTGAATGTGACATGTTCCTATATATGTTTATAGAAAAGAAACATGAAAAATAGAAAGAATAGTATCAACATGATTAGCCGCAGGTATTAGAATAATAAAACACTATGCTGATATAAAAATAAAAGAATTAAACTTAAATGATGGTGATATATTATTAGCATATAGTGATTGAATTGTTGAAAACAAAAATAGTTCATGAGAAATGTACTGATTTGATAGACTTGAAAATGCCCTAAAAAAAATTGCTGATACATGACAAGATACTCATAAAATATATAATTATATAATAAATGATATAAAAATTTTTAAATGATCTGAAGATTTTGATGATGATGCTACAGCAATAATTATTAAAAGAAATATAAAAAAAGATATTATCAATGACTGATCTGAATATTTAGAAAAAGTAAAATGAAAAATATGATTAAATAAAAATCAAATAAAAAAACTTCAATGAAAAAGTATTGAAGATATAGAAAAAGAATTAGAAGTTTTAAAAAAGAAAAAAGAAACTGAAAGAATAATAAAGATACTTGATTGATATTATTATACTTGAGAAATATTAAAACTAAAACAAGAAGCAATTAGATATATAAAAGAATGATATATTGATAAAAAAATAAATGACTATCTAAAAAAAGCAATAAATAATGAAAAATCATATAAAATAAAACAAAAAAATACAAGAGCAAAAAATAAATATGAAATACTAGAAGAATTATATAAAAAATGAGAATATGATACTGTTATTAATGAAATAGAAGAAATAATAGCAGCAGATGGTGAAATATAATAATTAAATAATAATAATACAATGCTATTTTGAACTAATTTTTATGATCAATACTGAAATTTTAACAACGAAAAATTTGTTAAACTTTTAGATAAAACAAAAAAAGCAAAAAGAAATAAACTATTGAAAGCAAAAACAAAAAATAAAAATATTGAAATAACTTTATTTGAAAGTGTTTCAAAAGTTGAAGTTTGGCAGTTTATTAATAAATTTGCTATTTTTGTGAACTCATGAATTGACATAAAATGAGCATTGTGAATAATAGTAAAACAAGTAAAAAATCCTAAGCTTTTAAGAATAGTTACAGAAATGAAAGAAAATATAAATCATTGAGTAACAATAAGTCAAACAATGTCTCAATATCCAAAAGTATTTGATACATTAACTATATCTCTTATTGCTGTATGAGAAAAAACATGACAAATTGGGAAAATATTACTAGAACTTGATCAAAATTTACTTGAAAATATAGAATTAAAATGAAAAGTAAAATGAGCAATGATATATCCAATGATATTATTCATATTAACAATATTAATGGTAAGTTGAATGATGATATTTATAGTACCAAGAATTACTGAATCATTTGTTAAAGCATGAAGTCAATTACCTGCATTAACTCAAAAAGTAGTAGATGTATCAAACTTTTTTGTTCATGATTATTTAACAATTATTTGAACAATAATATGAGTAATTATATTATTTAAAATAATTAATAAAACCTATACATGAAAAATGTTACTTGCAAAATTATATACTAAATTACCTATATTTTGATATGTAGTTAAAACCTCTAATATGGTATATTTTATTAAATCATTTACAATATTATTAGATTCATGAGTATTACTACTAGATGCATTAAAAACAGCAAGTAATGTAGTTCCAAATATTGCATATAAAAAAGAATTAATTAGAATAAAAAATGAAGTAGAAATATGAATGACAATTTCAAAATCATTATGACTTAATATGGATTATGAAAGTTCTGTATATATAAATCCTCTATTCCCCGAGGAATTTGCATATGTAGTAAGTACATGAGAAGAAACATGAAGTTTGTCTGACTCTCTAAAAAAAGTAGGTGCGAATTATAACTGAGAACTTAAAAGATATATATGAAATATGTCTAGTATGATGGAACCAATTATTATAGTAATTGTATGAGCATTAGTAGGTACAATAGTAGTTGCAATAATGTTACCATTCTTTGAAATGGGTAAAGTTGCAAAAAACTTATAAAATACACAAAAAAAATAATTATAAGAATAATTCTTATAATTTTTTTTTGTGTTAATAAACTATAATCTAGATTTTACCTAACTTGATATTTATTTTAAAATACAAAAAAATCCAAAGTAAATTACTTTGGATTTTTAATTTTTTAACTAATTATATATTAATAATGATTAATAGCACCTTCATAATTATTAGTTACTCATAAAGTTGCATCTGCTTCTGAAGCAATTAATCCTTTTACATCAGTATCAATTTTTTGAACATAATTACCTTTAACTAATACTTTACTATTACCTGCAGCCGTCTTAATTTCTCAAGCTAATTGATAATATGCAACAGCTCCTGAAGAAGCATATGCATAAACATAATCTCTAGCTGGTTCTGAACTATCTTTAAAGTCAGCTCCATTTTGATTTAAATCAGTAAATTTAACTCATCCAATTCATGCAGTTGATCAACTTGCTATAGTTATACCTGAACCAAATGTACCTGTAGTTAATTCAACATTTTGATTTTTACTAGTATCTAATATAGATTTAATATCAGTAGCACCTTTAGTATTAGATATTTCAATAGCTGAAGCTAATGTACCTAAATCTGAAGAAACTTTAGAATTTTTAGCATCTTGTGAATATCCTTGTAAAGATATAAATGCAATAGTACCTAAAATAGCCAGAATAGTAATAACAACGATAAGCTCTACTAACGTAAACGCTTGTTTTTTTGTATTTCTCATTTTATATATGATTAGGAAATAAATACAAATAAATTTTATAAATTAGTGTCTTTATTAAGACTTAGATAGTTTACAGTATTTATAACAAAATTGCAAAAAATAATAATCCTTTTAAATAGACTATATTTTATTATTATCTTTTATATATAATTATAAATTTTATTGTAATAATGTAAAGTACACATATAAAAATAAAATAAGAATAAATTCTTATTTTATTTTTATATAGACTCTTCTATAAGCTGAGGATTATTAGAAAATTTTAATCATTCTTCCTTAGTAATTTTTCAAGCTTGAATTAGTTCTATAATATCTGTTTCTAAAAGTTGCATTCACTCTTTTTGTCACATTTGTATTATTGAAGGCATTTGATGTATATCATTTTCTCTTATTAAATTTGAAATTGCAGAATTTTTTACAAGTATTTCTTTTGCTAATTTAATTCATTGTCAATCCTTTAATTTTAATAATCTTTGAGAAAATACAGCTATAAGAGAATCAGCTAATTGTGCTCTTACCTGATTTTTATCATCTCATGAAAAACTATCTAAAATTCTTGTAACTGTTTGTGAAGCACTTCTTGTATGTAATGTTGAAAAAACTAAATGTCATGTTTCTGCTAATCTAAGAGCCATTTCTATTTCAGTTCTATTTCTCATTTCTCAAAATAAAATAACATTTGGAGCTT
>Ga0256843_1003437_pt1 | contig 10989 bp, 9 predicted proteins | sample AlvinellametaG_FD_191572 | JGI IMG/M metagenome (GOLD analysis project Ga0256843, IMG submission 191572) | Pompeii worm associated microbial communities from hydrothermal vent at the East Pacific Rise, Pacific Ocean - Alvinella | ecosystem: Host-associated > Annelida > Integument > Unclassified ... | reverse complement strand
GTTGTGCTTGTTGGTGTTGTGCTTGTTGGTGTTGTGCTTGTTGGTGTTGTGCTTGTTGGCGTTGTGCTTGTTGGCGTTGTGCTTGTTGGCGTTGTGCTTGTTGGCGTTGTGCTTGTTGGCGTTGTGTTCGTGTCAATAGATGTGATAGAAATATTACTATTTATATTATCATAATATTTTTGTATAATATTTTTTAGTTTTGTTGGAATAATTTTTTGAATATTATTTAAAAAAGTAGTTGACCCTTTTATCCAGGTTGATGAATGAGTTTTCGTATCTAAAAACTTGTTTAGTTGGGTATTGTTTATATCTATAGCTTTTAGGATAAGTGCATCAAAATAGTTATTTATAGCTGTTTGCACTTTTATTTTATTCTTTTTAGCTAGTAAAGGATCAGTAATATTTGATTCATATGAGATAGAGAGTAAAACAAGTGCTTCTTTGTTAGTGATAGTATCTTCTTGTGTACCACTATTAGGAGATAAAAATTTTAAATCTTTTTTTGTTGGATCTATATCACCTATGCCAGAAATATTTGCTACATATTTATTGATTAAACTAGTATTTGTTTCATTTGTAAAATTTTTACAAAGTCTTGTTGCAACTTCAGAAATAGGAGTTATATTTACTTTTGTATTATTGATATCAATATAAGAAAAAGCTTTTAATTTTAAGTTATCTATAAAAACTTCTTGATTTGATTGTTCATCAAAGTATTTTGTTATTTGAGTAATTATTTTTATATTTCCAGCATATTTTTTTATATGTATAGTATAGTTTCCATCAGATATAGTTTTAGTAGTACCAAGAAGTATATTATCAGGTGTATAAACACTGACTTGACCTGCTAATGCTTTTCCTTTTGCAACTTCTCCATATATATCATACCCTTTTATCTGTGTTGTTGTAGTGTTGTTTTGTGTAGAGTTGGTATTTATATTATTGTTTGTATCATTTGAAGATGAGGAACTACCTCCACAAGAGGTTAAAACTAGAGAAAATAGTATTATAAAAAGGTATTTTATCATGATGAGTATCCTATTTTTAGTGTAAAGTAAAATGGTATTTTACTTTATCTTAATAGTTACTTAATCATTTTGTTTCATACTCTCCACTTTTTCTTCGATCTCTAAGTATCTCTCTACTTTTTCTTCATATATAGTTTCTAAGTTTGATAACTCTTTGCTTAAAGTTGCCAATCCTTTTTCTTGGTAACAGTTAGGATCTGCTAAACAGTTGTTTAGTTCTTGTATCTTTGTTTCTAACTCTTCTATCTGGAGAGGGAGTTTTTCGTACTCTAGTTTTTCTTTGTAGCTTAGTTTTATACTTCTTTTTTGTTCCCGTTTTTGTTCCTCTTTTTTAGGTTCACTTAGAGATCTTTCAAAGTTTTTAAGATCATCCAACTCTTTTTGTATCTCTAAGTACTCACTATAGCTTTGATAACTCTCTTCTACAACACCATCTCCTTTAAAAATAAGTAGTTTTTTAGCAATCTTATCAACAAAGTATCTATCATGAGAGACAAATATCAAAGCACCATCAAAACTTTGTAGGTACTCTTCGAGGATGTTTATAGTGTTGATATCAAGGTCGTTTGTAGGTTCATCCAGTATTAAACAGTCATATTTTTTGGTAAAAAGTAGTGCCAAAGCAACACGATTTTTTTCTCCACCGCTTAAGATACCTATCTTTTTATCAAGATCCTCTTTTGGAAAGAGAAAGTTTTTGAGGTATCCGTAAACATGCATGTTTTTACCTCGAACTTCTACTCTATCTCCTCCGTTTGGGCAAAAAGTTTCTATCAAGTTTTTATCATCATCTAGCATCTTTCTATGCTGATCAAAGTATCCGATACTAAACTCGCCTTTTTTTATCTTTCCGTTATCTACTTCCATCTCACCTAAAAGTAATTTTAAAAGGGTTGATTTCCCAGTGCCATTTTTACCTACTATAGCTATCTTATCTTGCTGGAGTATCCTTGAAGAGAAGTTTTTTATAAGAAGTTTATCTCCTAAAGATTTTGAAATATTTTCTATCTCAAAAAGCATTTTTTTACGATTGATAACCTTTTCACCATGCCAGTTTTTCTTTTCTCTTTCAAGTTCCAAAGTCATCTTTCTTATAACTGAAGGATTTTTCTTTGCTTGTTCTCTTAGTTCATAAACTCTTTGTTTTCTTCCTTCGTTTCTTTTTAGTCTGGCTCTAACCCCTCGACTAAGCCACTCTTCTTCAGCTTTTAGTAGTCTCAAAAGATTTTCATGCTCTTTTTTCATAGACTTTAAAAGCTCCTCTTTTTGTTCTATGTAGGAGCTGTATCCGCCTTTGAAGCTTCGTATTTTCTCATCTTCTATCTCTATACTTCTGGTTGCTATGTTATCTAAAAAGTATCTATCATGAGAGATAAAAAGCATAGTAAACTTTTCTCTTAAAAGTATCTCTTCTAAAAACTCAACCATATAGACATCAAGGTGGTTTGTAGGCTCATCAAGTAAAAGTATGTCCGGTTTTTTTAAAAGCAGTCCACCAAGTGCTACTCTTCTTTGCTCACCACCGCTTAAAAGTGAAACTTTTTTGTTTTCATATTCTTTTAAACTAAACTCTTGTAAAACTCTTTCTATCTTATCCTCTAAACTCCAAGCATTGTGATGATCTAAAAAGTTGGAAAGAGTAGAGTGTTCGTTTATAAGATCTTTATTGTCAAAGTCAGATGCTAAAAGTTCACTTATCTCATCATATCTCTTTTTAGCCTCTTTTAACTCTGTTAGTTCGTTTTCTATCGCTTCTTTTACTGTGATATCATCCTTAAAAGTTGGATTTTGATCTAGCATCTCTATTTTGATGTTGTTTTGTACTACTCTTCTACCTTCGTCAAAGTCAAGTTTTCCTGCTACTATCTTCATCAAAGTTGATTTTCCACCACCATTTTTTCCTATTATGGCTATTCTTTCACCTTCATTTATACTAAAATCGATGTTTGTAAGTATTTTTTTTGATTCATATGCTTTTGAGATGCCTATAAGATCCAAGAGTGCCATAGAAAACCTTTTTTATTTTTGTCGATATAGTATCAAAAGTTGTTAAAAAACTCTTTTTTTAAAAAAAATTAAAAATATATTTAAGTATAAAATATTAAAATATATTTAATAATGAGGAGGCGAAGATGAAAATATCTAATCTATTAGTTGCAACTTTATTTGCAACGACACTATTTGGTGAGAATCTGGTTAAAAATGGAAGTTTTGAACAGTTTGATAAAGAGGTAAAAAGTTGGAAATATGTCCATTTTGATAGTTGGGATGGTGAAGGTGAAGTTTGGACAAATAAAATGGGAAGAGCAGCTATAAATGGTTCTCATAAAATAGAAATAGATGCAAGAAGTAAAACTGTAGATAGTTTAAGCCAAACTATTACTACACAAGAGGGAACAACTTATCTTTTTAGAGTAGATGCATATGCCAGAAAAGAGGGGAGTAGTGATTTTGAACTGTTGGTAGATGGTGATGTTATAGCCAAAATAACTCCTGGTAAAGATTGGTTAAAATATGGTGCTACTTTTGTTGGAAAGGGTGGTGAACAAACTATCTCCATAAGGGAAGTGGCTGATCAAAATGATGGATATGGTGCTATTATAGATAATGTTGTAGTTCAAAGTGATATAACTAGTGTAGATGTTCTAAATATGCAGGATAGACAAAAATATGAGATACTTGATCCTTGGGGACTTGATCAAATAGCTGAAATCATCGATAATGATAAAAAACTGCATGTAAAAAAGAGTGAGAATACAATACAAGCTGCAAAAGAAGCTGCTTTGAAAATGAACTCTTATATAAAAGAAGCAATCAAAGTCAAAGGTTTAGCAAATGATGGAGTGTTAACAGGTTCAGATGCTAGAGAAATAAGTGATTATATATCAAATAAATATGCTGATGAATGGAGAGATCTTAAAAATACTTGGCTAAAAATAAGAAAATATACTCAGATAAAAGCACTTGGTAAAAATGCTGTAAAACATGTTTGGTCACCTTTATACAATATAGGATTTCCAGCTTATACAAAAGAGAGATATTCTACAAATGTTAATGGAAATAGATCTTTATCTTTTGAGACATTGGGATATTTTTTAAACAGTATAGTGGATATAGATGCAAATAAAAATCCTGATTATCAAGAGATTAAGGGAGAGACTGGTACTTCTTTAGATAAAATAGTAAATGTAATACTCAACGATAGAGGACTTAACAGATATATACCTAAAAGTGATCTAAGAGAGGGTGCAAGATGTGCAAATGAGATGAACAAACTTTTAGTAAAAGCTATCAAAGATACGGCTGTTGCAAATGATGGTATTATCACAACAGCAGATGTAAGAACTTTAAATAACTATCTTGTTAAAAACTATGAAGAGGAGTGGGCAGAACTTCACGGTGATGATGAAGATGACTATGAAACTGGATATCATAGAGTGCAAAATGATGGTGCCACTACTAGAATGTTTGGTAGAAATGTTATGAATACTATAGCTGATGGTATATATCACTTGGGATATAAAACAGATTTAAAAAATAGACTTGTAAATGAAGATGGAAATGCAAATCAAACTTTTGAAGATGTAGCTTGGTGGCTTGATGTTTCTTTGAAAAAGGATATAAAAGCTGGAAAACTTTCAAATCCAGAGTACAAAGAGATAGTGGGAACTACTGGAACTTCTTTAGATCAAATAATACCTGCTATATTTGGTGATGAGGGGCTTATAAGAAAAGTATCAACTGATGATATGAGAGTTGCAGCTGCAAATGCAAATAAAATGAATGAACTTTTGATTGAGGCTATCAAAGAGACAGGAGTTGCAGAAGATAGATATTTTAGTATAGAAGATATAAAAGCTATAAATAAATATCTTGTAGAAAATTATGCTGATGAATGGGCAGAGCTTCACGGAGATGATGAAGAGGATAGTGAGACAGGTTTTCATCGTATCCAAAATGATGGTGCAGTTTCTAAAATAGAAGGGCACAATCTTATAAATACAGTTGCGGATGGTATATATCACTTAGGATATAAAACAAAATATGCAAACAATCTAGTAAATGAAGATGGAAATAAAAATGTTACATTTTATAGTGTGGCATACTGGTTAAACAAATATATGCAAAAAGATTTGCAAAATGGAAGTCTTGTTAAGTAGGTTTTTCCTACTTAACAATATATAAAAAAATCTATGCTTTATAAGCTTCTATAGCTTTTTGAAGTATCTTTGTAGCTTCGTCTTTCCCTTTAAACTCTTTTACTTTTACCCATTTGTTAGGTTCTAGCATCTTGTATGTTTCAAAGAAGTTTTTTATCTTATCTAGTTGAGCCTGAGGTAGATCTTCAAGTGAGTTTATACCTTCATAGTTTGGATCTATCTTTGTAACAGGTACTGCTACAAGTTTTTCATCCATACCTGCTTCATCTTCCATAACCAAAACACCTATCAATCTACAAGCGATAACACTTCCAGCTTGGAAAGAGTTTTCATTTATAACAAGTATGTCTGCTGGATCTCCATCATCAGCTAAAGTGTTTGGCACAAAACCATAGTTTGCTGGATAGTACATAGCAGAGTAGAGAATCCTATCAACTACCACAGCACCACTTTCTTTATCTACTTCGTATTTTATGTTACTTCCTAATGGTATCTCTATAAGAGCATTTACTTTGTCAGGATTGTTTCCTGGGTTTATTTTATCTATGTTCATTTATATCTCCTTATATTTTATATCTAGTTTATCAAGTTCTTTTTTAAAGTAAGAACACCACTTTGTTGTTAGCTCAAAATCAAGTGAACTTAAAAATATCTCAGCAGTTCTTTTTCCATCTTGCAACTGTGGAAGACAAGAAAGTTCTATATCTTTTGGTAAAGTTTTCATGATATCTATAAGTTCTGCTTCACTAGTATATGCTATAAAATTGCAGTTATAGCTTTTGGGAGCTTTTGGATAAAAGTTATCAAGTGCCCACTTTACCATAGGATGAGCCATATCTGGAAAACCTGGAGTAAAGAAAAATCTATTCTCCAGATAAAATCCAGGCATTTTGTTTATAGGATTTTCTAGCAGTTTTGAGTTGTTGGGAAGGTAAGCCATCTTTATACGATGAGGATAAGCACGATCGCCCATCTTTTCAAGGATGATATTTTTAGCCTCATCATGATAGCTCATACCATCACTAAAAACTTTTCCTGCAACTTCTCTTGTATAGTCATCTGGAGTAGAACCTATACCTCCAAAGCAAAACATAACAGAGTTTTTATCACTTTTTATCAGTCTAAAAACATCTTCCATAAAAAGAGGATCATCTTTTATAACAAAGTTTGCTTTTTGTTCCCATCCTCTTTTTAAAAGTTCTTTGTTTACAAACTCAAAATGACTATCTTTTCGTCTGCCGTTAAGCAGTTCGCTTCCGATGATGACTGAGTAGAAGTTATAATCTTTCACCTGTATTCCCTAATCTTTACTATGAGTTTGAGAAACATTTGTTAAATGTTTTCTCCAAACTATTTAAACTAAAAAACTATATTTATTAGTTTTATATGCTTTTTCATCGACAAGAGTTCTATTTTTTGCAAAGCAACGATTTCGTTACAGCTTAAAAGTGCAAAACTCGCAAACTACTTTGCTCAAACAGTTGCACTTTTTGCTTTGCAACAGCTTTCACTACATCTAAAAATAGAAATTGTCTCTTCAAAATCATATAAAACTACTTTCTTATTTATTTTTAACAAACTCTTCCATATCATTTACTATCTCTTCTATACTTCTTTCACCATCTATCTTTTGAAGAAGGTTTTTTTCTTCATAAAACTTTTGGATAGCAGGAAGTGGATCTGTGTAAACTTTCATACGGTTTTTGAAAACCTCTTCGTTGTCATCAGCTCCTCTAGCTCGTCCCAAAACTCTCTCTTTTGCTACATCTTCACTAACAACTACCTCTATAACACTTTTTAGTTCTACTTCGTTTTCTTTTTCAAGTATCTCATCAAGTGCTTTCATCTGTTCTTCACTTCTTGGGAAACCATCTATAAGTATAGTCTCTTTATCGCTTGATTTGATAGCTGAAACGATAGTGTTTATAACTATATCTAGTGGAACAAGATTTCCTTTTGAGATATAGCTATCTATTGTTTTCCCTAGTTCACTTCCACTTGCAACTTCATCTCTTAAAAGCTCTCCTGTTGAAAAGTGAGCTATAGTATCAGGGTTGTTTTTTGCTATGATTTCGGCATCTGTTGTTTTACCACTACCAGGTGCTCCGATGATTAAAAAAAGTTTTTTCATGTATTTGTCCTTTTGAAAATTTTGCTGATTATACAAAAATGATGTTATAATCCTTCTTATGAGAGAGAAAGTATTGATAAGTGCCTGTTTAGTGGGTAAAAATGTAAAGTATGACGGTAAAAACAACTCTATAGATCTATCAGAGCTTGAAAAGAGATATGAGTTAGTTCCATTTTGTCCAGAGGTGGAGGGAGGTTTGCCAACTCCAAGAAGTCCTAGTGAGATAGTGTCTTTTGAACCTTTGCAACTGATAAACAAAGATGGTGTAGATGTTACAAAAGAGTTTGTAAAAGGTGCAAAAAAGTGTGCTGATCTGGTTAAAAAAGAGGGTATAAAAAAAGCTATCCTAAAGTCAAAATCTCCTAGTTGTGGAGAGGGAAAAGTATATGATGGAACTTTTAGTAAAAAACTTATATCAGGTGATGGTGTTAGTGTTCAAGAGTTAAAAAAGATCGGAGTGAAAATATATGATGAACTATCTTTACCGTTATAAAAACAAACTTTTTTATATTATTAGTTTTATATTTGGTGCTAGTTTAAGTAGTGGACTTTTAAGTTTTGAGACAAATGGGTATGTAAATGTTATATATTTTTTACTGTTTGTTGTTGTGATACCTTTTTTGGTATCTTTTTTTAGTTTGATTTTTAAACGAGCTTATGCCACAAGTTCTCTTGCTGGAGTTTTTTTTAGTTTGGGAGCTTTGATAGCTATCGTTTTTATACTGGCTTTTAAGTATGTACCTTTTGGTTGGTCAAGTACTATGGATATAAGTTCACAGAAATTTTATGATGTGTTAAACTATTTTGCTTTTTGGAAGTTTTTTTGTAAAGAGTGTGTTGTTAGTTTGGATGTGGTTAAGTTAAGTCACTATCCTTTTAGTAAAAGTGTTGATCCTATGACTTTTGGAAAGTGGTGGAAGTTTTTAGTTGCCAGTGTCTTTTTTTATGGAGTTTTGTTTAGGTTTTTGATCTATCTTTTTTCTCTTTTTATAAAACCAAAAAGTATAGAGTTTGTAAGTGATGAGGATTTGGATGATTTTAAAGAGGTAGAAGTTAGCTATGAAAATAAAAAAGATAAGAGTTTGTTAGATGGTAAAAAGTTTAGACTTTTGGGGTATTATGTAGATATAGATAACTTAGATATAAAACAAGATCCCAATGCAAAAGATATAGTGATAGCTGTAAAAAGTTATGAACCTCCTATTTTGGACTTTTTTGATTTTCTTGATGAGGTTATAGAGGAAAATCCAAACTCAAAGATATCACTTTTTATGGTAGGTCTTAACGAGGTAAAAGAAAAAGATGTGGATATGTGGATAAGAAAGCTTATAGAGTTAGGTTATAAAGATATAGAGGTGCTATCATGATAAGTCATCCAGTTTTTGTAGTAGTAGGACATCCAAACAAAGGTAAAAGTTCTATAGTTTCAGCTTTGACTATGGATGATAGTATATCCATAAGTGATACACCAGGAACTACAAAGCACTCTAGAAGTTTTAGTTTAAAAATAGACGGTAAAGTTTACTATGAGCTTATAGATACTCCAGGTTTCCAAAGACCAAGAAGGCTTTTAAAGTATCTTAAATCTTTTGGAGAAGTTTCAGCTTTGGAAAGACCAAAACTTTTAAAGCAGTTTTATCATGATCATAAAGATGAAAAAACTTATCATGATGAGTGTGAGCTTATAAAACCTATCATAGATGGAGCTGGGATCATCTATGTGGTAGATGCTTCAAAACCGTTTTCAAAAGAGTATGAAATGGAGATGGAGATACTAAGATATAGTGGAAACCCTTCTATGGCGATACTAAACTATATAGGTGATGAGGATTTTACAAAAGAGTGGGATCTGGTTTTGGGACAGTACTTTAGGCTTGTAAAAAAGTTCGATCCTATACATGCTACTAAAAGTGATCATATAGAGTTGATGGAAGCTTTGATACATATAAATCCTATGTGGCAAGATAGTATGAAGGATGTGATAAAGTATCTAAAAGAGTACAATGATGAGATAGTTTTAAAGATATCCAAAGCTATAGTAGAGTCTGTAAAAGAGGTACTTTCATATAAGTTTACAGCATATTTTAAAGATGACTTTTATGAAGATATCTTTTTAGAAAACTTTAAAAAGAAGATAAAAGATAAAGAAAAAAGTCTTTTTAAAAAGATAAGATCTTTGCTGAGGTTTAAAAGTATTGACTTTGAAGTAGAAGAAAAAGGTTTTGAGTTTGATCTGTTTTCTTCAAAATCAAAAGAGATCTTTGGTTTAAAAAGAGAGAAACTTTTGTTGCTTAGTGCTATAAGTGGGGGAGTTTTAGGTGGTGGAGTTGATTTGGCTCTTGGTGGGCAGACACTTTTTTTAGGTAGTGTTATAGGTGCTTTGGGTGCTGTTGCTTCTACATTGTATGGATTTGATGAGATATCAAAGATAAAATTTATCTCAAAAAGTACTATGCAAATAGGTCCTATAAAAAATATAAACTTTGGTTTTATATATCTAAACAGAGCTTTAGTATATGCCAAAATGGCTATGAAAAAGTCACATGCAGATAGGAAAAACGAGTTTATATCTTTTGAAAATATAGATGGCTTAATAAAAGATGAAGATATAAAAGTGTTGGCAAAGATACACTCTAAGTTTAAAGATCAAGAAGATACTCAAGAAGATAGAGAAAAATATGTTAGTATTGTTAAAAATATTTTAAAGGATGAGAGATAAAAGCTTTTTGGATAGTTTTAGTACTTTTTTTGTATGGATGTGGAGGTTCTACTTATAGTACAGATGATACAAGTGGTGAAGACAGTATATATGAGTCAAGTAGAAGTATAGATGTGTATTTTTCACAAACTAGCGGTGGTTATAGTGGGGGAGTGGATGAGTTGATCGTCTCAGATATAGAAAATGCAACAAACTCTATATATCTGGCTATATATGATATGACAAATGACAAGTTTAGAGATGCTTTGATAGATGCTTATGAAAGTGGTGTAAAAGTAGAGATCATGACTGATGATGATCATAAAGATGATGAGGATATAGTAGCTTTAAAAGATGCAGGTATCAAAGTATATGATGATGAAAAATCTGCTTTGATGCATGATAAGTTTTTGGTTTTGGATGGAAAGATAGTTTGGAGTGGCTCAGCAAATTATACATACTATGCTTTTTACAGAAACAATGAAAATCTAGTAAAGATAACAGATAGTGATGTTGCAAAGTTTTATAAAAAAGAGTTTGATGAGTTGATATCACACTCGTTAAAACCTTTGGTATATAGTAGCTCAAATCTGCTTATATACTTTTCGCCAGAAGATGACTTTCAAACAAAGTTGATATCTCTTATAGATAGTGCAAAACAAAATATATATTTTATGATATATGCTTTTACAGATAAAGATGTAGCAGATGCTTTGATAAGGGCAAAAAAAAGAGGTGTAGAGGTAAAAGGTATTTTTGATGAGGGCTTTAACTCTAATCAATACTCAAAGTATGAGTATCTAAAAGATGCTGGAGTAGATGTCAAAGTTGATGGAAACAGTTTTAGGCTTCATGATAAAGTGATGATGTTTGATGGAAATACAGTTGTAACAGGCTCTTATAACTTTACAATCTCTGCAAATAAAGATAACTCTGAAAACACTCTAATTATAAAAGATGAAGATATTTATC
>Ga0256843_1003436_pt1 | contig 10991 bp, 9 predicted proteins | sample AlvinellametaG_FD_191572 | JGI IMG/M metagenome (GOLD analysis project Ga0256843, IMG submission 191572) | Pompeii worm associated microbial communities from hydrothermal vent at the East Pacific Rise, Pacific Ocean - Alvinella | ecosystem: Host-associated > Annelida > Integument > Unclassified ... | reverse complement strand
ATTTGTTCATTAGATGACTATATTCATAAAAATAAAAAAGATTTTGACTATACAAAAAACTTTACTAGTGATGAGAAAAAAGATTACCTTTTAAAGAAGTTTAATTAATATGTCCTATAAGAGAAGACAACAGCTACTTTTTATACTATTGACATCATTTGTTGCATCTTTAATCATTTTTGATTTAGCACATAATGTTATATATAATAATTTAATGAATCTGGTTTTATTATTTATTTTTGGTTTTATCTTTTTATTAGATAATGATTTGAAATTACGATTTAATAATTTTATATTAGCATATTTACTTTTTACCTCTTTTGCTCTAAGTAGTATATTTTGGGCTGTAGATTTTGACTTAGCATTATCTTATAGTTTAAGATTGGTTGTTGCTTTTGTAAACATATGGATGGTTTATACTATTATTACTCACTATAAAATTCATAATGCAATTTTATATGGTATTTTAACAGGTGCTTTTTTTAACTATTTAATTGCTTTTGGCATTATACATGTTAATTATGAAATATATGAATTTGGAAGATTTTTAGGAACAGAAGGGAATTCAAATAAATTAGCAAAAGTGATACTTCTTGCAATTTTTGCTACTATAGTTTTACTCAGTTTAGATACAACAAATAAATATTTTAAAATTTATCTTCGTTTTAGCATTTTATTATCTTTATATGTGATTTTTCTTACCGTTTCTAAGAAGGCTATTATTCTAGCTCCAATTCTTCTTTTGTCTACTGTTTCACTCAAAGAGTTGAAATTAAAAAATATTATTATTTTTCTTATAACAGCAGTTGTCCTTATAAAAGTATTTTTTACTTATATGGATTTTAGTTACTTAAACGGTATTCTCAATATTTTAGATAAAAGATTTGAAGGACTCTTTCATATGTTAGAGGGGGGAAAAGGTGATGCTAGTAGTGGGGAACGGGCATATTTAATAAAAGAAGGGTTTAATATTTTTATGGATAATCCAGTTTTTGGTACAGGATTAAATACTTTTAGAGTTTTTTTAGGTAAATATGCACACAATAATTATTTAGAATTATTAGTAGATGTTGGAATAATTGGTTTTGTATTGTTTTATGCGATATATGGAATAGTTTTTTTAGAAATCAAAAAGATGAGTAAATCAAAATTAAGAAGATATATGTTGATTATGGTTTTTATACTTTTACTTATGGATTTAGCTACTGTTTCTTATTTTAATAAGTTGATTTTATTAGTCCTTTTATATATTTATTTTGTAGCTAAAAATAATCAAAAAGAGCAGTCTTATGAGTAAAAAGGGTATTCTATTTGTAATGCATGAACTTTCATTGGGTGGTGCAGAGAGAGTTGTAACAAATCTTGCAAATAACATGGATAGAAAAAAGTTTAATGTTGGGTTATGTCTATTTAAAAAGAAGGGAAAATTACTTGATAGTCTTGATGAAACCGTAGTAATATATGACCTAAAGGCTAAAAGGGTTATTAGTAGTTCATTGAGTTTTTTTAAACTACTAGTAAAAAAACAGCCATATATTGTATTTAGTAGCATAACACATGTCAATCTTTTATTGGCTATGGCTATACCTGTGTTACGATTTTTTATGAAAGATACAAAATTTGTTACGAGAGAAGTTAATATTCCTAGTATTCGAGCAAAGTATTTGAAAAAGTCAAAAAAGCTAGATTTTTTCTATCAAAGATTTATTCATAATTATGATTTTATTATTGCACAGTCAAACTATATGAAAGAAGATATTGTTAAGAGTTATGGTGTTACTCCTGATAAAATAAAAGTGGTGAGTAATCCTTTAGATATAATTAGTATTCACCAAAAAATCGATCAAGTAGAGACTGATAACTTATTTAAGGATAATAGCAAAATAAATTTAGTAGCAGTAGGAAATTTACGAAAACAAAAAGGATTTGATACTTTATTAGAAATCATCTCTTTATTGGATAACGAATATCACTTAAATATTCTTGGTGATGGAAATCAAAAAGAATTTTTAGAACAAAAGATAAAAGAATTAGAACTTCAAGAAAAAGTAACACTTCATGGTATGAATACTAATCCATACAAATATATGAAAGCTGCTAATTTAGTTGTATTAAGTTCTCAATATGAAGGCTTTCCTAATGTGATACTTGAAGCAAATGCTTGTGGTAAATTTGTAGTAACTTTTCAATGTCCAGGAGTGAGTGAAGAGATCATCGAAAACGGAGTAAATGGTTATTTAGTAGAAAACGGAAATATTGCACAGTTTGCGGATGCTATTAAAAAATATTCCAATTATTCACACGACGAACAAAAAATTATTGCGACTACAGAAAAGTATAAAGCTTCTAATATCGTAAAAGAGTATGAAAAAATCTTCTTAGGAAATGAAAATGAATAAAGTAATCTATTTAGTTAATGGTATAAGTAAGACTTCTGTACCATGGAGATGGGCTGATTTTTTCAATACACATTCAGTTAAATATAAAATTATTCTATTAAATGTAAAAAAAATCTTAAAAATTGATAAAAGCACTAAAATAGTGCATGGTCATCACATAAAGGCTATGTTTGCATTTTTAGTTATAAACTTTTTGTTTAATAAAAAAAATGTTTATACAGTGCATGGATCGTATTTGTTTTTATCAGATACAAATCAAAAACTATTAAAGTACATTTTTCAAAAAACTAATCATGTGATTTTTGTAAATAAAAAACTTTATGATGTACTTCCAGAAGAAATGAAAAAAATAATTGTAGATAAATACAGTATTGTTTTAAATGGTGTAGAAGTTGGTTATAGATATAAAGAAAGTGATGTTTATAAAAAATTTAAGATAGATGAAAATGATACAATTTTATTTCACCCTGCACGTTTTGTTAAAGAGAAAAACCATATTCGTATTCTCACTACTTTAAAATTCTTAATTGAAAAAAATAACAAGATAAAATTAGTTTTAGCTGGTGATGGAGCTTTAAGAGATGAGATTGAAACGCATATCTTAAAACTTGGATTATCTGATAATGTCATTATGCTAGGAATAATAGAAAGAGATGAAGTATATAACTTTTTAAAAAAATGTGATCTCTTTTTGATGCCTTCTGTTTCAGAAGGTTTAAATATTGCATTTTTAGAGGCTATATCTATGCATGCTAGAGTATTAGTTAGTGATATAGAACAGTTTGTTTATCCCGTAAAAGCTTATGATCTAAATCCTGATGATCTAAATATTGCTTTTGCTGACCCTTTAGATGAAAAGGATATTGCGAATAAAATAGAAGTTTTACTAGCTAAAGAAAAGAATCATGACTATGATTGTGCTGATTTTTCTCTTGAAACTATGATGAAAAAATATGAAGAAATTTATGATGAGCTACTAAGATGATTATAGAATTAAGTGGTATACCAGGAGCTGGAAAATCGACTGTTATTAAAAGTCTAATAGATTCCATGGATAATACAAAATATATTTTTGATGTAAGAAAATATATTTTAAATCAATATAAAATTCATTTAGATAAAACATACCTATATGATTTTATTTTATTATTAAATATACTTAAATTAAAAAAAGAAGATTTACGCATTATAAGAGATAGTGCAAAAATTGTTTTAAATGGGAACAATAAATTATTTCATAAAATTAATATTTTAAGAAATATTATGAAGAAATTTATTATTTATAGGTATATTCAGAATAAAGAAAAAGTCTTTTTTATTGATGAAGGCATTACACATATTGCATTTAATATTTTTGTAGATATTGATAAAAAAATTGATGATGAAAAAATTAAATATTTTTTAAAAAAACTTCCAAAAGTTGATAAACTTATCATTATAGATGCAGAAGATAATGACCTTTTAGACAGAGTAATAAAGAGAGGGAAAAAAGGACATAGACGTATAAATTTTGATTCAGATGAAGATATTGAGTTGTTTATGAAACAATCAAGAATAGTGTTGCATACAATCAAAAAAGAGTTCAAAGGTTATATCTATATGAATGTAGATAGAAAGATAAAAACTAAAGAAATAATACAAAATATAGGATTGAAAAATGTATAAAATATCACAAGAATTAATAGAAGTTTTAGAAAAGAAAAATATTAACTATTCTCATTGGAAAAGTAACTTACTTCTTAATGAGGCATTAGGTGGATATGATGATTTAGATATCTTAATTGATAGAAAAGATATAGCAAAATTTGAAAAAGCCATATTCTTACTTGGTTTTAAAGAAGGTTCTAATAAACATATATCTTTTTCTGCTATCAAACATTACTATGGATTAGATGTAGAAAGTGGTAATACACTACATTTACATGTTTACGCGCAGATTAAGACTGGACCAAGCTGGACGAAGTCTATACGTTTCGATTTTGAAGAGTATTTTTTAGAAAATTCAGTTTATCATGAGAGTGGTATGCGAGTGCCACCAAAACATATAGAATTTGTATTATTTATCATGCGAGTAATGATGAAGTACTCAAAAGTAAATGAGTATATTCTTGTAGAAAAAGAAAATAAAAGAACTCCTAAAGAGATAGAATATTTGTTAAATGGTTTAGATGATGAAAAACTTAATCTCTTTTTAAAAGAGTTTTTTCCTGAAATTTCACGAGAAGAATTGTCTGCTTATGTAGATTTAATTCACAATGGAACTTTTTTGAAAAGATATATTGTTGCTAATAAGTTGAAGATTAAATTAAGTAGATACAAAAATACTGGAGCAATTACAGAAGCTTTTCAAAATATACAACAGTTTGTTTACAGAGTTTTAAATAAACTCTTTTTTAAACAAAAAAAACAGTTACATACAGCAGGTACCTTGATTGTAGTAGCTGGCTTAGATGCGACAGGAAAAACAACTATAACAACAGATTTAAAAAAGTGGTTAGGTAAAAATCTAACAGTATCATTAGTACATTTTGGTAAGCCTCCTTCTACATTGTTAACATGGCCAATTAATGTAGCAATAAAACTTATGAGAAAAAAATCGTCTAATAATGTACTTCGTTCAAGTGTTAAAAATGAAAACAGTGCTAAATCTTTGTTATATATTATAAGACAGGTAACATTAGCTTACGATCGTTATGCTTTAATAAAAAAACAGTGGCAAAAAGCGTCAAATGGTGAAATAGTTTTATGTGATAGATATAAATCAGAAGATTTTGGTGTTATGGATAGTCGAAGATTAGATCCAAATATGTATACAGGTTTTAAAAAGAAATTGGCAAATTTTGAAAATAAATTATATGCAATAATGCCTCAACCTGATATTTTATTTTATTTGACAGTGCCAGTAGATATAGCAGTACAAAGGAATGAAGATAGAATTAAAGATGGAAAAGAAGATGAGGAATTTTTAAGAATTAGACATGAAGAAAATAAAGATTTAACTTATAAAGCAAAAAATAAATACTTAATAAATACTGATAATGAATATGTAGATGTTATAAGAGATATTAAGTCTAAAATATGGAGTATTGTATAAAATGAATAAGCTAGTGTTTTTAGGTGGAGAGGATGTTAGTGCAAGAATTGAAATATCTAAGAAGTTTATGGCTTTTGGTTATAAAATAGAAATAATAGGAACTCAAAATGAAGCAATCTTTATAAAAAACAATATTCCTTATAAAAAATATACTTTAAATAGGGAATTTAATATTTTCAATGATTTAAAAACAATATTTGAGTTAAGAAAAATTTTAAAGAAATTGGATAAAGAAACCATTGTACATGCTTTTGATACTAAACCAACTTTATACTTACCTATAGCAGCTTTAGGTCTTTCAAATATTAAAGTTGTACGAACGATAACAGGAATGGGTCGTATCTTTACAGAAGAAAATATCAAGAATACAATTTTAAAGCTTATCTATAATGTAGTCCAAAAAGCAGTGAACTATAGAGTAGATTTTACTGTTTTTCAAAATGATGATGATTATAATTATTTTATAAAATATAATCTTGTAAAAATTGATAAAACAAAAGTTATAAAAAGTAGTGGTTTAGATATAGAAAAATTCATAACTAGTTTAAACAAAGATTTAAATTCCTTAAAAGAGTCATTAAAAATAAGAGATAAAACAACTTTTATACTGGTTAGTAGAATGGTTAAACAAAAAGGTATACTCTACTATTTAGAAGCTGCAAAACTATGTCATGAAAATGGTTATGATTTTAATTTTTTATTAGTAGGTCAACTAGATACAGATAAGTCAATCACATTAAATGAAATTGAAGAGTATTCTCCATATGTTACTTATTTAGGGAGAAGAGAGGATGTGAAAGAATTATTACAAATATCAGATATATTTGTTTTGCCAACTTATTATAGAGAAGGGGTACCTAGAGTTTTATTAGAAGCTTCAGCTCTTGGATTACCATTAATCACAACAAATATGCCTGGCTGTAAAGATGTTGTTATAGAAAACTATAATGGTAAATTAGTTAAAATTAAAAATAGCGAAGATTTATATAAAGCAATGATTACCTTAGCTAATGAAGACACAAGCTTGTATAGTTTAAACGCAAAAGAGAAAGTTAAAGAATTTGATTTAAATAAAATAGTCAATCAATATAATGATGTATATAAAAAGATAGGAGATAAATAGATGTGGAAAGTACAATTATTCAAATTAAATTATGATGAGAAAGAGGCTCAAGCTGTAAAAGAAACAGTAGATAGTGGTTGGATAACAATGGGAGAAAAAACAAAAGAGTTTGAAACACAATTTTCCTTAATGTTAGGAAATAATGTGACATCAACTGCTGTTTCAAATGGAACAGCAGCATTACATACAGCATTATTAGGATTAGGTATACAGAGTGGTGATGAAGTTATAATCCCTGCACTTACTTTTGTTGCAGATATTAATGTAGTCAGATTAGTTGGAGCAACACCTATTCTAGCTGACTGTGATAGTTATGAAAACTGGAATATTTCTGCAAAAAATATAGAAAAAGTAATTACTTCTAGAACCAAAGCTCTTATTCTTGTACATTTTGCTGGTTATCCATGTGACATGGATGAAATAACTGCGCTTTGTAAAAAATATAATATTACCCTTATTGAAGATTGTGCTCATGCTCCAGGAGCAAAGTATAAAGGAAAAAGCTGTGGTATTTTTGGCGCATATGGTTGTTTTAGTTTTTTTACAAATAAGAATCTTTCAGTAGGTGAAGGTGGTATGATAACAACATGTGATATTAAGTTGGAACAACAAGCCAAGTATTTTCGTTCACATGGGATGACAGCATTAACTTTAGATAGACATAAAGGGAGGGCAATTACTTATGATGTAGTGCAGTCTGGTTTAAATTACCGTATAGATGAAATGCGTTCAGCATTAGGTCTTATACAACTTGCTAAACTTGAGCGTGCCAATAACAAAAGAAAAGAATTAGTACAAAGATATATAAAGAACTTACAAGATTGTAAAAATATATCATTACCTTTTTTAAATATAAAAGATACAGAGCCATCATATCATATATTTTTAATTTTATTACATAAAAATATTGATAGAGTAGAGTTGATAGGAAAACTTAAAAATGATGGTATTCAAAGTTCTATTCATTATCCAGCATTTAAGGATTTTACTGCATTTAAAGACATTGGATTAAATAGCGCACCAATAGCTGAAGATATAGCAAAAAGAGAATTAACATTGCCTCTATATCCTACAATGACATTATCTGAAGTAGATTTAGTTTGCAATAGCTTAAAAAAAGCCCTTGGAGAATAAGAATATGAATATGAATATTTTAAAATTAATAGGAAGAGACTCTGAGTTATTTGAGGATGACATTAACAATTACGATAAAGAACTAAAAAAAATTATTAAATCATCATCTTTTTTAGTCCTTGGTGGGGCAGGAAGTATTGGTCAAGCAGTTACAAAAGAAATATTTAAACGAAATCCTAAAAAATTACATGTAGTAGATATTAGTGAAAACAACATGGTTGAATTAGTAAGAGATTTACGCAGCTCTATAGGATATATAGATGGAGAATTTAAAACATTTGCATTAGACATTGGTAGTATTGAATATGATACTTTCATTAAAAAAGATGGTCAATATGATTATATTTTAAATTTAAGTGCTCTTAAACACGTAAGAAGTGAAAAAGACCCATTTACATTAATGCGTATGATTGATACAAATATTATTAATACAGATAAAACACTACAACAAGCGATAGACAATAAAACAAAAAAGTATTTTTGTGTTTCTACCGATAAGGCTGCAAACCCAGTAAATATGATGGGAGCTTCAAAAAGAATTATGGAAATGTTTGTTCATAGAAAATCTCAAAAAATAGATGTTTCTATGGCAAGATTCGCAAATGTTGCTTTTAGCGATGGTAGTTTACTTCACGGTTTTAATCAGCGCATTCAAAAGAAACAACCTCTTTCTGCACCTAATGATATTAAACGATATTTTGTTACGCCTAAAGAGAGTGGAGAATTATGTTTAATGAGTTGTTTACTAGGTGACAATCGAGATATCTTTTTCCCAAAACTAAGTGAAAAATTACATTTAATTACGTTTTCTGATATAGCAATTAAATATTTAAAAAATTTAGATTACGAACCATATATTTGTGAAACTGAAGATGAGGCTAGGGAACTTGCTAAAACACTACCTGAAAAAGGAAAATGGCCATGCTATTTTTTTCCTAGTGATACAACAGGTGAAAAAGATTTTGAAGAATTTTTTACAGATAATGAGATTTTAGATATGACAAGATTTGAAAACTTAGGTATTATTAAAAATGAACCTTTATTTAGTGAGAAAAATCTTAATCTTTTTACTGATAAGATCAATAAACTGAAAAAACAACAAGATTGGAACAAAGAAGAAATTGTAGAACTCTTCTTTATGATGATACCTGACTTTGGGCATAAAGAAACAGGTAAATATTTAGATAGTAGGATGTAATTATGATTAGATTTTTTGATATATTATTTTCAGGTTTAGCGTTAGTTATCTTTTCACCGTTTATGATACCAATAATAATCGCTTTAAAATTGACAGGCGAAGGTGAAATTTTTTATATTCAACAAAGAGTTGGAAAAGATGGAAAAATGTTTGGGTTGCTAAAATTTGCCACAATGTTAAAAGATAGTCCAAATATGCAAATGGGTACCGTTACAGTAAAAAACGATCCTCGTATTTTACCGATGGGAGGTTTTTTAAGAAAAACAAAAATAAATGAACTTCCTCAACTTATAAATATTTTTATAGGAGACATGAGTGTAATCGGTCCTCGACCACAAACACAACGATGTTTTTTTGCTTTTCCAAAAAGTTCTCAAGAAGCCATCAAACAAGTCAAACCAGGGCTTTCAGGAATCGGTTCAATCGTTTTTAGAGGAGAAGAAGAAATATTAGACGATCCTAACATAGATCGACTAAAATTTTATGATGATATTATTGCCCCATATAAAGGAGAATTAGAACAATGGTATGTTAAAAATCAAAATTTATATACATACTTTATGCTTATTTGCCTTACTGTATGGATAGTTTTATTCCCTAAATCTAAAATTTATCAACAAATTTTTAAAGACTTACCACAACCTCCAAAAGAGCTTACTAATAAGCTATAATTGATTTATTGAGAGGATTCTACAACAAAAGAAGTAGGTTCTTTTGTTCCTTCCCAATCACTTGCAAAAATAACTTTAGTTCCATCTGGGTTTGGAGAAGCTTGTGGCTCAGCTTTATAAGTAGTACTACTTGAATGATGCTGTACAAATTGTTCAACTGTTCCATTTGTTGTTCCATCAAGTTTCAAAGCAAAAACTTCTCTATACCCTTCTTGTTTTGTACTAATATATGCCCAACCAGGTCGTTTATAATTTTGACAAGAAATATGTCCACCATTATACTTACTTGATAAAAGTTGCACTTTTTTACTATTATCATCTAATCTATATGACCAAATTCCACGAGAATCACCCATTTTATCCCCATATTGGAATTTTACAAGAACTTCTTTCCCGTGTGTATCAATACAAAGATCACTGTGTGCTGTAGTGCCATCTAATCTTCTTTGAAATATTTGATTTATATCATAAACATCATTGATTGTATATGTCATCTTATTTGGTTTCCAGGCAAATATTACATAATCACCTTTAGGAGATATACTAACCCAATCAAATCTATCCCACATATTTGTATAAGTTTTTTTACTAACAATAGTTTTTTCTTTTACATTAAATACTATAACAACTAAATCATTCTTTTTCTTTGCAGTAAAAACCACTAATGAATCATCTTGAGATAAACTTCCTTCCCCCTCACCCATTGAAATACGATCATATCCTTGAAAGGAGAATAGCAAGGTTTGTTCTCCATTTAATATATTTTCTTTTTTAAAATCCCCTCGAGATAGGCCATAAATAATATTAGGATCACTATGAGACCATCTCATTCCATCAAGCCAAGGAATTTTTTTAATAATTTTATATGTTGAACCATCTAACAACTGATCTCTAATTCTCAAATAAGTACTATCTGCATTCCAAGCTTGCACTCTCGAATAATCATGTCTAGGATTTTCATAGCCAAATACTTCAGAATCAGTAATTCTTGTAACTTTAGTCTTAAAAACAGGGTCAATGTAGGACTCTAAATAATTAGGGTATGTTACATTAGCAGTTGCAATTTTCGTTAAAGTTGTTTCATCTGGATAATTGAGAGTAGATTCTTTATTGTTTTTTACCATTAAAGGTGTTTCTCCCCCCTCTTTCAACACATAAAAACTCCCCATCTGCGTAACGTCAACCATCACATCTTTATACCCGGGGATTGTTATTGTTACATCTTTCATATCGCCATTAGGAGCTTGTGCATAAAGCAACCACTCTCTGTTTGGTGCTTTCCCTTTTACAAGTGCAAAAGACCATACAGCTACTTGTGTTGAACTATTCCATGGTCTTGCCGGGTTTACATCTGCCTTAAGCAAGAACCATC
>Ga0256843_1003435_pt1 | contig 10992 bp, 8 predicted proteins | sample AlvinellametaG_FD_191572 | JGI IMG/M metagenome (GOLD analysis project Ga0256843, IMG submission 191572) | Pompeii worm associated microbial communities from hydrothermal vent at the East Pacific Rise, Pacific Ocean - Alvinella | ecosystem: Host-associated > Annelida > Integument > Unclassified ... | reverse complement strand
CAATCTCCATCTCCGGAAAGAGTTGAAAAAGTTGGCGGAAATTTACCAATTTAAACTCCTCTCCCCTCCACTGGAGTGGTGTAGCGATAATGGAGCAATGATAGGAAGAGCCGGAATTGAACTATTCAAATTGGGTAAAATTTCCGTCCTTCCCTCAATTCGCATTGTTCCTAAGACTTCATTTAAAAAGTGTTAATTATATAATGGGCTATATCCACCGGGGCAACCCCCAACCACTTTTCCACCTCCCTTTTGGAGCCGTGGGGGATAAAAATGGTGGGGTATTCAAAGGAGAGGATTTGGGGAGTAGGAAAGGGGACTCCTTTTAAAAGCTCTCCCACCCCCCCATCTTCCACATTATCACTGACCACCACCCATAAATCCCCCTCCAACTGCCGGAGAAGTTGGAAATCGAGGGGTTTGATAAATCTCAAATCGACCAATCCCACATCTCCCGGGGCAATTTCTCCCCTCTCTTCCAAAAGTTTGAGGGCTTGATACCCCCTTCCGACTCCGTTTCCATATCCCAGAATCCAGACCCTTTTTCCGGGGATTAAAATCTCTCCTCTCCCCTCTTCAAAGGGAGTGGGGGGGAAAAGATTTTCTGGAAGGTCGAAGGCTCCCCGGGGGTAACGGAAAGCGATGGGAGATTTTTCCCATTTATGGGCAAATTTGACCGCTTCCCGGAGGGTGCCAAAATCCCGGGGGGCAAAAAGTCTAATATTGGGGAGGATTCTCAAATACCCCACATCAAATACCCCTTGGTGGGTCTCCCCATCTGCCCCTACAATCCCCGCCCGGTCGATGGCAAACCGAACCGGATAGTTATCGAGGCAAACATCGTGGATTATCTGGTCATACCCCCGTTGGAGGAAAGTGGAGTAGATGGCTACAAAAGGTTTAAACCCCTCCTTTGCCAAAGGAGCCATTGAGGTAACGGCGTGTTGCTCCGCTATCCCCACATCCCAAAACCGGTCTGGGTATTTTTTTAGCAGTTCTTTCAGTCCGGTGCCACTGGGCATTGCTGCGGTAACCCCCACCACTTTGGGGTCTCTATCGGCAATCTCCTCCAGAGTCTGGGCAAAAACTTTGGTGGCACTCAATTTTGGGGGAGATTTGGGCTCTCCGGTTTTGGGGTCAAAGGGGGAGACCCCGTGCCAATGTTCATAATACCCCTCCGCCTGCCGATACCCTTTTCCTTTGATAGTTTTGGCGTGGACAACCACCGGTTTTCCCATCTCTTTAGCCTGTTGGAGGGTGGAGATAATCTCCTCCAGATTGTGCCCATCGATGGGTCCAATATACTCCAACCCCAACTCTTCAAAAAAGATGCCATTGACCGCCAAAAACTCCTCCATCTTTTTTGCCACATATCGGAAATCGGAGGGGAGGGAGTGGAGCATTTTTTTGACAACCTTTTCCTTTATCCCCTGATAAAATTTTCCCGCTTTGAGCCGGGTCAAATATTTACTCAACGCCCCAATGGGTCGACCAATACTCATCTCATTGTCATTGAGGATAATTACCACCGGATATTTTCTCTCCCCCAATTCGTTGAGAGCTTCATAAACCATTCCCGAGCCCAAAGCCCCGTCCCCAATCAAAACCACCGGAATCCTATCTTCCCCCTTCAACTTTATCGCTTTGCCTGCTCCTACTGCGATGGAGATGGAGGTGGAGGAGTGCCCTGCACTGAAGTAATCATAGGGGCTTTCGGAGGGTTTGGTATACCCACTCAACCCCCCAAACTGCCGGAGGGTGTCAAACTCCTTCCATCGGCCGGTTAAAAGTTTATGGGCATAGGCTTGATGACTTACATCGAAGATAAAAGGGTCTTTTTTTACATCAAAAACATAGTGCATTCCGATTATCAAATCCACCGCCCCCAGTGTGGAGCTCAAATGCCCCCCATTCCGAGAGACAACTTCCAGAATTCTTTCTCTAATCTCCTTTGCCAACTGCTCCAGTTGGGGAATGGAAAGTTCCTTCAAATTGGCAATTTCACCGGACTTTGAGAGTGAAAAGGTCATTTCAACCCCTCTTTTTTATCAATTTTAACAAAAGTGGAGAGGGAAACTGGAGTTGGAAGGAGTGGGAACTCCACCCCAAATTGGTAAAATTGGAAAAGTAAAGTAGCAAAAGGAGGTGGTATGGGATTTTTTGATTGGTTGAAGGGGCAATTTATAGATGTGATTGAGTGGTTAGATGATAGCCACGATACTATTGTCTATCGGTTTCAACGGCAAGGGAATGAAATTAAGTATGGGGCAAAATTGATTGTTCGCCCCGGACAGGTGGCAGTCTTTGTAAATGAGGGACAAATAGCCGATACTTTTGGACCCGGAACTTATGTATTGGAGACCCGGAACCTTCCTATTCTCACAACTTTACAACATTGGGATCACGGCTTCAACTCCCCATTTAAAGCGGAGGTTTACTTTGTAAGCACCGCCCGATTTACCGATTTGAAATGGGGGACAAAGGGGGAAGTTCTAATCCCTGATGCCCAATTTGGAATGGTGCCAATTAAAGCTTATGGCACCTTTGAAATTAGAGTCAAAGACCCCCAAAAACTTTTGAAAGAGGTGGTGGGAACCGACGGACTCTTTACTACCGATGAAATTAAAGGGCAATTGGCAAATTTAATTGTCTCCAATCTTCCCAAAGCCATTGGGGAGTTGGGAATTTCTGTTCCCCAATTGGCACTCCATTATGGGGAAATTGGAGAAAAACTCCGGCAATATCTCCAACCCCTTTTTGAAAGTTACGGACTCTCTTTGGAGAAATTGGTAATTGAAAATGTCTCTTTACCTGACCAGATTATGGACGCCATCAAAGACCGGGTCAGTCAAAACATTTTGGGCGATATGGACGAATATATCAAATATAAAACTGCCCAAGGTCTGGAAAAAGGGGGAAGTGGAGGAGGAAATAGTTTTATAGAAATGGGGATCGGAATGGGATTGGGAGGAAAATTTGCCCAAACTTTCGGAAGTGGAGGGGGTGGAGTTAAAGGGAATAACTCCAATATGGGTGGCATTTTCCCGGGACAAACCGGTAACAATGGGGGAGGAAATGGAGGAATTAGTGGAGGAGTCAGTTTCTCTGGAGAAGGCTCTCCCCAACCGGGAAGGGAAAAAAGTGGAGGAAGGGAAAATTCCGGCACCCCTACCCCACCTCCCCCTCCCCCCCAAGAGAAATTTTTTGTAGCGGTCAATGGAGAGGCTAAAGGTCCTTACACCTTTTCCCAATTGGTAAAAATGGTAGAGGAGGGGAAAATTACCCCCCGCACTTACCTTTGGAAAAAAGGTATGGAGAATTGGAAAAGGGCGAAAGAGTTGCTTCCAGACCTTTTTTCCCAAACTCCCCCACCTCCACCTCCAAGTTTTTAAATTAAAAGGGCGATGAATGTTGGAAAATTTTAACCCATACTCTTCTCAAAACACCTCCCAGAACTTTTCCCAAACCTCCACCAGTTCCACTCCTCCCAAAGAGGTAAATCTGGAAGGGAAAAGTTACAAATGCCCCTCTTGTGGGTCTTATCTTCTCTTTAGAAAGGGGCGGTTGGTTTGCGACTACTGCAACTACCAAACTCCCCTCCATTATCACCCCCACCCGGTGGAGTATACCCCCTTTGTCCACTATCCTGTAGCCGAGGAGAAAGTAAATGTAAAATGCCCCTCCTGTGGTGCCACCTCCCCTTTACCGGAGAGGGGAATTGCGATGAGGTGTCCCTATTGTAAAGCTCCCCTGTTGGGAGAATTTTTTAACCCCTTGAAACCTCCAGTAATGGTGCCTTTTTCCCTCTCTCCCCAAGAAGCCTACCAAAAGGGGGTGGAGTTCCTCAAAAGCGGTTTCTTTGTCTATGGTAGTTTCAAAAAAGAGCTCCAAAAATATAAAGAGGTAACCTCCTACTACTACCCAATGTGGCTTTTTAACCTCAACTGCTATGTCCAGTATCGGGGAGAGAGGGGGGAAGTCGAGTATGAATATATAGAAAGAAGTGGAAAAATGGAGAGATATGAGAAGGTAAAGTGGTATCCGGTGGAAGGAGCACTGGATTTAAAATTTCGAAATATAGGATATATTGGCTATTTTAATCGCCGGAGTGATCAAATCTACCTCTCCAGAATGCAATGGAATTTGGCAAAGAGTGTCCAATTCCAATGGGAACCTTTGGCAGGAAGTGAGGGGTATGAGTATAAAATCGATAACTCCACCGCCCTCAAAATAGTTCAAGGGAGTTTGGAGGGGAGAATTAGAAACGCTATCCGCCGGGATATTGGAGGAGACCGGCAACGGATTTGGGAATATACCAAAGAGTGGTTTGATATTCAAAATGGGTATCTATTGGTGCCCGTTTTCCACTTTTCTGTCAAATGGAGAGGGAAAGAGTATAATGTCTATATCAATGGAGATACCGGAGAGGTAACCGGACAAAAACCGATAAATAAAGTGTTGGTCTTTTTTGTGGTTTTGATTGTGGCAATTTTAATAGGAGTGGGAATTTACTACTATAATCAATATATGGGAGGCAATGGAGGTGGGTGGTGATACTCTACCAACCAGAAAATGGATATTGTTACAATAGTGATACCCTTTTCCTTTACGATTTTATCTCCAATTTTGTGCCCCGGGGAAAAGTTTTGGAAGTGGGAGGAGGGTGCGGGGTTTTGGGACTTCTGCTGAAGCGGGACTTTCCTCAAATCCAATTGACAATTGTAGAAAAACAGTCGGAAATGGTCAAATTCATCTGGAAGAATTTGGAAACAAACCGGTTGGAAGCGGAGGTCATAGAAGGGGATTTTCTTCAACTTAATCTTCCCCCGCGGAATTTCGATTTTATAATCTCCAACCCACCCTTCTATCCCTCCACCCTCAAAAGCGAAAATAGGTCGATAGAGATAGCCCGGTATCAGGAACACCTTCCTATGGCTCCCTTTTTCCAAAAAGTAAACCAACTTTTGAAGGAGAGGGGGGAGTTTATCTTCTGTTACGATGCCCGGCAAATTGATAAAATTGTCGCCACTTTGCCTCCCCCCTTGAAAATTACTGACCTCCGTTTTTTTCACCCCCGATTGGGAAAAAAAGCCACACTTGTATTGATTAGAACCCGGAGACACGCCCGGAGTCCGGTTACAATCCACCCCCCTTTGATAGGTTTTGAGGGGGCAAATTATTCCCGGGAAGCCAGTTCCATTTATAAACGGGCAAATACTAAAAGTGTTAAAATTTAAGTGTTCCTATTTGAATATTTTCAGTTGGAATTGGAAAAGGGAGAGGAAAAGAGGAGGAAAATTTAACTCCAAAAATAGAAAATTGTGATAAAAATGAGAAACCTTTCTTTAAAACTTTAAAAGAATTATTTTGGGAAATTTTCCCCTTCTCCCCAAAGCCTCCCAAAAACAGAATCAAAAGGGGGAGGAAGAAAAGATAACTTTCGAAATTTGTTGTAAACTTATTAAAATAGAGGAGAGTTGAAACTTTACCTTTAGTGAATGGGAGAGGGGAGAAAGTGGTCAAATAGTTTTTCCCTTTTCTCTTTTATTTACAAAAATAATGTATTTTAATGGGAGTTGAAAAATGAGGCGGGTATTTCTGGTAGGAAATTTGAGATATAGATGGGGTATTGTGGAAGAGCTGGTCCGATGGAACGAGTGGGACGAAATTAAATTTGTAGATTCTGTAGATGAGATTAAGGGAGAGGGAGTCGCAATTGTGGAAAAAATCCCCGACTTTTGCCCTGAAGGAATAGAGTTTTACACCCCCAATCAACTGGAGCAAATAGAGATAAGAACCTCTATTCCCATCTACATTTTCGGGAGAAAAGAGGTTGATTTTCTAGATCCAATTTTGGGAAACTATCGGGTCTCCAAAGGGGAAGGTAACTTTTGGGAAGTTCGGGTTCCCTCCCTCTCCAAAAGCGATGCCCAAAAACTCCTCCGACGGGAAAAAAGGATTGTAATTGGAGACCTTTTCAAATTTTTAGTCCAAAAAATGCCCCCCAAAAAAGTGGGAATTGCCGAAAGTTGCACCGGCGGAAGGGTCTCCGCCTATATTACCCGGGTAGCCGGAGCCAGTGCCCTATTTGATGGGGGAATGGTAACCTATTCCAATCTGATTAAACAGAAATGGTTGGGAGTTAGGGAGTGGAGTTTGGAAAAATATGGAGCAGTCAGTGCCGAAGTTGTAACCCAAATGGTGGAAGGAATTATTGAAAAGAGCCGGGCAAATTACGGCATCGCCATTAGTGGAATCGCTGGACCTACCGGCGGAACCCCCCAAAAACCGGTTGGAACCGTTTATATAGGGGTTGGGGATCGATACCAAATCTGGGTAGAAAAATATCAATTTTCCGGAACCCGCGGATATATCCAACACCAATCCGCTTTAACCGCAGTGGGAATGTTAATCCAATTTGCCCAACTTTACGGAATTTTAGATAACCTCCTCCCCGATGATGAATTTGAAGGATTTTAAAAAAGAGAACATATTTGAGTCTTTAAACCTTTTTTCTTTTTTCCCTTTTTCCATTCAAAAGGAAGTTTTTGCCTTCACTTTCCAATTCCTCTCTTTTACCTTCCCTTTCTCCTTTCCATTAATTTTTGTGAACTAAAATAGAGCCAATCCATAAAGGAGGAGAGCAATGGCAGTCTGGAAAAAAATTCCCATTCTATTTTTTATTCCAGTATTGGGAGTAGGATTTTCTCTCCAAGAAGGGGAAAAATTGATAACCCAATGCATTCAGACCCGCTCCAGTGAAAGTTGCCTAACTCTGGAAAAAGAGGGGGAACAACTCCAAAAGAGATGTGAATTGGGAGATAGTAAATCCTGCGGAATGGTAGAAAAATTGAGGGATATTTACCGGGAAAAACTTCTTGCTACAATGGAAATGGAGAAGGGAAAAAGCGACTTTTCCCGGGAAAAAAAAGAAAAAGAACTTGAAAAAAGATGTCTCCAAGGTGATGGAGAAGGGTGTAGAATTTTGGGAGAAAATTACGAAAAGGGAAAAGGAGTCCCAACCAGTGTGGGATTAGCCTATGAACTTTATCAGAAGGGGTGTAAAAAAGGAGATGGTAAAAGTTGCTACTATTTGGGAGAAGTGTGGGAAGGAAAAAAAGCCTTAATTAGATGCCCCGCCAACCCCCAATTGGCACTAAAGTTTTACCAAAAAAGTTGCAAATTGGGATATCAACCGGGGTGCGAAAGGGCAAAAACTCTTTCCCTTCCTTCTACCCCTTAATTTCTCCTCTTTTTTCCTTCCGAATTTTCCTCTTAAAAAGATAAATAAAAAAATTCTATTTTTTCTCAACCAATTGCAGAAAATGAATAAAAACTGGGGTAAAGAATAATTGAAAGAGAAGTAACCAATTCCCTCTTTTTACCAAAAAAAAGAAGAAGACTAAAAGAGCAAAACAATGGAAAAATTTGAAAGCTTTTTCTTCAAAACTTGAAAAATATAGGATTTATTATAATAGGTGAGGCTATAAACAAAGGAGGTATGGTTGCGGGGGTGGGACTTGAACCCACGACCTCCGGGTTATGAGCCCGGCGAGCTACCAACTGCTCTACCCCGCGTCACTAAAATCAAAAATTCAACCAAATGGCTGGGCTGGGAGGATTCGAACCTCCGAATGGCGGAGTCAAAGTCCGCTGCCTTACCGCTTGGCGACAGCCCAATATTTTGTGAATGGAATTATACCCCAAATAGATAATTGATGTCAAGAGCTCAATAAAGACTCTTTTCAAACTCTCTTTCTATCTATTCCATTAAAAACAACTAATTTAACAAATGGTGACCCCGGCAGGATTCGAACCTACGACCTCCAGCTCCGGAGGCTGGCGCTCTATCCAACTGAGCTACGGGGCCCCCTCTTCCATTGAGGAATTGAATTATAACAAATTTTCCCCCCCAGTGCAAATAAAGAAAAAAGAGCACTGACCAACAAGAAAATAACGGAAGAAGATATGAAATTTATACTCAAGTTTTACAAAAAGAAGATGGAGTTGAGGAGGATAGCGAAAATATTGGGAAGAAGTTTCTCCTCAATTCAGTATCAGCTGAGAAAGAAAAAGAGGAAATATAAAGAGTTATAGGAGAGATTTACCAAACTAATCAAGAAGACAAAGGAACCATTTTGTATCTGGGTATAGATGAGTTATACAGATTTGTGGGAGAGAAGGGGAGTAGGGGAGTATGGACAAGTTGGGGTAACGAAAAAGGGGAGGGAATTTTCCTTCTACCCCTCTCTCCAGAAAAAAGGATTCAAAATCTCTGTTTCGATTCACGAAAGTGGAGAGATGCTATACAGATAGACACTTTGGGTATGAGAATGGGTATGGAAAGAGAGCCTCTTTGAAGAAATCAAGGTTTACAAATATTGTGGAGAATCTGAATTCCCAGATGAGAGATAAAATATCCTATCTGGTGAGAAGGAGTAAAGCCTCCGCCAAATCCTTTGAATGGTTGGATAATCGACTGGCTATCTTTTTTGTTAAACTTAATTTGAAATATATTGGCCATCACTAACCTTTCGGTTAGTGTCTCAAATCCTGCTCCTTGACAGGGAAGGGAGAATTTTTTATAATTACACCGCTCTTTTCGGAGTGTAGCGCAGTTCGGTTAGCGCACCTGGTTTGGGACCAGGGGGTCGGGGGTTCGAGTCCCTCCACTCCGACCACGGCGTTGGAATTCCCATAGAATCTGATAAATACCACTTCAATTGATGGTGGGTGTAGCTCAGTTGGTTAGAGCACCAGGTTGTGGCCCTGGGGGTCGCGGGTTCGAGTCCCGTCATCCACCCCACTATTAAAAGATGAAAAAGTCGATAAAATCGACTAAAGGGAATCCGCGCCCGTAGCTCAATTGGATAGAGCAACGGACTTCGGATCCGTAGGTTGCAGGTTCGAGTCCTGCCGGGCGTACCATTTAAAAAAGTGAAATTTCTCCTTCAATTTGCGCCCTTAGCTCAACCGGATAGAGCAACGGCCTTCTAAGCCGTAGGTTGCAGGTTCGAGTCCTGCAGGGCGTACCACTTTTCTGTATAATTGTTCTCCATTTTTTGCAGGAGTGTTGCGGGAGTGGCGGAACCGGTAGACGCACTGGACTTAGGATCCAGTGGGCGTAAGCCCGTGGAGGTTCGAGTCCTCTCTCCCGCACCATTTTATTACTAAAAACCTCTTAAAATTTGCTCATCGTGAAAACCTAATCAATTCCGATGCTTCTTTCAAACTTAAACACTAAATAAATTTTTACTCCATTTAGAAATTGAGAATAATATTTTTCTTTTTTCTTTTTCAAACCACTCTAAAATCTCTCTCTTCAATTGGTAGAGGTGGGGGAGGGTTTGGGGGCGGGGGGTATTGGCAAATTTTTCTATTCCTTCTATTAGGAAGTGGGAGATAGCGGGGAAGGGGAGCTCTCCTTTTAAAAAGAGGGGCACCAATTGGTCGTTGAGGGTATTTAAAACAATCCCCAAATGGGGGTTTTCCAGTAAAATATCCTTTAGACGCCAGACCGGATATCGGCTCTCTTCTATTTTTTTAAATTGGAGGGGAGGGAGATTTGTCAGTTCCAATTGTGGTAGTAGTTTTTCAGGTGGTTTACCCAGAATAGCGTAGGCAATAGGTAAACTCATATCGGGGGCGGAAATATGGGCGGTAATTTCTCCACTTTGGAAAACCACAATCCCGTGCACCAATGAATTTTGCTCTATAACTCCATCGATTTTTTCAATTCCAAATAGCCATCGGGCTTCAATAATTTCAAAGAGTTTATTGACCATTGTGGCGGAGTCGATGGTAATTTTTTTTCCCATTTGCCAATTGGGGTGTTTTAAAACCTGTTGGGGGGTTAAAGAGGAGAATTGATTCAACGGCACTTCTCTAACTGCTCCTCCACTGGCGGTAATAATCAATTGGGAGATTTTCTCTTTTTTTTTCTCCAAAAGTCTCATCAATGCAAAATGTTCGCTATCAATGGGAATTATTTCTCCTTTTTGGATATAAGGCTCCAATAACCACCCGGCAATTACCAAACTCTCTTTATTTGCCAAACCAACCTTTTTTCCCAATTCTAAACTTTTCAAAGTCGGTTTCAACCCACTCTCTCCCACCAATCCATTGATAACCAGTTGGCTTTGGCTCTCTTCCAAAAGTTCCAAAATTCCCTCTTCCCCGATTTTTACTTTTCCATCGAAAGGAGGTAAATGGGAGGCAACTTCTCTATTTTTCACTGCCACCAATTTGGGGCGGAATTGTCGGATTTGCTCTCCCAATTTTTGCCAATTTTCCCCGGCAACCAACCCTTCTATCTCCAATCCAAATTTTTCTGCCAATCGCAAAGTGGAGGTTCCAATACTCCCCGTTGAGCCCAACACTACCATTATCGAATCTCCTCATTTTCAAGAAGTTCAATCCAGAAAGGGATTCTCCTTTTTTCAGTTACCACATCGGAAGGCTCGCCGTGTCCCGGGTAAATTTTTAAATTCCGGGGAAAATGGAGAAATTTCTGGAGGGAACTTATCATTTGCCGGGGATTGGAATAGGGAAAGTCGGTGCGTCCAATACTTCCTTTAAAGATAAAATCTCCTGTGAACAGGGAATCTCCTATTTCAAATGCCACTTGTCCCGGGGTGTGTCCGGGGAAATGGTGGACTTTAATCCTATAATTATCGATATATATTTCTCCCTCTTCCAAAAGAGAGTCGGGGGTAGAGGAGGGGGGTGTAATTCCCAATTGGGGCTTTGTAAGTAGAAAAGCATCTTTCCGGTGGATATAGATAGGGGTATTCCAGTGGTTTTTTACTCTTTTATTATCCCAGATGTGGTCAAAATGTCCGTGGGTATTCAAAATAGCTATCGGTTTAACCCCCAATCCCTTTAACCATTCATACGCCCCTTCTCCGGGGTCTATTACAATTTTTCTGTCAATTAGGTAGCAATTGGTTTGATACACACCACTGACCGGGTGGGTTAAAATCTCCATAGCCT